>Ga0209671_1004279_pt1 | contig 14084 bp, 10 predicted proteins | sample WorMetHERISLAND2_2_FD_187401 | JGI IMG/M metagenome (GOLD analysis project Ga0209671, IMG submission 187401) | Marine gutless worms symbiont microbial communities from Max Planck institute for Marine Microbiology, Germany - Olavius geniculatus... | ecosystem: Host-associated > Annelida >... | reverse complement strand
CGCATGAGTTTTTCCACTAGCGAGATGAGACTGTCGAGTTTGTCACCTTGAAGCGAGGGAGTATTTCCACGTGGGTTCATTACTACTTGCTCGCAAGAATCACAGAACCAGCGTAGGGTGATGGTTGGCTCTGCCACCAAATAGTCGTACGTGTCACTGCTAATATCAAGACAATCTATGCATTTCCAAGTGTCCTGACCCAAACATCTGTCGCACTGGAGTGCCTTTGCATCGTCAAAAAGACGTAGCATGGTCCAGGGACAAAGCCTCAGGTAGGGAGGTTGTGTGTAGGGTTTAACGTCCCAAACGACACAATTTAGGTCATTTCAGGACGGCCTATCCAGGCAGAATGCACACAAACACATAATAACAGAGCAGTAAGTTTAACCTTTACAATTAAGAAACAGAAAGTTTAACCTTTACAGAAACACAAAACACAAAAAAAGGCTAAACCTAAAATTGTAAGAATTCCATTATATGCGTGAATATGTAATTAAAAATAATGGTGATTCTAATAATCTTCCCTGTTATCCTCCAGTCATCAATCTCATGATGCTGTCTATCGGAGGACTAGTACAGTATACCGTAGGTCATTTTGGGATTGACGGACTTTCCAGGCAAATGCACATACACATAACCATGAAACAGTAAGTTTACCTCTACAGAAAACCCAATATGAAACATAAAACACAGAAACGACCTAAACCTAACATTGTAAGAACTTGCCATTATAATTCTGCATTTAGTAGTCAACTAGAAGGCGCTCGTAAGAGTGCATATCTCCGCCAAGCGTACACGGACACATACATACACGGACACACATAACGACCAATCTCATATATAATCTCATCCAATGTTCACTTCGTTCCATTGGCAGAGATAATAATCTTTCCTGTTATTTTCCAGACATTCATCACTCATAATGCTGTCTATTGGAGGACAGTAAGCAATGGGGTTAGATGGGCAAAGCCCCTTGAAGCTAAAACACTTTTAGCTTTCGAACGTTTAATGGAAGCTGCAAATTTGCCTGTTTGTAGGATTTGGAAACGCTAAAAATTACAGATATTTGTCTTGTCTTGTAGAAATGATGTTTAACAAGCCACAGCTTGGCTTGTGTATGGTTAGCAGAGGGCACTTTAATCACCATCAAATTTTTCCTGGGAGTAACTGGGAGGAGAGGGCAAGGGCAATGGGGCAGCTGCCCCCCCACTGGTGCCGCCTATGGTAGCCACATTTTTTAGCAAAAAACTGAATGACATTTGCAGCCACAGACTCGTTTTCTGGGCTCTAAATGCTTCCTAGGAGTCCAAAATGCATTTGCTGCTGTTGGGGATACCCATTATGCCCCAAACCCTAAGGGAATGCAAACAGCCACAGCTCGATCACGTTGGTGTGGAAGAAACTCAATGCTCCCCCTGCCCAGTCAAGGACCCCACTATGCTGTCAACTTTTGGCCTCAGATTTTAGCCTGCAGTATTTGTATTTTTTTGTAAGCTACGTGGTTCATTAAGAACCTGACAAAATGCAATGCACTTTCAGAGTATTCGTTATGTATTGTGCAGAAAACTGAACAGAAAATCTATCAAACTCAACTTCAATAATCAGTATGTCAGTAAACACAATGAAAGAAAAGCACCAAAATAAAACACCATCAAAAATACTGACAAACTTGTCACACACTCTTGCAGCCACAGACCCGAGACCATGGGGGGTAAGAAAGATGTTCGCCCCCACTTTTTCGAGCTAACATGCACTGATGTTTGCCCCTTACTTTTCAAGTGTAAACAAGTTTTTGCTGTTGATTCTTTAGTTGCACTTGGATGAAAAGCAGTAAAAAGTACAGTAGCAACTAGCAAGGTGTGAAATGCGAACGTTAGGCCGCATTTTCACTTATTCACCACAATGGCTTAGCCCCAACACGACCTCCACCAACCACTGGACCCAATATTTATTTTACCATTTATTACGCCAGCAAGGCAGCACATCACACGCATAGTTAAAAACACACACGCAAACATGCAACATAAAATTCTACAGTTAAAGTAGACCTACACTAAAAAAGCATACACTAAAATACACATTAAAAATGAAAATAAAAGTCCAAATCAAAATAAAACAGTACGTACAAAATTGTCCAAAATTATGGGCTTGAACTCATCATGGAATGCCCTCAATTTCAAACACCTTCTACTGTATATGCTTGAAGACATTTCCCGTTCACAACCTTCCCTATCTATCTTACACTCAGTCTGACATGTATACATTACTAATGACAATTATCTAGTATCTACCAGCTGACACAGAATATCCAGCAGCAGTGGGTAATTCTCAACATTCCCCAGACTCCTTGAGGGAGTGAGTAAGTGAGTAGGGTTTAACGTCCCACGCAACCAGTATAGGTCATTTCGGGGACAGCCTTTCCAGGCAAAAGTACATGTACACATAATAACGGATTCAAGTTTAACCTTTACAGAAAGATCAACCTTTATGAAACACAAAACATGGAAAATGACCTGAACGTAAAACTGTAAAAAATGCCGATTATAATTGTGCATTATGTAATAGTAATGGCGGTTCAAATAAATTTCCCTGTTATCCTCCAGTCATTAATCTCAGAATGCTATCTATTAGAAAGCAAGGGGCATTCCCCAGAGTCCTTGAGATGCTTTCATTCAAGCAGCAGTTACTCATCAAGCATATTAACAACATAAACGAGTTTCTGCAGCAATAAGAGCAAAATAATGCAGCAAAAATCTGCAACAAAAATGCACCTTTTCAAAATATTGTGCTACTCCATGGATGCTGCAAAACATGAACTGGACAACAAACAGTTTACTGCTACCAAATTTTTCTCAGATAATCTTTTGCTCAAGCACTTGAAATATACTCAACTGGTAACCTTGTATCTGCGTCTAAGTGGTAGAATAGCAAAAATGCTGAACTGCAAAAATGTGAAACATGCACATAGCACATCTGCAGATAAACTGCAATACTTATAAAAGCCTACAATTACTTTGACTAAACAACAAACACTGTTACTAAAAAAAACACTAAACTCAACTAGTTCTTACTCAACGTAAAATTGTACATTCACAATTTACTGCACCAGACAGTCTGTCCGTATTAACACGGCAGAATTAATATCAAGAATGTAAGCAATAAACACTGAAACCATATAACTAGAAAGCAGTCTGAAAGTACAGACCTCCATCAAGAACTGACTTTTATTCTTGGATGTCAATTACAACAGCAAATAAAAAAATCGCATTTTAAAAATTTCCAGATCTGTATCATGACTTGGATCAATGGATCATAGTGAAATACCGTTCAATTTCTGGCAATGCCCTACCCCTCCATAAATTTCACTAAAATCAGTTCATAAATTTTTGCACAATCTTCTAAGCAGAGAAAGGATAACACTACCTCCTTCCTTCCTCTGGTGGAAGCAAAATAATCTAAAACTGCAAGTTTCAAAATGCCCGCACTTGACAGTGTCTACAGAAAACATGACTCAAGCAAATACGTGCTTGTTTGATACAAAATGCCAAGAAACAAAATAATCAAACCAAATTATGTGAACAATGCAAATAACCATTTGATTCAAAATGCTAAAAATAAAATAATCAAACCAGCTTCATCTGCAAACCACAGCATTAAGCTGTTCTGCCACTTCCGTAACAGTTATATACAAGCATAGTCAGGTAAGCATAACATTTCACACACAGCTTAAATTGCAAAGTTATCTGGCAATGTATGTGACTAGTGTGTGGGCTTTGTGTGTGAGACACACGTGCGCTGTTGTCTGTTTAAATTTACTATTTTGTCACAGTTATAAAAAGTTGGTAATGTTGCGACGATCATGTGTGTAACAGTTCAGAGACTGCATATGACTGTTCTGGTGTACTTTTCGATTCTGATAAGCTGTGTTCTGCAGTGAATTAAAACACCTTGATGTATCGATGCAGGTGGCCAGATTGGACTTTGACCTGAGAGCCATATTTCAGCCGGTCGAGGCTACTGACGTTCAGTGCTGATGACATAATACATAATTCACAATACAACCTGCCTGTAATAACGGGTGGTTCGTCAGTGACGCTATAGTACTGGTGGCAGAAAAGTGCATCCTCTTGCGCTGGGCCCATCTGCACTGAACAGTCTTCCTGCATATTAATGAACTTTTTGGCGTTCGTTGAAACACAGCGCACCGAGCGCATTAGAGATTACTTTGTAGGCCTAATCTGCTATGATAGTGTGCTATATAAATGTTCGATTAATAATAATAATTAGTACCAAGAGCAAAAAAATTAATAATTATAATCATACATCTTTTCTCCAATTCTCCATAATCCATTTATATGACCTTTTCAACTGCACCATGTCCGGATAAAAAAAGTCTACGATGTTTTCGATATATCTTTGGCAAATGTAAACGCATTTTCATAATTTTTGGCATGAGTTGTCGAGAATATTCATTTTATGAAAACAATTAGTAAATTTTCTTTTCATATTGTGATATCACTACGTAGTGCTGACATAACTATGACGTCATCGAATACGCCATTTTTACTGCATTTTAGGTGAGAAAAATAGCTAGGCCTATGTTCCGGATAATAACTTAACAAATTCAAACGCACGTTTATAATTTTTGGTAGGTAACATTATCAAAGTAATATGCAACTGACAGTGTACTGATAGTCCACATCGCCTAACTAGTGATGCCATTTTACTGCAAAAAATAACACACTCCTCGTATTCCTACTTAACTTTACATAAAATTAAAACCAAAAATACCAAAAAATAGTTTTTTTAGCTTGTAGCTGCCTGAGTTGTCAACAACAGTAACAAAACTCGCTATTAACCAAATTGGGAGTAATAAGTGCATTCAAAATGCACACTACTGTGACGCTAATGCATGCTGCAGAGATGATGCTGCCGCTGATAATGGCTGCTGCACAATGAAGTTCCCGCGACGGCCACGTTTAACGTGGCAAAAAACACAACTAAACTTAAAAAATTATAGCAGAAGTAATTTTTTCTATGTTTTCAATCTACCACGTTTTTTCATTGCAATTTTTTGGACAACTGTCCTCTTTTTCGTACTGCTGAGGCTTATTTATACAGCACTTTCCGCAAAAACGGCATTTTCAGTGACATCATAATTACATTCACAATACTTAGCGATAAATAAATTTTAAAGGTTAGTTTTGGATGTGTTTAGTAAAATGTAACATTGGTATATAATGTGTGCCAAAAATTGTAAAAATATGTACTAATTTCTTAAAGTTATTCAAAATAACTGTAGACTTTTTTTCCGAACACAGTGTATAATGACACCAAATAGTTATATGACGACAATGGAGATAAATTTCCACTCTTTTGTGCAACCCACTTTCAGTATAATTCAAACCAAAAATTAAGAGAATAAACTGGTTAAAATAATGCAGCCTATTCTTTCCCGACATGCAGTATATGCTATTACAGTCATTAAAGAAACAATTCCTCCCAGAACTGCTCTGAACCCAGCGCATGTCAACAGTTGCAAACCACAAAATTTTGCGATTCCATAGGACTTACTTCAGTAAAAAAACTGCTGCATTTGCAGAAATTCTGCTGCAGCAATTCTCACCACTACTGCATCTTTCGCACCATCAAACGATGGAATTTAACGCGATGTGTGTAGGATGCCTGGCGTGTCAGAAACTCCTCGGAACAGAAACTGCAACGATAACGCTTGCTGCCATTATGAGAGGCATTCTCGTGGTTTCTGAGACCATCAGCAGTTCGAAGCATCTTTGGACAGTAGCGGCAACGATACAGTTGAACAATGCTTTCTCCCAGACTGCCATTGCCAGGGACATTACCACCGGGTGCTACATCCACTCGGTACGAGTGAGTCTTCTGTTTCAGCTTGACTGAGCCTGCCTCTGGCACTGGACACTGGTGATACTGCTGGTAATGAGCTGACAACTCGGCCTTCGAAGCAAAGCTTTCCTGACAGTAGATGCAGCACTTCTCTGTAGTGCTTGGTGCATTCCATGAAGCAGCAGATGCGCAGTTCGGTCTACGTCTTTTGGTGGAAGTTGCCACACCTGCCTGCTTACTGAAATAGTTATTTGCTGCACTGGCATATTGATAAGTAGCTGCACTCGTGTCATCGTACTGGAGAAATGAGTTATCATTATACTCATATGACATTTCAGTATCATACTGCTCAGAGCCACTGAATAACTCTGGCTTGAATTCACCACTCTCATTACATGTATTATCATAGTCAGTATACTGTGGGCAGCTAACCGGATCATCATCCGATATTTCAATAATTCCATCAGTTGAACACTGATCGTTGTTAAATGCAGCCTCACTTTTGACATGACCTGCAATTTCCATTACAGTACTGTGTTTTGAGTCAGCACCAACACTGTGAGATGCACTGTTATCACTACATGCAACTGTACGCTGAGCAATGCTATCTGAATGCTGTGACAAACTGTTCCACTGACGCTGTGTCATCGTCGACTCACCATCAGGCCTATGCCAGAGTGGCACATCTGCTGCAGCAACCTGGTTCTTCTCAGTTTCAGCTGACAACGATGTTGCTATTTCAGTCTTTACGGCATGTATCTGCACATTCTGCTGACCCTGCAAGTTGTCATCATTTTCCTCTGATTCGACGGCAACTGTCTGTGCACTGGTCACGGTTGGTGAACTAGCTCGCGAGTTGTTACAGCAGTGCTCATTCAGAATAAAGTTTGCAATGTCGCAGTTGTCAGCGCGTATGTGCACACTGCCATAGATGTCAAGACGCTCGGCATACTGCACGTTGATCTTGCAGAATCCAAGCACAATGTTCTTCACAAGCTCTGTCACATCACGGCAGTGTTCATTAACTGGTTTCTCCATCTTCAACACAGCAATATCAACCTGCAAACCGCCACCAGTTGCAATATAATACATATTTGTATTACTTTAGAATAATATTATTCCTAGCATTTGTAACACATTTTGGCAAACTATATGAAACTCATTGTACAGCCATTCTGTAGACAGCAAAACGTGTTACCCACTCTTTCTCTCTGCCCATACAAAATCTTAAATCCAAAACAAAAGGCACAAAAGGCCAAAATTGATGTGAAGTTTCACGGGTGATCCTAATCCTCGGGGCGGGGCGGATCGTCGAGGCACCATCTGATTGGTTTAAACGATCACGTGACTGTGACGTAGGTGATCCGAGTTTTCGGACTGTGTTTCAAACGAGCCATGCGCATTTGTTTATGTTTTTTGTAACGTGCGTAATGTGTCATGGCGTTATTAGTGTCCGAGGATGGACAGTTATCATTAGAGCAAATATGTAAGTATCTTTGCCGCTACCTTAGTTTTTCGCCACACATGGTCAGTATGGGTTAGGGTCAGGGATGGTAAGGACTTTAGGGTTACGACTAGTGTAGTGTTTGGTGAGGTTGGGGTTAGGGTGAATTTAGGGTCAGCACCTGGGTTAGTGTTAGTGTACATTTCTGTTACAGCCATGTATTTTTAACATTGTGCATCCGATGTGTGTGTAGAGGATTGGATTGCCGATGGGTACCGTTTCAGACAGAACGGTACCAGCAAACTACCAAGGAACAATCCGCAGGTGAAGAAAATTCACTATCAGCTACAGCTGCCCGATGGCAAGAGAGGCCCATTTAAGAAGTTTGTATATGAAGTGATTGGTCAGCAGGACTACCTGATACTACATTATGTTGGAAATGAAACAGAAGCTGCCGACTTTCCTCATGGTATGTATTGATTGCGTAAAAAATTAGCAAGCAACAAGTAACAGCTGCAATGTAACGTAACGTAAAGAGATCACACAAGAAGTGACGGAGGGTAGAATGATAGAAATTACGGTATCGGTATTTCTATTTTCTGTGCTGTGCTGGTGAATTATAAGTAAAATTAACTTAACTTCATTAATAAATAGAATTATACTTATAGCATCAAGTAATATTCCAAACGCCAAAATTCCCATTATACGTGACTGTGTTAGGTAATTCAACCAAGTCCATCAACTTCACGCCAAGTGCTCCATCCCTGAAAGACGAGCTACGCACAGGGAAACGATCGTTCAAAGACCTCGCTGTTGACACTGTCACGGAACTTGTCCAATTCCAGCCCCGCAATGTAAAACAATCGTCGCACTTCAAATCGACTTTATCAGCTTCCTCAAAGATCTCATCTGATGCCTTCCTCACTGTTCACGAGCTGGCCTACATGATTCCTGGTTTTGTTTGGTCCATCACAACATTTCCCGACCTGTCAATAACATGCGGCCATCCCTTCTTCCTTGACACTGTGCAGAATGCTTCTGTCCATCACCTATCATATGACACCACGTTCAACCTAAGCAACTTTTATCTGTCCGTGTTGGTTACTCAACTAGATGCGTTCACCGAACGTCCATGTCTGCCAGTTGCCTTCTTGATCCATGAGCGAAAGTTTGAGGCGACACACTCATTGCTCCTCAGTTCAATCAATGCCAAGCCCTCTGCAAAGTTCACGCCTGTTATTGTCACAGACAGTGAAGCCAGTGTCATAAAGGCCTTGAATAAGGTACTACCACATTGGAAGGTTGTGTCCTGCTGGAACCATATTCTTACCGATATTGAGGTCTGGCTGAAGCAGCGACATTCCAATGCTCAGAAAATTGGCATATATAAAAGCACTGTCAGAGAACTGCTGACATGTCAGTCTCATGATGAGTATGTAAGGAAGTACAAGGCAGCGAGTGGTGGTTGGGCCAAAGCATTCAAGGACTACTTCGACAGCCACCTGACAAACCGGGTCATGACTGCCTGTGCTGGATACCTCCATTCCGTTAACTACACGGGCGACTCTGTGACGAACAACATCTCGGAGTCGTTCAACAACATTCTGAAACGACACCTGGACTGGACCGAGGTTACAGTTGATCGGATTGTGCTGACCTTGCACCAGCTCCAGGTGTTCTACAAGAGCCAGATCCTGAAGAGTCTGCAAGGCTTTGGGCCATACACACAGGACTTAGCAACACACTTTGGTTTGTATGTCTATCGTTTTAAGTCAAACTCAGCCTTCCATCCCTCTGGGGTTGGTACATGATCCCTTGACAACGCGTTCCATACCTGAGTACTTCTGCAGTGAAACTCTTCACTTAGCTGCACTATATAATGTGGCACAATTTACTTTACTTTCTTTTATGATATTTTATTTGGTTTAATTATTGAATAATACTTTGTTTCAGTTGTTTACCAACACTGTTGTTTACATGATAGTTAATCATGCCAATCACTATTCAATGTGTATGTTGCAGTTGTTGTTCATTGCCTTTCGTCTGCAGGAATGCAAGCGTCGGACTACAATTTAGATGAAGTTCCGGAGGCCGACATTAATCAGTTTCTGGACAAGCTGCGAGAGTCTTTAAACCGGCCTGCCACACAACCGATTCCACCGACAGTTACAGCACTTGCAACCACATTCACAGTCTGCCACGTTTCACAGCAACAGCTATTCAGTGTGTCATCTGCTGATGGTAAAGGTCATGCTGTCCATCTTTTTCCTAAGGAGACATGCACATGTCTTGCTTCGAACCATTGCTGCCACATTATCACTGCAATGAGAAGCATAGGCATGCCGATTGAACGCGACAGGAAGGTGACAAAGCTGGTCAACCTACGCACAAACACCAGGTGAGGCTATGTTATCATATGCACTCAGTTGCTAAGATTGACATGTACATGAGCTTCTCTTAATGGTGTAGTATGATATTTGGTCTCATTAACAAAGTTTATTGACATCGGCCTGTTTAGTGCTTGGACGTTTCCTAATTTAATAAGATGTAATGAGAAAGATTACAGTTACATGCTGTGCATCTGACAACAGGAAGAAAGCAGATAAACGATCGGGACAAAAAAAACCAAGAACGGGCGACTATACATACTTGGCAGCTGATGACGCAGACTGCAATTCAATGTAAGTGTTTCATATTCCTTGCCTTCAAAGGAAATTTTAGGGCAGTAGCTTTATATCCACTAAATATAAGTTGGTTGTACATCTGTCTTGTAGAAAATGTGCCATGATCAGATTTCCATTTTTTGTAGTATTAGGCTTATTTTGCTGCTGTGTTTATAATTTAAAGCATAAGCCTTTCTATAGGTAATTGTATGAGGCCGTGTGTGCAATAACAGTGTCATGAAATTATCCGGACTTGAGAACGTGGTTGTTTCACCAGACCTCCTACAACAATCATCCGAGCAGCAGACACCGCAAAACCCCTTGGCAGAGTCAACACCAAAAGCGACAAGCCGGAAAATTAGGTATCTATTATTCTTAACTTATACTACATGCTACACTATGATGTCTACCAGTTCATGTATTTATGATAAAGTAAGAAAGTTAAGTTACTAGGTAACATAAATGAATTATTTCGTTTATAGTTTTTATAAATACAGTGCTTAAGATGTTATGACTTTGTATGTGTTTGAATTGTTGATAGACGCAGATGCTTATTGACAGAAACTTGTAATAGTTGTAGTATATTAACAGTAAATCCTTTCGTGTCCTTGTGTGTTGAACACAGGACCCCAAGGCGAGTTCACTTCGACACTGAGCGTCCAGACATGTGCGACCAAGGAGCTGCAACTGCCGAGTCAGCTGATGTTCAACAAACTGTCACCACTAACCATATATGGATAGACCGCCCAAGGCTGTACGTCAATGACAAGACCAGCATCACCAGCAACAAGTGGCTGTCTGACAACGTGATCAATGCTGCTCAGTCAGTTCTCCGGCAGCAGTATCCGCAAGCACGTGGATAGCAGGATACCTTGCTGTTACAGAGAGGTGACATTCATTTTGAGTCGGGACCTATTATCCAGTGTGTGTATGATCCAGTTAAAGAACACTGGATCACCTGCAGTACAGTAGCTTGCCCAGCTAACATCGTCAACATTTATTGCAGCCTTCACTTACCACCAAGTCCCGAATGTGTGAAAGTAATTTCATCAGCTCTCAATCTGCGGTGTGACCTCACCACTCTGCGCATAATGGCCGTTGAGAGGCAGAGTGGATCTGATGACTGTGGTTTGTTTGCCCTCGCCTATGCCGTGACCCTTTTGACAGGTTTTGACCCTGTCAATGTTGTGTATGAGCAGCCGAGAATGAGAGAACACTTGATTCAATGCTTGGAAGCCAGTCACTTTGAGCAGTTTGGATCAAAGTGTCAGCGCACTGTAAGGCGGTCCATAGTTTGCTGCCTTCCGTTACCCCTGTACTGTGTGTGTAGGACCACTTACGTGCGTTCTGACCTGATGGTGCGCTGTGGTAAGTGCAAACAATGGTGGCATAAATCGTGCGGAGACTTGTCTGATGATGAATTCACGTTGTATGTTGAAGACAAATCGCGACAATATTTATGTAAGCAGTGCATCAACAAGTGACTAGGCTGATGTAGCACTGTTTGCTACTGTGTTGCTTATTGGATAGTGTTATTGCATTTGTGATTTTTTTGTAAGTTTTACTCATTCGTGTTGCTAATACTCTAGTGACTATAGGCAGAGAGTTGCAGTTTTAGGTGGTAAAGGTAAAGGTAAAGTCCACGTACTTGCTATAGCGCTTCTTACATGCTTCTTCAAGACCAGAAGCGCTTTACAATCTTGGTAGTGGCAGCTGATTGGCATGAGCTAATGATACCGCAGCGCACTATGCGGCCATCCATTGCCCGCGCGAACGAACAATTGGACCTGCGGTTTGCAGCAAGCAGACATACCACCGCCCCAATCAGCCACACTAGGCCTTCACCCTGTAGCCCGTAAGCTACTACTCATTTCCCGTCCCACGAAGGGTAGGAGGCTGAGTTGGCCTGAGCACATAGTAGGTTAGCAACTTGCTCAAGGTTGCTTGCAAATGACGGCAGTGAGAATCGAACCGCAACCTGAAAGTTACGAGTCGACACCAACCACTAGACACTTGCACCTACACAGGCAGGTAGGTGTGAACAACTTGCCTAAGGCTGTTACTTAGTAGTGCATTGGCTGGGCACTGAACCGTGGACCTTTCGGTCTCGTATCCAACGCCCTAACCACTGAGCCACCAAGCCACCGTGGTGTACATATATCTAGTCAGTCGATGTTATACTTGATGTTTTGTGATTGACGTTAATGGATATGATAATGAATCTTTTGCCAGCACAGCTTGATCCGAGTTTTATAAAGTTTGCCCCGAGTTGATTCGAGGCCATGCGATCGCTTCGAGAATTCGTGAACCGTATGATCCGCCCCGAAGATTCAGACTGTATTTTGATCCGCCCCGACGATCCGCCCCGCCCCGAGGATTAGGATCACCCAAGTTTCACTGCTAGTCTCAGCGGGAGTAAACATTGCGGAACGACTGTTGTAGTTTCGCAGTTTGACTACTAAACCTTCGATCCGGTTTTTACCAACCCTGACAACACTAAAAACGCCGTCGCCTCAATTCCACCCAAAACCATGAAAAATAACAATTTTATTAAATGCAACAAACATAAACAACAAACGTAGAATAGCTATGCACGCAGCGAAATTAATAGGGCTGTGCTAATTGAGCAATTAATTACTGTAAAATATTACACGCTTTTCGTTATGTTACATTTATTTACGCTTAGATGGATTATGTATTCTATGCTGCTAATGTAAACATATGCTTAGTAACCATTTCGGTGACAATGTCCATCATTTTACTCATTCATATTTTGTTCAATGTGCTTGCGTTAGTGAATACGATGTCAACTGACTCTACAGGTTTGTGTCAAAGAAGTCTGAAACACTTTCCGTTAAAAAAACCGTTATCGTCTGAAATTAACTAACACCGTAGTGGTGATATCAATCAGTCAAGCACTTTTATTTGTTTCAAACTACACAGATCCATGTCTGTAATAAACAGAACACAAAAAGATGACAGGATATACACAGGAGAGACAGGCAGATACATGTTAGTAAGTCTGTATGTAAGTACGGGGTGGGCCAAAAATTGTGTGCAAAATTTTATCCAGATTTGTTAAGATTTGACATTTCTATGTTACAGTGTCTAGGGGTTTACTTTTTCAAGAAACAGTGTACAATAATAGAGTTTAGAGTTTACAGCAGTTACTGTTCTACCACTGTGGACTGTTTCATATTCATATCTAGTCGGTCTGGGCCAAATTATTTGCAGTTGTTTGCACTGCATTTTGCAAGCATAATTAAGATTGCACAACAGCTGATTTGGTGTCTTTTTTCTGCAAGTGCTGCTAATGGATAGAATTTATCATGCCCAATGTCAAAAAGTGGGATACATCATTTTTGTCATACCTTTACCAAAATAAAGGGTGACCAATCACGTGGGAAAGATGGAAAAGTTAGGGAGTTTAAAAGTGGTCACGGAAAAGTAGGGGAAAATGGAAAAAATTAGGGAAAAGTCAGGGGAAACTAGAACAAAAATTATTGGAAGTATAAACAGTAGGCATATTTGTACTATATACAGTCTTTGTTTCACACTTTAAGAAAGGCTACCTGACCTGTTTTTACGTGCGAAAACAGCTACTGCTTTCAGCGCGTCTTAGCCATCGTAATTCTCTGTTTGTCTGTCTGTCCGTCTGTCCATCACACGGGTGGATCAGTCAAAAACAGTGCAAGCTAGGATCATCAAGTTTTCACCATCTGCTGCCCGGAAAACTCTTAGTTTCAGGAACTGTGAAGCTTTTCCATAAATTCGAAGGGGGTCACCCCGAATGAGGGTGCTAAATAAGAGGGGGTTGGCAAAATTCGCAATTTTTGGCCGATAAGTTGCTGTATCTCAGTTACGGTGCAAGATAGGGCCTAGGCTACTATTAATCACTAATAGGAAGTCATACACTGGCTCTTGATTGGCGCCAAATTCAGTGACCTTAAATGACCTTGAACGCCAAAATGGCAGGTTTTATGGATATTTTTGGCAATTTCTGGCTGTGACACAAGTCTATATCATTTACAAGGTGGCGCCACGGAACTATCGTTATGCGATCCAGATAGAGAATTTGGTATTTGTATATTAACTTAGCGTGAACACCCCAATTT
>Ga0209671_1004278_pt1 | contig 14085 bp, 4 predicted proteins | sample WorMetHERISLAND2_2_FD_187401 | JGI IMG/M metagenome (GOLD analysis project Ga0209671, IMG submission 187401) | Marine gutless worms symbiont microbial communities from Max Planck institute for Marine Microbiology, Germany - Olavius geniculatus... | ecosystem: Host-associated > Annelida >... | reverse complement strand
GGGAAGTAGAAGTCAAGCTGAGAATTATAGACCAGTCAGCTTAACGAGTGTGATCTGCAAGGTCTTTGAATCATTAATACGTGATGCCATGGTGAAATACTTGGAGGATAATTTTCTGATTGGTGATTCACAACATGGATTTCGAAAAGGAAGATCTTGCCTAACGAATTTGTTGTCATTTTCGGACAAAGTCACAGGATCCATTGATTCAGGAGACAGTGTAGATGTGGTCTTTCTTGATTTTGCCAAGGCCTTCGACAAGGTGCCACATAAAAGACTAATGCCACATAAAAGACTAATGCCAAAGTTAGAAAATCATGGTATAACCGGTAAAATTTCTCGGTGGGTAGGTGAATGGCTTCGGCAGAGAGTACAGAGGGTTTGTGTCAATGGTGTTGAGTCATCATGGTTGGATGTCCTCAGTGGGGTCCCACAGGGCTCTGTTCTTGGACCTATACTTTTCCTGATACATATATAAACGATCTGGACAATGGCACTAGAAACTGGATTTTAAAATTTGCTGACGACACTAAAATTTTTAGTGCAGTCAATAATGATGCGGATAGAATTCGGCTTCAGAATGATCTCGACAAACTTTTATCATGGGCCAAAGAATGGCAGATGCTGTTCAATGTAATTAAATGCAAAGTTATGCACATCGGGCACAGGAATTCTGGATTCAGATACTGTATGGATGGGACTGAACTGGACACAGTAGATGAGGAAAGGATCTTGGAATTATCATCACCAGGGACCTAAAAGTCTCTCAACAGTGCAAGCAGGCTTACTCAAAAGCTAATCGGATGTTGGGCACCTTGAGTAGGACCATCAGAAGTAAAGAGAAGCGAATCTTATTCAATCTCTATTGTTAGACCCCATCTGGAATACTGCACATCATCTTGGTCTCCTCACTATGTCAAGGATAAAGAACTGTTGGAGAAAATACAGCATAAATTTACGAGAATGTTTCCCGACCTGAGAAAGTTACCTTACTTACAGCGACTGAGGGAACTTAAGTCGTGGACACTTGAAGAAAGGAGAATTCGTTCTGACCTTATTGAAGTTTACAAAATCATTAATGGATTATCAACAATTTCGTTCCATACTTTTTTTGAATCCAGTACAAATACTACAACAAGGGGCCATTCGTTAAAACTTGCGAAGAGAAGAGTTACAACTGACCTACGTCTTCATTTCTTTTCAGAATGAGTTATTAATATCTGGAACAGTCTCGATGAGAAAACAGTTAAATCCAGTTCACTGAATGTCTTCAAGGGGAATCTTGAACGATTGAGACAAGCATCAGAGATGGGTCTTTTCATCGGCAGCTGATGCCGCTTGACCCTGGGGCGGATCCGGTCTTCTGGTGAAGCCTCGTCCGGTGAGATTTCCGGTGAGATACCAATCACCTATATAATTCCACTTATGCCTCCAGTTGTATCTTTGTTTTTTTATTATTATGGACTATTATTGCTATCATTTGCACTTCTCTACTTTTGTGCATTTGTGGACTCTGCTTATATTTTGCATTTACGGACTGTGTTGTTTGTATTTTGTTGCACTGTTTCCACTTTACTGTTATTCAGCTGTTCGGCTATCTTTATAGCCGCAAGTGCGCACTCACAATGTCATGCACAGGCACCGTGATTACTTGAGGCAATTTGACGTTAGGCCTATAGTTACTAAGATTTCATGCCGAAAAGCAGACTGTTCAGAGAGACTGCAGCCGTAGCGCACGCTGTAGTAAATTAGCCTTGCTTAGGCCTACAACTGTCTTCAATACATTAGAAAATCCTCTCGGCCAGCGGCACGAAATTTTGTCACAAAAACTGGAGACCACAGTGAAGATTTCGTGATCCTAGCTTTCACCGTTTTTGATACAATCGCAGAGTGTGACGGACACACACGCAAACGGACGGACGCCTATACGATAGCTAAGACGCGCTTAGCATAGTTTAGCATGGTGCAATATTTTTTCCTTTTTTTCTTTATAACCTGTCGCATGCGACGTTTCACAGATTTACACGTGTTACAAAGCGGATTTAGGCCGAACAGCGGCCCCACAACAGGGACCACTGCCACACAGGCCAGAGAATTTCTGATAGCAGTGTGACATTTTCCAGTGTGTGATATGGGCTCTTTTTGGCGCATTAGGACGTTTAAAAGTTTATTTTATTTTGGTGCAGCTAGCGCACGACATTCTGTGACCTGTGGGGGGGGCTCTTCGATTGCGAAATATTAACTTTTAAACGTTAATCGATTATTTATTTCCTGAACAGAAAAAAATTATGTGAGGGCCCCACATTTTTACCGATCACAGCCTAATCAGATTTTAATCTATCGTTTTAATCTATCGTTTTTTCTCAATCTTTACTACTTTTACGGCCGTGGTTACGTGTAAAATAAAACATTTGTGCAACGTTTATTTACCTATTATACATGTAATGCACTTTCAGCTAGCTGATTATTGATGCTTTCATGTCTCCGCCTGCCGACTTCGCATGGAAAAGACGACGGTCGTTGACTCGTTGGTCGAGCAAATCGGCTGACATCCAGACCACAAGCTAGCTAGTTATCCGATGCGGCGTGCAGCCGCTGAAGCAAAGTGGATGGCATGCCATTGTACGGACCCATACACGGGGCGGCGGCGACCGCTGCTGCTGTAGTCGACTCGAAGGTCACGGACTCTCGTAAACTCGTGGACCAGATCAGTCCAGCACGTCAGCACGCCCGCCACGGCCCCAGTACACAGCCAGCAGCCTTGGCCTCGACCAGACGGCCAGCCTGCTGCTGTTGCTGCTGCAAGGCAATCTCAAGGAGTTGTTGCTTTTGCGTCCGTCCGCAGCCGACGCCTTCCCAGGCTGCCATACCGCCGCCAGTCCGAGACCACGGATACCCCTCCCCTTCTCCTCCCCCGGCCGGCTGCGTTCCATCCGCCTCCGCTGCTAGCTAGTACTCCAGACAGGACTGATTAGCGTAATAGAGTTACTTACTGCTGTACTGCGAACGAGTCTGTGGACTGGAGTTTAGCGCAGTCGCAGTCGGTCGGCAGGCAGTGGCAGCGGCAACGAGTCTAGTGTATTACTGCTCGCTGCTTGCTCGCTACTGACGCTCGCTGACTCCTATTTGTTTTATTCAGATTTGCACGATTGAGTGAGTTAAACTAACTTAACGAAGAAGTCGAGACGAGCAATAACGCGCTTGCTGCGATCCAGCAGTAGGCTAGGCGGCTACTAACTGATGATGATGATGCAGATGACGTACGCGGATAGTGGTGGTCGAAGGCCGGCTGTCGGCTGGTACCTGGTCCTGTGCTTCGTAGTTCTTATGACGCGCTGGCAGCTGGCTCAGTCTGCGGTGAGTCTTCAGTGTCACTGGAACGCGTCACAGAGTCCGACATAGTAATCAGTGATATACTTCGACCTAGTCGATCTCAGATTGTAGCATGAAATGTCTAGTTGGCTTCTCTGGCAGATTTAGGTGCAAATGATATTACAGCATTTTGGCGTGATTATATGCAATAGAGAATTGCAGATTATGCAAGAGAAATTCAGACCCGGTAGGCCAATATTTAAATTAATCAATGTTTGTGAGGGTACGTGCCGTCTGTGACCACTGTGGATCCGCCGCTGTGTGGTGTGGATGTGATCACGAAAATGTCTGGACAGTGACAATTGCGCAGTGTACCCGGACAGCGTAGTTTTAACTAGCAATTAAACCGCACTTAGCTTGCATTGGTGCTATCGTTGCAATTTTCGGCTGCAGTCGTGCGCCATAGACTAGAGCAAACAGCGGTGTAGTCTGTGCAATTTGTGCGTAGTTTGAGTACGCGACCGCACTATCTGGAATGGTGTTCGCTCGTACTGCGTACTCGCTTACCCATTCCAGCAGTGCGGTATTTAGTACACCGTACTGTACTACTGTACTAAAAGCTTGGAGAAATCTTAGCGTACGGACGGACGGACGGACGGACGACGTGAAACCACAATGCATCCGGCGCCGCCTTACGGTAGCGAGGCAAAACAGTCTTCAGAGTGCTCTCCGTGGTGTTTACTTAGGTTAGTTTTTCAAATACATGTATACATAGACCTAGGCTTATCAGTCGTCGTAGTCGTATCTGTGTGAGCTGCTCTGCTGCGGCTGCTAGTCTGCTCAACGCATTACGCACTTTACCAAAGCTCCTACAACGGAGGCAGAGAAATGCCTCGACTTAGACTTACTTACTATCTCCATCTGCGGAATATGAATAACGCTTTTTTCTTTCTTATAATAAAGACACATAGTCTAGGCCTGCGTTTCCACGGGCTCCTTGTGTACTTATAAAAATCACATAATCGAATGTTCGTCTGAGCGTCTGTGAAGCCATTGCGTTGTATGGAGGTATCTCCCAGAGTGCCTAATACTCGGCGTACACGCAGTCTGTAGGCCTAGTTGTGGCCCGGTGCCATTGGGGAAGGATATTACTTTCAACAGCGTGTTGCTCCATAATCAGTACGGCTGTAGTTATGCATACAAATTTGAAAAGTTATAGCGTAACAGTCTGGATAGTCTGTCGACGATGTTGTATTGACATCTTTTCGAATTCTGATCGCTGACATTCAGTTTTGCTTCATCACGCTACAACTGCTGCTGCAACAGTCGCAGCTTGTACTCGTAGACTACAAGACGACAGTCTGTTGCGCGGCCGAGCAGACAACAGCGTTCGTTGGTACTTCGTAGCAACATCGCTGCGGTAATTTAATGACGCGTTGTTGCCACGCCGCATGCTGCCTCGACCTGGCTTCTTGGCAGAGCAGATCAGGCCATGGACTGCTGGATTCATGGCGCTAATGAGTTGAGCAGTTCATGATCAAGCCTACTGCCTATACTGCACCGCAGACTCCGTGGAACCAATGAGTAATGCCTCGTGAAACAGAAGACGTGGATTTGTTGTAGTCGAATCAATTCTTTATTAGTAAAGGCACGTAGAGTGCGACGTTAACTGAACTGAACTGTTGTCTAGTTTTTGACGAACTGACCAGTGTCAGTTCGTCAAAAACTACACCGTGTCAGTTCAGTTCAGTCCAGTTATGTCGCTCTGTACGTTCATTAACTAAGTGTATATAATGTATTGGCTTCTGAAAGTGTCTGCTCTGGAGACTGCAAATTGCGATCTTGCCTTGTCACTGGTCTCGCAATCTTCGGTCGTGGCCTCGTCTTGAAGTTAATTCACAGTCTTGAGTGACAATCATTCGCTACTCAAATCTCATGCACTGGCTAACCGCTGAAAGACGCAATGAGATGGTCTTGTAATGTTGTGATGGCTTACTGAGATGCAGGTGGCTTTAGTGCTCTTTTGCTGATTAAATGATTGATTGATTGATTGATTGATTGACTTTGCCACCGCTGTCATGTGCGTTGCTTTATACCCCGTTTACACCATTGAGCAAACGTCGAGCAGACATCGAGCAAACATCAAGCAGGCCTGATGGAATTTCGCCCCTTGGCTCAAATGTAGGCCTAAGCTTAGCGCACAACTGATCACGTGTTATATAGGCCTTCCAATTACAACCCGCCCGCTTTCCTAATTAGCGTGCTAATTACCATAGCTCGTCGAGCTAGCTGGATGAATGCTAGCAAACATCGAGCAGACGTCGAGCAATTAGAGCGTGTATTTTGAATACATTTGCTCGACGTTTGCTCGATCGTGTAAACGGGATATTATTGACAGCGTTATAAAGGTCTGCCATGTCAGTCGGTCTTGGTCTCGATCCGGTCGTTGGTTCTTGGTCTTGGTCTTGAGGAGATTTCGGTTTTGCTTACATAATGGCCAATTTACACCTATCGACGCCACTCAATTCTGCAGTTGATTGAGTCGCGTCGGCGTCGTAGGTGTGAATTTGCCGTAAGTGCATGTAGCCTCTAGACCAGTGATTTTCAACCGGGGTTCCGCGGAACCCAAGGGTTCCGCGAGCATATGCCAGGGGTTTCGCGGCTGGTCAGTAAAAATTTTTTTAAAAAATAACCTAGCGTGCGAAATTACGTCAAACCAAGCCATTAAAGTATAGCCCCGTATGCACCAATCATGCTTAGTTCCAAATTAGCGCATTTAACCGTCTACTTTGGCATGCAGTGTTGAATATTTTTCTTGTTGTTAACAATGTTAGAATATTTGCATTGAACATCGAACGCTAAGTATTAGGCCTATGAAATCGTGTGTTTATTTATTGAAAGACTTTCATTTCTTGAAACACTGTGCTTCAAAAATATAAAAAAAAGTTTCGCCCATCAGCGCAACTGGCTGGGGGTCCAGACCCCTGAGCTGTCCGTGGGCGTAAAAAAGTAAAAGATTCAGTGATAATCTTTGTGCCATTGGCGACCGCCTCGTCAGGGTGATTTTGGTTTCGGATAAAACAAAATTGCTAAATAATATTATCTAATATGGTCAAATTAAACGAGTCTTTTGTCTGCTGTTTTATTGTCAGCGTTTGAGGGATATGCCCCAGAGTCCAGACTCTCACAGGTTTTATGTTTCTTGACTCTCTGGGGACATCAGTCCCCAGACACCCTAAAAATTTCACTTTGCCTACACCGCTGAACTAGCTTATCATTGTCATTGCATGGGGTTCCGTGAGTGATTGTCACACTTACGTAGGGTTCCGCTGCAGCAAAAAGGTTGAAAAACACTGCTCTAGACGGTAGAAACGCACAGTAACGACGAGTATTTCGAGGCCACACCTGCACGGTTGTGGCACCGTGGTACGGTACTGAAGAGCGTGAGTTTTATCTGTGTGCAGTTTGAGTAGCCTGTACAGGCTTAAGCCCAGTTTACACGCTCGACGTCTGGTCTCGCTTGTCATGCTATAGTGGCGTGGATTGGAATGAGCTTTAGTCAGGTATAACGTTTACGACTGGAAGATGAACGGCGGACTGTCTGTTGATGATGTTGCAGGCTGTGCAGAGCTTAGACGCGCGAGCACGAGAGCTCTGCAAGGGATGCATTGGATGCGTGTGTCCCGGCGAGAAGGGAGTCAAGGTCGGTACATTCGTTACTCTATCCGTAGTGCTGTATCCGCCAATTTTGCTCAGCCAACTTACACGTTACGTGCTTGCTACGGGACAGTAGAAAAATATCAGCCTCTACCTTTTTTTATTTAACTGCTGGAGTTATTTTTGACAATTGAAATTTAAAAGCATACTTACTAAGTTAATAATAAAACTGAGCATTACAAGCTGATTGCAGTTATATGCATTTTTGATACATCTTAGGCTTTTACGGCTGTTATATGGTAGGCTATACAGCAAACTGCAACTTTTGTTTGGCATATTTTCTGCTGTGAACAGTTATTTTACTGTCTCATACGAAACGTTTACTACAACAGTACATTCTAGTTTTACCATATTACAACTTCGGGCATTACAACTTAGCTCGCAAAGTAATTATGACAACTCAGTTTCATCCATTCATTACCACCGCCGAAGCGAAGCGAAGAAGGCGGTAATGAATGAGGTATGTAGGTATCAGTCAACTGGATTACTCAAAAACTTGTGAACGAATTTGTATGATTTTTTTGCAGGGATTGGGGCTGTTAGGGCAACTGACATGATCTAGGAAGGGAGTTAAAACTGATTAATTTTCGGTGTGGGTCCGGATTCTTTTGTGTATTCTGGATCATTGTCAAGATTCTTTATGATACAGCTGTTTGAGGGGCAGGAAAAGAAATGATGACAACCGTGGCATGTGTTAGCACTATACATTGTCGGCGGAGTTTTGAAATCTTTCATTGCTTGTAGTTCGCACACTTTTACTCGTCTTTACCGTGGAGAATTATTGTTGAACATGCTGTGCCTTATTTTAGGGGCAAGTAGGTTTGCCAGGCCTGCAAGGGCCGCCCGGAGACTATGGTCCGATCGGACGCGAAGGGCCAGTTGGTCGGCAAGGTAGAAAAGGTGAACCCGGTTACTCCGGAACTGAAGGTCCTAAAGGACTTCGGGTATGTTTATTTGCTGTACTTATGTTATAGCTTTTTACTGCCAACTTATTAAGAAAAATTGAATGGAGTAACATAACTTTTTTTTGTGTTATTACAGTAGCTTTTGTACACGTTGAATTAACTCTAGTTCCAGTCCTGATAGTTATCCAGTTTTAATGTCATTTTAATGTGTAATTGTATTTCACTTATGATTATCCACTTCAGTTAGTTTGGTAGTTTAGTTACATTTTCTTAATTTGCTATCCTTACTGTGTCACTTATCTGTGGGCCACTGTTAGTGCACTAATGTGCTTTGTGTGTCCGGTTCGCTGTCATATGTTGTACCGTGATGTGTGTCTTGCTTCATTATGAACAAATAAATGGAGATGGAGATCTCAAGAAATGCCGTTTAACTCAGTTTTTAACTAACCTAGTAACCTTGGCCGATTATTTTTTTGACTTTTGTATTATGCAACCGACAACCTGTTTATTAAGTTAAGAGCTCTAAAGTGACTGACTGCGGTTGATAACATTGTTTTCACTGACATGGGCAGATAAAACTTTTCAGGCACGATGTTTCGATGAATTTAAGTAGAAACTGCTGTTTTGTTTAAAATGATGGTTTCGCAGCACAGTTGTCACAGACTTTGTACAATAGGTCTGATTGCCCTAAGGATAGTAGTTCCTGCCGTTGCCTGTTATGATTGTGTAGTCGCTGGGAAAATGTGATGTTTAATAGTCTGCTGATTGTTGTACGTTGTTTAGGGAGACGCTGGTGCGGCTGGATTTCCCGGCACTCCTGGAATTCCAGTAAGTCTTGTGGCTTGCTTTACACTGCTCGTATTTCACATCACTGGTTTAGTATCACGACTCTTCAGATGCCGTATAATATTGCTTTGAATTTCACATAATCTACAGGGTGCGGCAGAAAAAAGTGGACCCCTAAAGTTTTTCGCTGTTTTCTCGGCAACCGTTTGGAATTTTAATTTGAAATTTTACAGATTTATTTATGAAAACCTTTCACTAAATAAAGTTGTGAAATTTCATATTAAAATCCCAAACGGTTGCCGAGAAAATGGCAAAAAACTTTAGGGGTCCACTTTTTTTGCCGCACCCTGTTTAGTAAAATGAGACGTTATAATTTGCAAGACAGATAAATGATAAACATAGAATTTGTGTGACGGAACATATTGGTGGTGTCATATACCAGTAAATACGTTTTAGCAGTGATTGTATTGCATTAACCTGGCTAATATTGTAACAGAGGGAGAGGTTTCAGAAAGGCAATAACTAAAAAAATATGTACAGTGTACGCTGTACAATAACTTAGGCCTACATTATATAATACAGAGTGGTGACACAAATTCCGAGAAGCAGGTGACAATGAATGAACGTTTGTGGAGATTATTATTACGTTCTAGAGGAGTATAAAAGAGTGCCCATGATGGAAAAAGGTAGTGGCCCTCATCCAGTGCTATGTGTACACATTATAATGTATGTTTGTAGGGTCAGCCAGGACTAGAGGGTCCAGTCGGAGACCCTGGATACCCAGGATGCAACGGTTCTAAGGTTGGTCAGTTTGCTCTTGGCTGTTACTTGTTCAGACTATGAAATTTATATTTTTAATGTGTAGGCTACAACGCTTTGCTAGTCGTGATAGTGTTGGTCTCACTTTCTTCCAAACGAACACTTGATACTATTGATTTTACCCTGTTTTTAGTATGTTACCACAAAGTTTTAGGTATATTTGTATATTTTTATTGTCTCTTTGAAATGATTTTCTCGAATTTTGTTGTTAGTAGGCCTATGATCTAACCTCATAATCCAGTCCACACATGTAACTTTCTGTCATGTTTATGGTGACTTGTGTGATAACAAACTATGGTGACAGATGTTATGCAATATTCAGCACATCACGAGTTGACAGCATAGATGTTAAAAACATTAATTTGCAAATAAAAAACATTAAAAACATGTTTTTTTCATTTTTATAAAAACATGTAAAAACATACATAAAACTTTAAACCACATTTAGCACAATAACATGTTAAAAAACAAAATCCTACCATTTGTGAAGATTGAAGACCGGAATGTACTGAATGTTATTATGTAACCCTGTTGATGGCACAGATCAAAAACAGGACTAAACACAATTTGCCCATGAGAAATGCGTCATATTTGTAATTCTGTATGTTTATTCTTAATCAGAATAAAAACGCGACATTAAAAATAGAAAAAAACATTTAAAAGCATTAAAAATTTAAAAAACATAACAAAATTTAAAAAAGGCATTTAAAATAATTTTTAAAAACATAAAAACATTTTTAAACGTTTCTAAAAAAAATGTTTTAAACATCTATTGTTGACAGGTAGTTGGTTGATTAGTAAACGGTTTTGACAGTCGTAATGTGATGACTGATTTGCATCATTACTTTGTTGTGTTAGTGTTGCTATGGTTTGGCTTTACGCTGATAGCAGGTGCCATTCAAAAACTGCTGAACAGTCACATCGTAACTGGATAATTTGACTGAAAGTCTGAAAGTGAATGTCGAGGGCACCTTGCCTCCAAGTGGAGCATAGGAAGGAGACTCTGTCGTTTTTTAAGTTCTATACAAACTGAACGGAGCCCGTAGGTGGACAGACGTGACGCATGGCCAGTGTGACGCCAGACCCACCGCCAGACCTACGGTTACCTTTCCAGCCGCAAAACGTCATTGCCCATTACTGCTTGGTGACAAGAGGCAATTTGTTTAGTGCTGCTACTGGATGACAACCACACAGGGAGTCCAGCCGTGCACGATTGCTTGATGCAGCCGTAAATCATTCCTCCCGCTCTGTCGCCACTACGTATCCAAAGTTGTTGTTTTGTTGTTGTTATATTGTTTTTTTGTTAGATTTGCTGATTAAAACTGCACAGAAACTGGTACTGTTGTTGTTGTAGGGAGCAGCTGGAATACCCGGTCGACCCAGCTTACCAGGTCCAGTCGGTCCGCCTGGCAGGTCTGGTGCGCCGGGACTCAAGGTCAGGGCTTACCATACCTAATGGCGATTTCTTTGTCAGTACTGAATATACAGCGCTGAGTTGGCGCAATATCATGAAGTACACACCAAAATTTGCAAAAAGTACAGTTCTAAAACACATGTAAAGTTACCGCTGCAGTGTGATGGATCACAGCAATGAGTTTCAAGTCATCAGAGTCCAGACAGAGAAGCTGACAGCCATTCAAAATTAATACAGAAAGTTATTTTTATTAGAGCCTATAGCGATTCAGCCTGGTTTGTTGGTTGGTGAAATTGAAGGCAGAAATAAAAATAGTAACATCTAAAATGAAAATGTGGTCGAAGCAGGAGAGAGCTGTGAACTACTGTAATGAGTAGATTTTAGAATGAGAATGAAGAGGACAAATTTAGCAAGATCTGAATCCAAGATCGTAGCCATAATTTGTGCTTGGGGTTGATCTTTCTGTTTTTTTCCTACCCTTTTCTTTCCAGTCCCTTTTTCTCCGCCTTTCCTTTTCCTTTTTTCTCTCTTTTTCTTTTTTTCAGGAAAGCATAGATGAGACCGTGTTGTTTTGGACGTAGTTCAGTTGTTATGCTGATGGGCTGATGAATGTTTTTTTCTGTGTCACTGTTATGCTTGACGGGAAATGACGGTGAAGTGGCGTGCTGTGTAGGGTGACCCCGGAGAACTTCTTGACAGCCAGAAAGGACTTCGAGGTGACCCAGGAGATGCGGGTCGAAGTGGTCTTCCCGTGAGTACTGCTGTTGATTGTGATCACGTGTATCCTCAGGCGACAGACAGGTTCAGCGTGGGAAGATAGCTGGGTGGCTGCGATGCATCATTCTTTAAGCAGCTAAATACTCAGAACCTTATGAATAAATTGTGATAAATTTTTGGATGGGGTCAGCGCCCAAGGAAGTTTGGTGGCAGTTTTGTTCACGATGTGGATGCAGACATTTTTATTTACTATTACGATTCCTGTACAATGATAATAATAAAACTCAGTCGTCAGCAGATGTTTGATCACTCACAAAATGCTTTCCAGTTCTACTTTTAAATATATCAAACTTTATTTACCAAAATATTTTGGTAGCAAACATTCAGAGAGAGACGTACAGAAAAACAGAGAAAACGCAGTTTTCTACTCGTCATCGTTTATTGGGAACAACAAGTTCAGCTGCTTCACGTTTCTCTTTATATACAAGTGATTTGTTTGCTGATTAGTTGCTAAAAGCCTGTTATACCATGTTCTGTATTGGTGTACTGTTCTAGGGTCCAAGTGGAATCCCGGGATATCCTGGCCAGAAAGGCGAGCCTGGCGAACCAGGAATTCCAGTGAGTTGAGAATATTTGTTTACTGCATGTTGCTTATTACAGCAGAGAAGCACAGCATCTATGTACGCTTTGAGTGCAGTACTTGAAGTGATGTGAGGTGTTTGTAAAACGTTAGTGAGGAATTATGCTGAGACTACTATGCACAAGAAACTAGTGTAAAACGAGATTGGTGATTTGAAAATTTGTTGTTGATGTGTTGCAGGGTCTGGAAGGGCCACCGGGCCCAGTCGGTCCAAAGGGTGCAATGGGACTTGGTTACCAAGGACGGAAGGGTCCAATGGTAATTTGATTTCATTGAGATTTGAATTTTGAAACATTTTTTCTGTATTATTTCTGTTTCTGTTAAGTCAGAGCACATAATGTTGAACTTTGAGCAGTAGCTCTCCATGTAAAATATTCTGCTGTGTTTGCTGAGCACATGATATTTATACAGACTGAATGTGAATAATTGAATGAAAAATTGATTGATTAATTGATAATGATGCTAATGATCATAGTGATGTTTGGTAGGGTGATCCGGGACTGCCGGGTCCCCCAGGTCCGCCGGGTCCACCTGGTTTCACTGGTCGACCAGCAGAGGAAGTACAGCGAGGTCCTAAAGGTCAGCAGGGTCCGCGAGGCATGACCGGAGAACCTGGAAGGGTCGGCCCAAAAGGACCCACAGGAGATGCAGTAAGTAGTACGTATTATTGATGCTAGTGATTAGCAAATAAATAAAAATTGACACATAAAAATAAAGAAAAAAATGCCAAACTCGCTAGATTTTTTCGATTACACATTTTCTTATCTCTTGTCCACATACCACTTGCACCATGTTGCTTTCTTGTCTTCAGTAGTGCAGTGCACTTACGGCTTACTTACTGTAGATGCACTGTTAATGAGTTGATTTCTTGTTATGTGTAAAATATGTAAAAATCACGTTGAGGCTGTGGAAAAATTAAGCAGCTCGTTTGGCAGTATAAGTAAGTCATTAAGCATGCAGAAGGACAATTGGTGATTAATACCTCGTTTACACGAAGAAGCTGGCTTGTTGAGCCAGTGCTCGTCGAACCAGCTTTGTTGTGTAAATGGGGTATAAGTCACGTTATGTTGTTTAATATTTACAGAAGTGACGAACAGCTAACTACTGTTAACTGATAGACATGTTAGCATTATTAGTCCGCCCGGAAACGATAGTTTTCGGGAGGACTTACGTTTTTTTCTCCACTCGCGAAATCTCTGAGATGCGTGGGCCGACCGGCGTGAAATTTTGCACGATGGTCAGTAATAGGCCTTATTTTATAATGCCGGTCCAAAATTTTAGGGGGCGCACCCAAAAAAAATTTCGGGGGCGAAAAACATGCAAAATTTGGCCCGATTTCGGACGACTTCGAAGTTCGGCGATGCATATCTCCGAAACAGATGAAGATATTCAAAATCGGATTTTTATTCCGTCTACCGCGATTTCTCCTGCGTTAGACGAAACAAGTACGGTGAAGTTTGGTCCAGTGACCTTGGAGATCTCGATCTTGAATCGTACCCACCCAAAGTGCATTTTTCGGAAAACCATATTTCGGCCCCTAGGGGGTGCTGCGCCCCCAAATTTTTACGCGTGCTAGAGAATGACCAAGTCTTACTAGCGCACCCCCCATCGGGGATGGCGGCCCCCTTACAACTTTTTTCAAAGGGGAGTCAAAAATTGCCTTAAAATATAGCGTACTAGACGAAGGATCTTTGGAGCCAAAGGGAGTAGCTTCATGAGACTTTGCCACGTGACGTGCTGCTAGATGGGGGTGATAACGCGGGTACAACTTTTAG
>Ga0209671_1004277_pt1 | contig 14086 bp, 9 predicted proteins | sample WorMetHERISLAND2_2_FD_187401 | JGI IMG/M metagenome (GOLD analysis project Ga0209671, IMG submission 187401) | Marine gutless worms symbiont microbial communities from Max Planck institute for Marine Microbiology, Germany - Olavius geniculatus... | ecosystem: Host-associated > Annelida >... | reverse complement strand
TATGTCGCATGTATGCGGCATATGAAGAATATATCCCGCATATATGTGCCGCATATTTCGCCAAATTCCGCATATTTTCCCGCATATTTTGCCTCAAAAAGTTCCGCATATTTTAAGAAAATTCTCCGCTATAAACCAGCATCCCTACCCTGTATATCGTTTGAAGATAGATTTTATTACAGTGCAGTATGCAATTCTTTTTGAAACAGCGGCAGAACACAAATCACAACAGCAAAGTAAGTTGTATAATGTGCATATGTATAATATGTTAAAATGCATAAAATATTACGAAAACATCAACCTAAAATGAGATACAGGCAAGCAATGAAAAACCGAAGTCTACTTAATCTAAACTTATTTAGCCACTTGAAACATGTCTTGCTTTTTCACGTCCATCCATTTTATGTCCGTCAATTTCATGTCTACACATTTTCATGGTCCGTCACTTTCATGTCCGTCATTTTTAGCGCCCCTTTGCAAATATCGTTGTTCCTATGTTTATATTGCAATAAACGTTTAATGTTAAAGGTTTTTCTTTTTCACGGTTGAATGCAAACTTTAAAAGTTGAAGGCTCTAGCACTAAGGTTGTACACAGATTCTAATGGTGACCCATCACAGAGCTATACGGACGTCGTCATGGACTAGTAGGAATCGTCGTTTTCGAAATACTTTACTTACTTTTCATTAAAATAATGTCGACTCAAATTTGCTATATGTAAATTTGTAACACAATCTGTATGAATGGAGACTTAAGTGGCATTCATGGAAGTGGCTGTGAATGTGCGGCTGGTTTCACTTGTAGGTAACTTGAGGAAGCTGCTCATCTTAAAAGTTGATCAGAATCAGCTTGTGTGTCTCACCAACACCATCGGAAAGTAAGTAAAAGTTTGAGATCGGTTAATGATTAACTAATCATTAATATTTAAAATAATAAAAAATATACAAAAAATATTCGGTATCAGCTCCACAAATCATTAGTAATATTTCTCTTATAAATAAGTGAGTGCTCAAATATTTTATGAAAACATCAACCTAAAATGAGATACAGCTTTAAAATGTATTTGTTTATCTACGTCCAACTTTAGTGACTGTGCAATCTGTCAATCATTTTTTTTATCGTAACACATGTGCTATTCAAAAAAAGTACGATAGCTTCAAGAGCACGTCACTTATGGTTAAGTTAGTAAAAAGCGTTGAATTCGCTTTTACATCTGCCTATTCATTAAGATCGGCACATTTTTGTCTCTAATCACGTAACGAGCATAATTATCACAGAGATATACAGATATCGTCAGTAAAATAAAAGTCGTTGTAAACGTTATGAACATTTTTATTCGTCAAAAGGAAGACAGATACAAGCGGACAGACAGAAGGTGAATGTATACAATTTGACGTCGACAAAAACTATATTGTTCAACAGCGCCTTGCGGTATCATAATACGTAATATACACGGTGTTTTATAAAAAAGGCACCCCTTTTATTTCTTTTATAACTCAGTCGAATGGCGATCAATTTACATGAAATTTTAACCAGCTGTAGCTGAAAAAATACTAATTCAAAACATTGTGACAAAATGTGCCTGCTAATTAAGTATTTTTTGCTAGTTATGATGTAACGCTGACGTCATAATGTGTCGTGAGTACAAGCTTGCTTGTCTCAAATGGTGCTGTCAGTTGCTACCTCGCTTCGATGGTGAACTTTATTTGGTTCACTGATGCAAAATGTTCATCTTATCAGCACTAAGCAACTTGGGGGCATAAAATCAAGCGTCTCGCGATGCAAAAACTCAACCAACTCGCAAGCTGTGTGTGCTGGTGCTCCGTTTTGCTGGAAAGTGTAAAAGTCAAGCTATCCCCACGAGTGTGTGAAACTGATCATTTTAAGCGTTTTTGTTGGCTGCAATGGTCGAACCTCATCAGTTTGTCATCAGCGAACCAGATGAAGTTCACCATCAAAGCAAAGAAGCTATTCAGCAACTGTCTGCACCAGTTCTCACAAGCCCATGTTTGTACTCACGGCACATTATAGTGTTAGCATTACATCACGACTAGCAAATAATATTTAAACAACAGCCATATTTTGTTAAAATATTTTGAATCAGTATTTCTTCCACTTCATCTGGTAAAAATCTCGTATAAATTGATCATCATTTGACCGAATTACCAAAGAAAGAAAAAGGGCGCCATTTTTTATGAAACACCGTGTAGGTAAAATTAACCTGCTGCTGCTGCTGTGTGTGTAGTTGCGAGTGCATCCAAGAGTTGCTGCTCACCGAAAACCTGCTAACGGTAAGAACCATGCAGATCTCGCCGATGTCGAACTGTTCGCGACCGAATTGATACAAGACCGTCACATTTACGGCAATAAGCAGAAAATCTGCAAGATTCTTATTAAAATTTATCAAGATTTATAAAACCTAGTACTCAAGCGTTGGCGATAAAATAGCTTTTCTATGAAGTTAACTAAGAGTATTTTGTCCGTTTTGCATGCTTTCCAAACACAACTTTCTAGCAAATTTGAAAAGAAATATAAATTATTTTACAGACTTTTCATTATAAAGTCAAGTCATAGAATGCTGTTTCTCGTGTAAAAATTTATCATATTTACGAACTATTGCAAAGTTGAAAAACCGTCAAATTTAAATTCTGTGTATGTAGGCATGAATGCATTACATCGTTTATGATGTATTCTATCCAAAATTTTGGGACGTTTTTTTAAGACTGGATCGCCGATGTCGTTGCTTTGAAGAGCAAAAACCCTAATGTTATTTAATTTATTGGTGTATGCGTGATTACCTTTTAAATAATTTTATCTATGTGACCAAAATATGTTAATGTTACATACGGACGGACGAAGAACCAAGTGCATCGCATCGTAATAATATGCTTGTGATTCTGTCGAATCTTGTCGCTGTTTTGATCGTACGATTGATTGACTTACTTGACTTAGGATTGACTTAATGCTATGGCGACGATGGCGAGGCCTCCGCGCGTTGGCAGCCCAGGTTTAGAACGTGCTTCGCGATCTCCAGCAAGTCTTGTAGCATAGTTGATTGTCAGCCCTAAGTCACTACAGTCCTCCTTTATGTTGTCGATCCACTAGTCTTTTTCTTCGGTCTGCCTCTTGTTTGCTGTCCACTTTTATAACGATGCAGCAGTATACTTGAATATCTGTTTTACTCATACGTGTCACATGTCCGAAGTATGCCAATCTCTGTCTTTGTAAACACTGCGCTATGTCCAGTTTGATTTCCAACTCTTCTTTAATGTCGACGTTGCGTCGTCGATCACGCCTGATTATACCATAAATTTTTCTCAAGACAGACATTTCGAAGACGCTTAGCTTCCGTTTATGGTCTTCCTTCGAAGTCCATGTCTCTGCATTATACAGTACAATGGTGTGGACTAAGGTTTGATACAACATTACCTTGGTTCCCTTGGTGATATCCCAAGCCTTCCATATTTTGTCCAAGTTCCTGACAATACCGGCTGCAAGACCGATTCTTCGTTCGATGTCTTTGTCACACGACTAGTCTGCTGAAACAGTACCTCCAAAGTATACAAAATTCTCCATCTGCTTCACTTCTTTACCTTCCAGTATGATCTTCTCCTGTTGTCTGTCCTTTCCGACACACTGAAATTCAGTCTTCGGTTTGCAAACCGATTGCTGATCGATTAATCGACATAATAATTCGCGGACATTTTTTTCGACCTTTCTAAAATTCTTAACTTTAAAGTTTTTAATGTTTCACTGGCCGTGTTGATAACAGGAGCTGCCGGCGTCGATCGGACGACTAACGATGTTGACGATTCTCAACGTCGATAGAAACCAACTTAGTGAGATTCCGCGAGAGGTAAGCCTATGTTAATAATTGTTTCATGCCCTACTTCGTTCTACTACTTTTACCACAAAAATATCTGCATAATAAAATGAAATTTTAAGTTACATATCGTAGTTTAGACCTACATAATTCTTCTCACTCGTGTTGCTGACATATCCAGTTACAGAGGCATCGGTCATCCTCCATCAACCGTCCGACAGTACCGACCTTCTGCCATGCAAGTAATTATCAGACACTAGGCCTATCCAGTAAGCAGTGTCATCTGCTATGTGCCCAATTTGCTGGTTGGGTTTCTGCCTGTTTCTGCAGCTTAAATGTTTGAATGAGTTTTAAGCCGCTAACCAATACGCCAACATTTTTGCTGATAATGATGCTCCGCATAGTGGGAAAAAGACATTGTTTAGCTACAGAGCAGTCAGAGCCTGGCTCTCGCAAATCTGACATTTGTAATGATGAAGGCTGTGAAACAGTCTGCCAGCTCATCCGAGACAAACTGACATTAACTTTGAACAGTTTAAACGGCAGTTAAAGACATTTTTGTTCGGGCATTGAGAGCGCGGCACATTGTGGCTATTGTTAAATAGCGCCTTCTAAATAATCTTACTTACTTACTTACTTACTTATGTGTCACCTACTACGCCACACACGACTTAAATATTACAAATATTAACTTATTACAGACTTATTACAAAAACTGCACTAAGTCAGCCAATTTCTTGCTTTAACTCTATGAGGGTCATCCCAAAAGTTTCCAGCCTTGAAATATTAGACAGCAATATTTTCTACAATCTATACATGTTAGCTGCATATTACTGTACGTGTGTGTATTGACGTGTAAACAGATAGGGAATTGTCAGCGAATGAGCGTGCTGTCGCTGCGAGATAACCGGATCATCCGTCTGCCGAGCGAACTCGGCAATCTTCGCGACCTTCACGTCCTAGACATCTGCGGTAACAGGTAGGCCTACAGTTCACATTTCAGCTACTGTATCAGTTTCATTAGTTTTTACTCGCAGCATAGGCCTATACACGTTTAACTAGATAGCAGTCAGAGCCCGCACACCTCCGCCAAGTAAATGTTGTTCGCTAGGTGACAGCACCATCTTCGGTTTTGCAGCGGTTTTCCTTATGCTCCATTGAAAGCAATGGTAACGAAAATTTCAAAATGATCCAGAATCCAGGATTCCTTCCGGACCACCCCCAAAATTGAATCACTGGTAGTTTTTGCCATTCCCAACATACCCTCAAAATTTCTGATAGATCCGTCCATAACTTTTTGAGTTATCTTGCTCACACACAGATAGACAGACAAACAAACAAAGTCTGGCAAAAACATAACCTCCTTGGCGGAGGTAATTATCTCCGACATCAATGTCATACCTGATGTGGATGAGCTTACGCGGTGGACGACTGTTCGGTTGTTCCCGGAGCCCGATTTAAACCCAAGCAGTCCTAATTCGATAATATTTATGGAAAATGTGGAGCATCACATAAATTTTTTGGCGTCAACCTACAAAAACCAGGCCTGGCGAGACAGTGGGTAGGGGGGGGGTAAGTTACCCTGGGTCCCGCGACGTTTGCAGGGACCTGTCGTCGCTCAAAAATGTAAAGTGTACCATAATGCGCCATTTTAAAACATTTTAAAAAATTATTCCAAGAAGGGCCCCGCGAGAATGTTTCCCCCCTCCTCGCCGTGGCTTTCGACGGGCCTGCTAAAAACTTCCTACAAATTCAGAATTGCAGCAGTGCTGAAGGCAATCTTGCTGCTATTACCTGATTTCAATTAAGGCCTTATGAATTCAGAACTTTGGAAGCATTATACGCCAGAGAATAGCGAGTTGCACCAAGTGAGCATTTGAATGTCGCAGCACCCTGTATATACAGCGGTCCTTACTTTCCAGAAAATGTCGACATTCTCTGGCCAGTGGGGCTGCTTTTTGTAGAGCCCGGTCTGATCGAACGTGCTGAACACGCCTAGATCCGCCTTTGGTCGTTCCGTCGCGATACATTGTGAATTTGTGACGGTTATAGAGCGTTTACACGATCCAGCAAACGTCCAGCATTAGCACGTGTATTTTGAATACATTTGCTGGAAGTTTGCTGGATCGTGTAAACACCCCATTAGACATCGCACTGCGTACTTAATGGCATGATAATGCTGCGAAAGGAACGGCGAGTTGTGCGTATTCGAGATTCTTGATACTAAAGCTGTTGTTAGCCGACCAGTTGAAGGGACAGAACCGTTGTGCCGTCATCTGGCCATATTGGGCTTAATTGGGTTTAGTAACTCTATCGGGTCGAAAGCACGACGATGATTGAATTCTCACGCTACGGAAATCTTCTTCTCATTGTTATTCTTCTTTTTATACTGGCGCTGACATTCGAAGTGAGTGAGTAGTTTCTTAACGGCACATCAGCACAAAATAGGCCATTCAGTGCCATGATGACTGACATTCAAAGTCCAGGAGATCCTTTCTTTCGACATCGTCGACGACGACGACGTAAGTCCGGCTGGATACAGGATGAGTCGAAAAAATGTGCTTCGAACTTTTGTCCTTATCTACACCCAATCCCATTTTTGAAATTATTTCACTAGCATATTTTACAGAAAAAAAATCGCAAGTTATTAAGTATCCCACTACACTTTCACTGCGTCGCGACATTACCCTTGGCAAAAATGTGGACAAAAGTAATTGGAGGCTTACTTTTCGGCTCACGCTGTATATGCTGGCAGTACGCCTGTGATCGCGATCGGATTTCCGTGACCGGCAGACACTACAGACAATTAAACGTTTTGTTGCCCTGGAGTCGCCAGGGTTTGATGTGAGGAGCAGGGCACCAAACTAAGGGGAATACCGTGAGGGCGTCACACAAAAATGTTATAAAATTCGTTTATAAACTGCGACAAATCTACACGCAAAATACCCTATACTATTTTTTAGATAAGCAACCACTTCGGAGTCGAATGTCAGAAGTTATGCGGCTCTGAAGTGACCTGAAAAATTAAACAGTTGGAGATTGATTCGACGCGTGTCGCAGTGGTTCTATAGATAGCAGGCGACGCCAATGCTGCAGTTCTGTCAGAATTAACGGCGTTTAGTTGCGCAATGACGCGTATATGGTGAGTGCCAACTTTGAACTGTGACTCGGTAATAAAAAGCCATGTGCTGCGGAAGCGAGTATCTGGAGGTATCCATGACAACGCATCCATCAACGTGACAGATTACTAACAAACGGGAAAACAACTAGACATTCTGTCATAGTTTGCGGCGCGAATCTTTTTTCATTGATTAAGTGGTAAAATTATAATTACCGTAATTGGTCGCTTTGGCGTAATATTATACAATAGGCGAAGTTTACTTCGCGAACTTACGAAAAGAAACGATGTGAGCAGGAACGTGTTTCAATACTATCCAGCGGCATGGTGGGTCAAAAAAGTAAGAAGAGCGGAAAGTTGCAAGTTTCCAATAGACACGTGCATGTTTCTGACACGGGATATTGTGGATGCTCAAAATTTTAATCTTGCCCCTATTTTAAAAAAGTGAAAGATTATATGCCCGAATTTTGTGTTTTTGAACGACAGTTTTTCGACAAAAAGAAAATTTGTACACACACTAAAAATAAAAAGGGAGACAATTGCACTTCTGCTCCTTCCCGTGTTATGACGCCACTGCTACGATCTACAGAGCTTCTCGACAACTGCACTGTTTAGCACAGAGCTTTTTATCTTCGGCTTATCTTTTCGGGGGTGCGGGCTCACAGAGAATAGAATATGTAAATATATTTCTGATTTTAAGGAGCAGATTGCGTCAGTTAATGACTTCGTACGCATATTTGCACTTTGCTCGAGCTGCGTCAAGACATCGTTAATGACCATAATAATTATCATCTTTCATCTCTCGCCACTTCTAAGCCGCAAAGCACAAAAGCCCGCAGGAGGTTTATTAGCCCGCACCCCCGCAAAGAAAACAGAAATAGACTAAGCCGGTTATGTTTAACGAACATTGAATCTTTAGCTGCAGAAGACGAGAGAGCGACAAAAGTCTCGGAAAGAGTGGACAGGTAGAAGTATAGTGGCAACTGCAAAACCGCCCCCCTCTCTGAAAACTGTCCTCTCTGTGTTTGTGTTAACTTCAATTCGATTAGTTAAATGTTAACATACCAGCCACTTCTGCTCTGGGAAAAAATTTTACACCATTTTGATGAGTTTCGACTGCGCACGTTTTAGTTTCCGAATTCGAAGCTGGTGCGGAGCAAACAGAGAGACAGAGTTAAACGGACGGACGGACGGGCAAGGTCTATTATGCTGCGTATATGACATGTCAATTTGCGTTATTTTTGGACGGGCTTTGACCGCCTTGAAAGGCACGACTGAACAAACGATCGGCGATATCAGGGCGCAATCGATTGGTCGTTTGACCGACTTACGTCAGCGTCATGACGGCTGCCGTTGCTGCTGCTGCTGCTGTTGTTGCTGTAGATACTTTTTACGCGACGATTGGCTTGCCATTATCTATTGCAGCACCTCAGTGAGCGTAATGGAGTTCGCACAAGTACAGTGCAACTGCGACAAAACTAGAAGAAAATAAATTGGCACAGTCCCGACATACTGTGCGACCGTCCGCCTGGAACTGCGCAACTCTAAACTCTGACCTTTGACTTTAAAGCTTTTTGACTGAAAATCGCACGTGGTTACTGCTTGCTGGGAAACGTTTATTTATTTATTTTATTTATTTATTTCCACTGGTGCAATGACAACAGCGCATGACAATCAATCAGAAAAACACTGGCAGAAACAACTGCCATGCAACAAGTGGTGGACAAGGCCCAATAAAAAGCACTTACTGCTGCCCATCTAACCTAAGTAGGAAATACACAGAGAGCAATAACTCAGGTAAGTAAAGTCCGTAAAACTCCTAAACAAAAAAAAACATAATAACAGCTAGACTATAAAACGAGTGCTGTGATTAGTCTAGGAAGAATGTGAGTTTTATAAAAACATACGAACAAAGCTATAAAACACAATCAAAAATGCAAACTAACAAACCGGAATGTGACATGATTAAGACGAAATATAGTTATTCATTAAACATAAAGAAGTGAGAAAAGTCACAATTACATAAAGAACGTTTGACGCCAGTTAAACTGTTAAAATCTACTGAGGGCGATAATGAATTCTAAACATGCACACTAATTTTGTTTTTCGCACTTTTTTCGAGTTACGAGCCTATACATGGGAGACAGACAGATTGACGGACAGACGGGCAAAAGGCAGGACTCGTAATGCGGCCTATCAGGACGTCGCATAATAACGTCGAACAGTTGCCGTCAACTGCACGGTGTCGCACTTGCACAAATTTGCAGAGAGATTTATTTTGTTGCTGGGTTTGTGCATAAAGCTAGTAATACTAGTAAATACACTGTGTCTCGAAAAAAACATCCCCGACAGTTTCGACTGTAACTTGAAGAGCAATTATCAGATTTTAATAATTTTTGGTACAAATATTCCTGACACAACTTGCCATTAAATGACCGTTCAGTTTCTCACCTCACCCAACGTATGTTTCTGCACTACCTAGGGAAAGCAGATCAAGCGAAATATGCGTTAAAAGAAACATAAAACCTTAGAAAACATCCACAACATTATCAATTGTACCTTAAATAAAGATTACCAGATTTTAATAATATTTGGCAGAAATATTTCTGACACATCTGGCTATTAAATAAGTGTTTTAGTTTCTACCTCACTTAACGTCTGCTTTTGCACTACCCGGAGAAAGCAGACCGAGCATAATACGTGTTAAAATGAATGGAAAAACGTCAATAAATTTCATCTGTCCTAATTTGTGGGCCCCAGCAGCAGGTCTATTACAAGGTTTGACTGTCTTGCAGCAGCGTGTTAACCAGATGAAGTTTAGGAATGTTTGTAAAGTCGGAAGTAACTGGTTAGCCTGTATTGGTCTGGAGCAGAACATTATCGATACTGCTGTCAAGTGAACGGAGAAAGTGTCTCCTTGCATGCGTTCGCATAGTGGGCTAACACTTCAAGCAATTTTACTGAAAGCAGTTGAAAAATGGACAACTGAATGGAATGTCAGCCAAAGTGTCAGAAATGTAAACAAAATGTGTTTTTACATGTTATGTTAATTAAGCAATCATATCGCATTGGATAAAAAATGATATTTCGCTGGTTGTGCTTTCCCCAGGTAGTGCAGAAACAAACGTTGGCCGAGGTGGGAAATTGGATAGTCATTTGATGGCAATTTGTGTCAGGAATATTTTTACCAAAAATTATCAAAATCTGATGATTGGTTTTCAAGTTACAGTCAAAAATGTCGGGGATGTTTTTTTTGAGACACAGTGTAGTAACAGACTACGTACATTCAAACTGTGCGGTTGTTGTGTGTTCAGACTGCAGCATCTGCCGATGACGCTTGGCTCCTGCAGTCTAAAGGCGGTTTGGCTCAGCGAGAACCAGATCCAACCTCTGCTCAAGTTTCAGACAGAAGTCGACGAGTCGACAGGACTCAAAGTTCTCACGTGCTTCCTGTTGCCTCAGCAAGCCTACCAGCTCGACTACGTCGGTCAGTCAGTTTGTCTCGTTACTTTTGTGCCTGAAAAATCCCTGTGCTTTTAGTTGTAGTCTAACCAAAAAAGTAGGGACGGAAAGAAAATATTATTATCTTTATTATTTATTTTTTTTACTTTATAACATGTTCGTGTAATATTACACAACAACTTATAAAAAACAGTGACGCACTAAATAACCAACACCAAATTAAAAATACTGCAGCATAGCAGGCTGATGCCAACAGTTTGTTTTCAGTAAAATATGAAATGCAAGCATTAAACTGCACCAATGTTTCTAAGAAGGTTCAATAAAAATTTTAGGGACAGAGATTTTTTTTGGGGGGGGGGGCGGCAACTAGAAGCACGGGATTTTTTTTCGTCGTATTATCGACTCTTTTACTGGCCGCGCGAGCGCAGTAGCTCTGCAGTTGGAGAAGAATCGTGGTGTTGCGGTTGAATTGCTCTTCGGCATGCCGCATAAGTACGGCCATTGCGTTTTGCTGCTGCTATTTCCGTCTTCCTGTTCAGCGCGTAATCTCCGAGGCACTTTAGTTTGCTGATTGCGAACAACTGCAGTGCCGCGCACGTAGGGAAGTGAGTGTAATTCGAAAAACTGGGTTGGAAATTGAGGTCTTGCTCCTTAACATTTGGGGGGCTGTTAAGGCGCGATTTCAGCCAATTTTGCGACTTGACGGACAATATATTCGTTCACTGAGATATCGTCAATGGGAAAAGTTCGTTGATAAATATACGTACAGATGGCGATGTAATCCTGTATACACGGCGTTTCACGAAAAGGCACCCTTTTTGTTTCTCTTATAACTCAGAATCGCACTGACTGACCTCAGACCCGACAGAAAAATAGGCGAGTCTAGTCTAAAGACAAACATCGCAATTTATAAGTTACAGCAGTAAATTGTTGTTCGACGAATACGACCATTGTTGTTGCTGAGGACAGCTGTGGTAGTTCAGTTGCGTCACCAGGTGCGTCAGTAGAGTTTATTACGTCATTTGGGGGCAGTACATTGACCAATCAGCGGCGGCAGCGTGCATGCTAAGTGCGTCACGTGACAACGCTAACAGCGCCACCTACTGTTCGTTAATAGAACTAAACAGCAGGTGACTGAAAGTGCATCGGTTATAATAACGGCGCTGGTGATGCATGCATCGGCTGAAAATGTTAGAGTTGAAGCGAAAGAACTTCAGTAACTTGCAGAATCACATTAAAATAGAATCGGTCAAAAATTTCAAACCTCTGCCAGGAGAAGTGCTACCACTCAGCGAACACAACGCTTAATCTCAGTGTGCGTACGGAGCGACAGAAATGAAATGAATTGAGCTAAAAGGGAATGAAAGCTGCGCGCTCCGGCACATTTTATTTCATTTTTGTTCAGTTCGATTTAGTTTATTTCATTTCATTTCATTTTTGTCGCTTTGTACGCACATTTAATTTACGCCTTGTGTTTTATTGGCAAATAATTTTTCTTTGCAATTTGCTTAGGAATCCGCATCTCTAGCAAAATCTAATTACTTCGTTCTCGGACTGTGCTCAACTCCTCGTTAAATTGATCAATTTATTCGTCTTCCGTTATCTTACACGCATTCCTTACTGTTTGGAACATTTTGATTAGGCCAGGTATTTCTTTTTTTTTTCTAGTTCTAGCTGGCAGCGTTTCGAGTGTCTGCGCGTCACATCAGATAATCTCTGTAATAACATTCTGTATATACTGTTTATTACTGTGACCATGACTATGACTGCTATGTTTTTATTTCGTTTTTTACGCTTGACTATTTTTTATTGCATTGTATATATTGTAAGTATTACTGCGTTGTCCTTGGATGTATGTATGTATGTATGTATAATGTTATGCCAATCCAGCCACTGGCTGCCATACACAATAAACCGTATTATTAATCTTTTGTCTTCACAAATGCTGTTTTTAAGTACAAATCATTTATCATCATAATATCTATAACAAATCGAAGTAGTGGATTTGGACATGGAGCTTCTAGACAATGCTAGCATGCGTGCTTGTGTCGCGTGGTCCCGGTATGCAGGCAGTGATGTGTTATCGAATACTTGGCGTCGTTCTCGAGACATCTCGAGGATAAAGCACATTGGCCTTGGTTTTGGCCTTGGTCCTTAGTTCGTGTCGTAGGTCTTGACTTTGCAATAAAGTCCTCGGCCAGTATGTGTAAACTCTAGTAAGTACATTGTGCCATGTTTTGCGGTGCAGGTGGGGCGGAGCCGAGCGACGCGTTGGATTGGGCTCGTAACAGCGTCGTCCAAGCAACCACCTCGTCATCCGTCAAGTTCGCCGGCGAAGACGACGTCGACACTTTCGGCTTCGAGGAGGTACCGAACTCGTCATGCATAATCTTCGATTGAACTGAGTCATATCTAGTACTCTGAGAAATTTTTTTGAAGAGTGTATACAATGAACTAAACTGAATTCATCCTTTGAACTACCAGATCGTTTAACTGCTTCATTTGTTAATTCCGAATTGGATTTCATTTTTCAGTTCAAAACCTCTAAAGTCATGATAGTAAAGGGCCAAACTACGACGTTAAATTTCACAAGGTAGTCTAGGAACAGCATTAAGATAAGGTGGGTAAACTATAGTTGTTTCTTTGCGATGTTGCGTGTTAAAAATTATAAATTCGGCCAGTGTTTCACGGAGCTATTCAAGAAATAAAAGTGAATTGGTTTTCTGAGACACGATGTATTTTCTGCGTCGCAGAGTCACTTCGTGCGGCACAACACGCCTCATCCGCGCGAGCTGCGAGCCCGGCACGGCGGTAAAGCGGCGACGACGACGACAACGACGACGCGCAAGGATACAGGCGGTGACGTCACGCCGCCGCCGACCACCTCCGACTTTGATCTTTCCGCCGCGTCACCGACCGAGGTAAACCACCCACCATCCACCACAGGCAACGATATAGCTCTAGAAACGATGTGGAGACCACGCCCGGAACGCGCTAGCGTAGGATAAAATATTGTATTAACGGTCATACATAAGGCACAATGTTCTGTCTTTCTGTTTTCTGTCTGTCATCTGTAACGTATGTATTCTAGCTAAACTGTCTGAAGAAGGAAATATGGCGGCCCTATCGCTACCCTGTGGTACCAATTCGTACCCTTTAGAACGCCTCTCATTCTTGCACATCACAAAGCAAAGAAAACAAATTTATGGAGGCAACTGACAGCAATGGTGACGTCACAGGGGGAGGGAAGGGGAATGGTGTGTCTCAGATGCCCACCTTAAAATTTAGTGTGTCAGATAATTTTCTTTCTGTCACAATTTTTTTTATCTAAAAATACAAAATTTGGGACAAAATTTGGGCAAAGTTGTAATTTTAAACACATCTTTCTTATGTCTGAAATTCGCAGCCGTCTGTACTTCAAACCTTTTTAGCTGACGACGCCAATGACTGACAGTGAACGAACGAGTGTAAGGACGGCCTAACCACATTCGGCATCAGTTCATTTCTGTCGTTTTTGATATCATAGAGAAACGCCCAAGAGGCCGAATGTGCGCCGCCATTCTTAATACAATACAATACAATGGAAAATTTGCACTCAAAAACTGACAAACACACTGTCAGTTTAATCTAGCACATAAACTAAAAAGAACTAAAATGTTTAAAAGAAAAATGAAATGAAAGATA
>Ga0209671_1004274_pt1 | contig 14089 bp, 14 predicted proteins | sample WorMetHERISLAND2_2_FD_187401 | JGI IMG/M metagenome (GOLD analysis project Ga0209671, IMG submission 187401) | Marine gutless worms symbiont microbial communities from Max Planck institute for Marine Microbiology, Germany - Olavius geniculatus... | ecosystem: Host-associated > Annelida >... | reverse complement strand
GTTAATTACATATGCACGCATATAATGGAGTTCTTACAATTTTAGGTTTAGCTTTTTTTTGTATTTTGTGTTTCTGAAAAGGTTTAACTTACTGTTCCATTATTATGTGTTGGTGTGCATTCTGCCTGGAAAGGCCGTCTCCGAAATGACCTATACTGTGTCGGGCGGGACGTTAAACCCTACTCACTCACTCACTCACTCACTCACTTACAGACCCTGTCTGTTAAAATAGCTGAAAGAAGAGCAATCGACTCACAAACTGTGAGGAGGATTCATTGTCGATGGTCCCAGTGGCAGCGAAGTAGCACTCGTCCAGACCAGACACAGAGTGCAGCGACCTGCTGCTGTTACCTGGCAACTGCAAATAGACCACACAAGGTAAAGCAATTGCGCATTTTCCTGTTCACAGACAGCAAAACAAGTAATAGATCCAAACAATAATCTGCAAAGGCTGCCTGCAAAATCCTCAAAAGCGCTGCACGTTTTGCACACAAGTTCAGCATCACTATCCATAAGTCACTCGCGGTTGCGGTATACTTACTGTTTGTGATAAATTGAACTGAAGCTGGTTCTCTGTTGGTTTCTCACAACCCACGCCAGCTTCGCGACGAAACCTCTGCGAGTCGACGTAGTCCACCGCATCGCTCGACCAGACTGCAACGCCATCAACAGATATTCAGCTTACAGCTCATCATTTACGTCTCAGAAATCCCCAAAAACTCCCACATTTTTCAACTCATTCATCAGTTTTGCTCTTAAAAATTCTCACCCACCTACCCATTCGGTACCATATAGGCCGCTACTGTATTTCAATGTCAATGTTACGCGTGATTTTGTGTTTTTATGCATTTCTCCTCTTTGTATATTTCATCATCACAGGCTTAACTGTAAACTAATCATTGTAATATATTTGCTTCAATCAAGTAACTGTGCTAAAATGTTTAAAAATACTTGACCTGATGTAAAAGTGAACTGCTTTTTTCACATCAGCAGAACACTAAAAAACCGCCTTAATGCAATGCACTTCTTCATAACTAGGGCCCACAGTTTTCCACGGTAAATTTCGCCAAATTCTGTGGGCCAGTTCACAAAATTCCGCGGCTCACCTCGGCAAAATTGTTCAAATTCTGCAGCTTACCGCAGCCGTACATTTTGTGCGTAAACTAAGCTTTATTCTGTTTTTTAAAAAAACTTCAGTTTTTGGATGCTGGCATGGCACTCAGTTATGCTAGCAACATACAAATGAAATTATTGATTTTTTTTTCTTTTCAAAAGTGCAATTTGTCAATCAGTCCCAATGTGTTAATTTACGATTGTGCCGTATTACGATGGTAATTATTAGTAGGGACGCAGTTTCAGGCAGTTCAGTTTAATTTTTCTCAGCGATATAGTTAGTTTAAAGCCAACGATCGTACTAATCATCGATCATTTCTTAACTTTTGTAAAATTCCACGGAAAACGGCAAATTCTGTGGCTCAGCTCGAAATTCAGCGGCCCGCAGAAAACTGTGGGCCCTATTCATAACTCATTAAATAGGAATTGCTGAAAAATATGGAGATAGTTACCTCCATGTGAAACTGTAAAATCAAACTGTCACATCCAAGCATACCGGTATGTATGAGTTATCTTTTGTCTTGCAAGTGTCATGAATACAAACAAACAAATATGCCTATTTCAACTGAAACTTATGGCAAAAATTACGAACTAAGTTTAATTACTGAATTTTCCTGCGCTCCCCAGTCCCCAAAACAAGGCTTCAGAAAAACAAAGAACCAGCAATACCTTCCACGCTCGGTTGCTGCTAATACTAATTTCAGTCAATATTTGTTACAGTGGCTTCAAAATAGTATTGATTGACAACGAAAAAGAAAACTTAAGGCACTGTTATTGATTTTTTGCACTCTGGATGCCCTGAATAACAGTGTGACAGCACTAAAGTGTGGTGCTAACATTACGAGAACAAGTAAAAAAAACTTCACAGACCATCAACTTCTTCAGATCTGATGGCTAAAGACTGATTCTCAGTGTTAAGAGATGCCAAGTGTTCTGCATCCAGCATTGTAGCCTCAGCAGCACACTGAGAACTGTCTGGTGCATCAGTGGGTGTTAAGCAATCTTCATCTGAAACATCCATCATATTATATGCAACTAGGATGCACATGTTACAAACTACGAACCAAACAACATTCGCTGCAGTATCAAGAAATCAATTTTCTCTCACTATTTGGTACATTTATGCTACAGTTCAACCCAAACGTCAGTAGCTACAAAAAAAACAAGAAGCCCAGCTGTCGCTACGATAGCCGACCATGCTGGTTGTCAGCGACCTCATCCAAGGTCGATGATTTTCATCTCATCTGAAAAAGTGTATGCGGTTTCCTAACAGTGATCAATAGCAACCTAAGCCCTATCTTGCACCATTTAGCCACAATAGTGCATAACAGCCTTAAAGGTCATCCAAGGTCAACGATTTTTATTTCATCTACAACGACGTATGCCACTTCCTATTAGTGATTAATTGTAACCTTGGCCCTATCTCTCACTGTTTCCGAGATAAGGACAGTTTTCCATTGAATTTCCTACATCATTTATTCCACCCCAAAATTGAAAATGTTCCCTTTGCACTAGATCACTGAAATTTTGCACGCCTAGGTTTAAAGACAATTGCCAGATGATGGGACTCTCACTCACACAAGTAACACACGAGGCTGAGGACAGAAAACAATGGACGGAATACATGACGCTGTCCGAGCGTGCTTAAAACTGCATCGCCACGCCACTGGAAAAAAAATTTAAGGCACATGGCAAATTACTCATGTAAAAAACTTTCCCCTATGGCCTAACGCTTAGCCACAAAACATCTGATACAGACAGACAAATGAACAATGACGGCAGTTGACAACCTTACCATAAGCTCGACCGCTACTTAAGTACAATCAACTAAAAATTGTCACACTGTCATTTACTAACAAATAATAGCTAAATCTGAAAACCCTTGATATTTCTATTGATCCAGGTTCAATTTCCACCGAAATACACTGAAGAACCATGAAAGACTGCAAAAAGCTCCACCGCTTCAAAAAGATCACAGATGTAGATGCGCAAATTTAAGTTGTCAAACCGAGAAATGCACAACAGTTAAACACACAACAGCGCATCCTCCTGGATTTAAAAGATTACAATCTCGAGGGCATGATTTTATACTGACCTTTGTTAGGTATAATTTCAGTAGAAAAAAATCATTGCCCAAGCACTGTATGACTACACTGTGAACCACAAAAAAGTGGAACTGTTTTGTTTTTAACTGTAATAACTTTGTCAAATATAAACGAAATTGGATAATATTTGGCATGTTTTTAGCCTAGACATTTATCGACATGGGTGCATATTTATTTACTTATTTACGAAATCATTGTGGCTGGGAACCAGCTTACTGTTGACTGGGTAGTGTTCATCTTCCAGAAGGACAGCACGCCGGCACACCGAGCACAAGACACAGTGGCCCTGCTTGCACACGAGACGCCCAAGTTCATCGGTCCAGATCTGTGGCCTCCCAACAGCCCAGATCTGAACCCTGTCGATTATAAAATCTGGGGTTAGTTCAGAAGCAGGTGTACAGGTCTCCGATAGTTGATGTGACTGATCTAAAGCAGCGCTTGGTTGAAGTGCGGTCCACGATGAAACAGCGCATTATCGACGAGGCAGTGGACGAATGGCGAAAACGCCTGCGCTGCTGTGTGTCAGCTAAAGGCGGACACTTTGAACACAAGCTGTGACATTGTTTGACTGACGTTTGCAAGTGTGTTTACTTTTAAACATTCTGTCAATGAAAAAAACTCTGCTTGCTAAGTTGCTGATGCTATGTACACGCATTATTTCATAGTGTATTGATTTACTAGCGTATAATACAGAGCAGCAAATAAGTCTGACATGTGATTTGCACGTAAGCTAGTTCAGGATTGTCTACGCTACACGTGTGCCAAATATTATCCAAGTGTGTTGACATTTGACAAAGTTATTACAAAAATAAAATGGTTCCACTTTTTTATGGTTCACAGCGTATAATGTTAATGTTACATCATTTGCTTTGCTGCATTCATATTTTGTAACTGTTTTACTATTGTGTTTTCTTTTTTATCTCCGCCAATGGAACGAAGTGATCTGGAGAAGATTATGGGATTGGTCGATCTGTCCGTCATTGTATGTGTGTGTCCGTCTGTCCGCCCGTCTGTGTACATGAACTGGCGGAGATATGCACTCTAACGAGCACCTTCTAGTTTGCACATTTTTTCCAGCATTCACTGTATGCATTTGTGTCTTACATGTGATCAATAAACTTACTTACTTAGTTATTTGTTTACTTAATGCAGCACAAACTAGAAATTTGGGGCGGGGCCCAAGGTAAGGCCGCCTGGCACCATAAGTCCATTGTCTTGGTCCAAAGCTGCTGATCATCGAGCCCTCCCTTCAAAACTCCTCGATGGATCTCGCTGAAATTTTAGACCTCAATTCCTTCCTCCGAATTTTGGTCTTGGTCCGCTGCGCAATGTTAAAGGGAAACTGAAAAATAAAATATAAGAAATACAAAGCGAAGACATAAAACCTTCCATTACTAATGCACAGTTGGCCTAAAAATGAGAAAAGATCCACTGAAGACAGTGTAGTTACCCGCATCATCGCTGAAGCCAACATCAAGCATGACAATATCATCCTGATCGAGCATCACATTGGGCAAGGTCGTGTCAAGGTCACTGTCATCATTAGATTGATATGCCGCAACATCACCAAGCAGCGCTATCAGAGCACCGGATGTTACATTAGTCGCAGCTGCAACAGACACAAGCTGAGCTTACATCAGACCGACTACAAAAATATGCAGTCCCAGCGCCAACATATTATGCATCTGTCCACCTGGGGTAGTATAACCCTGATCGTGACATTCTAAACTAAAAAGTGCTGACTCTTGCCCTGCGGAAAGTTCACACAAATTTTGGTTTTTACGCCTTTTTTGTTTTGGACATATGAGCCCACACAGGACATAACAAACACATAGACAGATGTAGAGACAAAACCCAAAGTATGAACCATTAAGACAACTGCACAACGAAAGCTGTTACAACATCTTTACAGGTGGAATGCACACAAACACATAATAATAAAACTTCCTGTTCCATTATTATGTGTTCGTGTGCATTTTGCCTGAAAAGGCCGTCCCCGAAATGACCTATACTGTGTCGAGTGGAACGTTAAACCCTACTCACCCACTCACTGTGACAGCATCACAACAACTGCACTGTGGTACAGAGTAGAAATTGGGTACATTTAACTTGCATGACAGAGACTAAATGCACACAAGGCTATGTATAACTTGTATCACTTACCATTATATAGTCAAACTGTACAAAAACTACACTCACAGAAAAAAACTCAGCTGTCACAAACGGAGCTAAATTACTGTATTATAATAAAAAATGTTCATACTAATAACGTCTGTAAACATCACTGAACCGATACTACTGCGCATGACAGGAAATCATCTACTCTAAAAAAGTCCCAGCTACAACAGCTGCAGTTCAGATTTTGAAGACAAACTAAAACAGAAATCATAATTACAACACAGCATATTCTTCAGATGATATGATATGATAAACACTGAACAGAATGTACACGTGACAATAAGCGACCTGGTAAGAGTATTAGTAATTTCTACAGTATGGTCTATTAACAGTATCTTAGACACGGAACTCACATTTCGTCACAGCTTTGCCCGTTGACCTCGTACGAGACAATGCAGCTGAAGCAACATCTGAGATTTCCGGCATTAGAAGCAAACCATTCAGAGACAAGTCTGCAATATTCAATGTTCAGCAAGCACAAGCAGCTAGAAGCAGACTTCACACAGGCTTGCCAGTTAACACTGTCTTTCACAACCTTCCACAACCCAAAAAGCAAATTCCAGAGTTTTCCAGGACAAAAAAATACTGTTTTCCAACCAACAAAATCATGACCAATTTCGCTGGGCGTAGTTTTGTTCGCTGATGAAAAAAATCAGCTTCAGGATAAAATAGGTGAACACAGCCACCTAGTGAATTCACTGATAAACTCAGAATAGAGGTAAGCCTTCAAAACTGATTAAACACAAAATTTGACCTTAGTAAAAATCCAAAACTTCATAATACTTTCCAGCCTTTGTCATTCCACGTTGCAACCTGATGTTATTCTACAACTATCCAGTTCTTGATATTGTTGCAACCACGGCATTTTGCGGCACATAAGAGACCCCAGCTAGCTCGTCATAGTATCCTAAATTTGCAAGTCATGGGCAAACAATTCTTTATCATTATTTGATATGGCCCCTCAGAATTTGGTCCTATCCAATAGACGAAAAACTGCCAGCATTTTGCTAGACGTCTGAGCCCAGGGAAAATTGTATCCTAAATCTCCTATAATTTCTTCATAGAGTTCTATCGCAACATCAGAGTTCTGGTCCATAGTTAAGCCTACAGTTAGCAAAAACAACAGCTTCTCATGAACCGTTTCAAAATTTTATTAGAGTAGATATGAACACAGTTCTTATCCAAATTATGATGTCATGCCTCGTGAAAAAGGCTTAGGATGGAGAGACAGTCATTGCCTCAGTACAGACAGACAGATGTTTCTGGTAAACAGCCATTATCCAAGTTATGACAATAAGCCTAAAGGCGGAAGCTTACGGACAGACAGTAGCTAAAAGAAAAAAAAGACAGATAGACAGACAGTCATTCTCACAGTACGGACAAACAAGAGATTCTAAAAAACAAAAAATCCTAGAAAGTAAAAGATCCTCGTACAAGAAAGTTTTAAACAAATTAGAATTTTGGCCAGATTTGGGACTTGGGTCGATTTGGACAAATTTAGGTAAAATTAGGATTTTGGCAAATTTGGACCAAAATTAGGATTTTGGGGCAAATTTTGGACTTGTGTTTAGGATTTGGGACTTGTGCCTAGGATTTGAGACGCCTAAGATTTTTGCCTAGGGTTTTTAGGCGAATCTGGGACTTGTGCCTAGGATTTGGCGTTTGTGCCTAAGAATGCTGCCTAGGGTTTTTGGGTGAATTTTGGGGCTTGTGATTTGTGCCTGAATTAGGATAGTTGCCAAATTTTGTCAGTCTGGGTTCCTGTCCAAAGTCGACCATCAGCCGCCAAGTCCGTATCACGATCCTGTTCCTATCATTGCAGATGATTTTCATACAACGACCAGCAACAACTATCGATGTTCTCTGTATAACGTCCAGTGTCGACTGGCAGCTGTCGACGTCCCTACTTGGCTTTTATACCGTTTTTTGCAGGGCCTATTGGTCAATCAGCATTTATGTTAGTTGCTATCATATGGAACTGCAAGGGACGACATTAGAGACGTCTCTAATTGGTCATGCATAGTAAAACTGTGCCTCTGATTGGCCATATCTAATGAATATGCATTATCTTGCATGCTACCGCAGCAAACTTTGCAGCAAGAGACCAATTTTGGGGGTGAGAAAGTGTTACTAATTAATCAATAATTAATGAGAAACCCGACAAAATTAATGACTAAACCCCAATATTGCAGAAAGACCCTAGTTTAAGTTAATCATAAAAAATTGGGCAGTTCAAAGAATTAAAGAGAAAATAGAAGAAGAAAGAAGAATGACTCGTCACAATGTCATGTAGAAATAGAGCTATCATGATGTGGCTATCATAATATCTCAACTTTCCAAGATTTACCCGATTCAGTACAAACATTGTAGAAAGCACTCGACCACAGACAATAATGCATGCTGAAAGATGTCCGACACATAAATGGTTACTAACATTTAAAAATAAAAGTAACGTACTATTGAGAAGATGTTCAGGCACCAAACCTAAAGATGCTCTCGTGCTGTCTCCTTCATCAAACGACATGCTACAAACACACCGCACTATCCAACACCGTTTTAGTCCACATATGAACATGTATAGATTAACATAGTCAGTCAGTTTGACACTGAATAAACTGTGACACGCATTTAGTTAGAAAAATATTAGCAAAATAAAACAATACATCAGTACTATATATCTGCGGCCACCTGGCCACGCTTCATTGGTCAGACTGACAGTACTGTCTATGCTCACTGATGGAGGGATCTTTTTGCTCAACTCCTGATCTGGTAGGCTACTGTGTTGTCAGGTCTCACAATGTCCACCCCTGCGATCTGGTGCCATGTTGTCAGGTTTCGCAATTTCAGTACTTTTTCACCACGTAAAAATCCAAATAGTGTTCTTATGGTTATCGAAACCAGCACTGAAACCACGACCTTTTAGTTTTTTAGCAATATCGAACCCTATCAAAACCGCGGTTTTGATAGGCCTCTAGATTGATGGTTTCTGTTTTTCGGTTTTGGAACAGCACATTCAACATTAGCAACTAATACTGTTGCCTCAAGAACTGTCAGTACTACTTTACGGTGCTTTTGCATTGCAATTTCTGTAATTTGACCTAGTTTTTGGACATTCTAGTTCACTGTGACATAGATACAGATGGGGCTACCAGATATTATAAAAGAGTGTTCTTTTATGGTTTTATGGTTATTCATTTATGGTTTTTCTGAGACTTTGGTGCTTTATAATCATTTACTTACTTACTTACTTACTAGTAGTACAATGCATCCTCTACATAGAAAACACTAGCTGCAACTCTTTCTCTTTATGGTTAACTTAGAGGGAAAGTCACTGGGCAGCCACAGTCTATGGAATATTAGTGTCTCGGAAGTCGGTCACTCAGCTTGGCTTAATTTGTTACTTCTTCCTGTGTACACATGTAAATGGTGTTATTTCTGTACTTTAATAGGACATCAACTCTGAGTTTGCCTGTGTGTCTGACATGATTATGTGCATTTCAGAATGTCTGTGCTCCGTTGGTAATGACAGTCTGACTTATCATCAATGGCAACATTACCCCTCATGTTGAACGACTTGCTGGTCTTTTGTGATGAAATCTGGGCAGTTGGCCCACAGCCAGTTTTGTGTGCTGCATGCTGTAATATATAATAGTAATAGCCACAACAATGTTTGTAGTGCTGTCTCGTAGCAGGTGTTAAGCTGCCAATGTGAGAGTTCACTCTGGTTCATTTGGCAAGGGCAGCATGAATGCGCCGGCCGGCCGGCCGCCGATTTTTGGATCAGGCCAATTGACCTTTACCTCAGATCCGCCTGTAGGCAGCAGAATGTCTGTGCTCCATTGGTAATGTTGTACATACACAGTGACTTTTCATCAATGGCAACATTACCCCTCATGTTGAACGACTTGCTACAGCTAAAAGCTCCAATACTGAGCTGCAGCTCTTGACTCATTTTGTTCCTTACTATACCCTCTTTCAAACCAACACTAGCTGCAATACTCCCAGGGGTGGGGGTGAACAGGGACTATGAGTGGCTGATGGTCTAAAATGGGTGTGCTCTGCAGTTGATAATTGTTTTGTGGTAAAGTTTACATTGTGTAGTTAATGTACGATGTTGGAATTACGTGCAGAAAGAAAGCAAAGTTGGATGAAATGAACATTGTGAAGTCAGAAACGTGGAAGAGATCTACAAAGATTCCTGTGTGTGTTGTTGAAGATCATTGTGACGTGAGTCTATGAGTTATGTCAGTTATTTACTAGAATTTAGTAACTGTGCAATACACAACCTACTAGCTGCCGGTTTAAAGTATTATATCACATACCTCACTAGACTTGTAATGAATCTTTACATTCAGTTTTTATGTTTTTATGGTGAGCAGTGCAGTTATTTTAAAATTTATCGACTTGATAAACCTTGAGTTATAATCAGTACTTTATTTGAAAATTGCAGCACAGTGCTGATATACCACAGGGCAGCCATTTTCTGTTTACATTTTCGATAACAGTTGTGCAAATGAACAAGATCAATCTAACCCTAACCTCAAACCTGACCCTGACCCTGACCCTAACCCTAACCCCATCCCCTAATGCTAACCCTATCCCTAACCCCAAGCCTGACCTTAACCTTAACCCAAAACTTCCATGCAAAAAATGTGAAAAACAACTAAATTGCTATTTGTTTTTGAGCTAAGAAACATCACTGTGAGTCTGCTGAGGTTCGCCATATTGCTTAAATCAGGGTGTTCTACTTTAGACCGGTGCCACCTGCTAAAACACATACGGACCACACTGAGATTCTGTATCAGCAGAGTTATGCTGTATTAGCTATTGTAAATGCTTTGCTGACATTGTCGTAATGCATGCATTGCATATTGTTCACGTCCATTATCATTAGCATTTCATAAAAATCTGGTACTGTATATTATTTGTCATTTATTGCTCAGTCGTTACTAGCTTGTTTATTAGCATACTGTTCTACAATTTTACTATGGTTTCTGTAGGTTTTGCCATTTTTATATCGTCTGATTGGGTCAAAGCGTTTGCCGATGAGCAACATTTCTTTGGTTCACTTTGATGCTCATTGCGATCTTTCTGTGCCACCATTGCTATCAGCCGATTCAGTGTTCAGTAAGGAGGAACTGTTTAGGTATTTTGGTATTATTCGTTTATCTTTCATTGCTACTATGTTTAATAATTATGTGGAACAACAATGCAGGTCATTGTTGAAATGTTTTCATGCTGAGGTTGTAAACATGCACCAAGTTCTGATAGCGTCACAGCCTTGCCAAAGTGATCTACATAAGTTCTGGCTTTCTAAATGAATGAGTGATTTCAAGTTGTGCTTTTTAGCCGACCGTACTTTAGTGAAGTTCGAGCTGTTGGCATGGGTTGTCGTCCATTCGTCTGTTTGTTCGTTCGTAACGGATGTATTGTGGCTAAAGGGTAGGGCGTAAAGGAAAAGTTTTTAACGAATAATTAACCGTGTGTGTTAAACTCGGCAAGCAAAATTTCAGCCATCTACTCCAAGGCGAACATTTTCCACTGAAATTGTCCTATAACTAACAGCGTGCTGTTATTGTTTTTTTGTGGGCAAAAAAACTTAATGCAAATCAGATTATCAGATTCACTCTGAGATGCATACAGTGTAAGATGACAAGTGTTTTACGAAGCCAACAGTATGTGTTTGGTGTAAGAAAGTGTTAGGTGGGCAGAAATTTGCATCAGATATCAAGGTGCTCCCCACCGTGGTCAGCCACCTTGTCGTGGTGATGGGGCTTTGCACCGATGACTTGAAAGATTTCTAAAACCTGGAGGTGAGGAGCTAACTAAGAGCTGACCAAACCTGTGAGAGCAGATTGCTACACGTTACCAGTGCTTTTGTGCTGGTTTCGGCTTCACAGCCGACTACGGCTTCACAGCCAACTATTTACGGCTTCACAGCCGTCTACGGCTTTATAGCCGCTGCCTGTAACCTTGTGGTTACATTTGGGGATGCGCATTGGGCCGAGCTGATACGGCCTCAGCGCTGGACAGGTGTAAGAGCCTGTCCACCCCGGAGGTAAGGTAAGGTAAGGTAAGGTACCAAGGTGCAGTTAGACATTCGTCAGTGGCTCGAATTGCAGCCAGCATCGACTTTTGCATCAGGCATTCAGAAAGTTGTTGACAAAAGGGACAAATGTTTAAACGAATTCAGATGATGTGTTGAAAGATGAGATCAATGCTTAACATTTAAAGAGGTGACATCAACTTCTTAAGTTTATTCATTTTTTTTTTCCTATGCTCTTTGTCACTTGTGAATTCGATACATTACTGGTGGAAAAAATAATACACAAATACACTGTGTTTCATTAACAGATGATGTCACAATTCATCATTAAAAAATTTTCGCAAATGTTCAAAATTAAATTTCCTATTGAACGTATATTTTGGATTTTTCTATTTTAAGAATTAATGGAATGGCATCATTTTGTAAAGGTATTTACTATTTGTTTTCGTTTATTATACGATGGAATTAGATGTATTTGCAGAGCTCTGTTGTGTGACTATCTGTAGCGGTGTGAGCATTGACAGCTGGATTCTTCCAGTGGTCTATGCTGGACATATCAATGCAGTTGCGTGGCTTTGTCCATTCTGGACTGATCACTCCTTTGCACTGGACAGTTGCTTCCAAGTGGGCAAGGATCCAGAAACTCAGCAGATTAGGTTAATACTTTAATGCATATCTCACACAGTAATATTAACAGAATTTAGTCACTGAAATGATATTATTGGTTTTGAAATTTATGTGGACTGAAGTACTGTACAGTTTTTTTTGTAATCTTTTAAGACCTTTTGTTTTTAATATTTATTAATTGCGAGCTTTACGCTTTTTTGACTACATAATAGGCCGCTGATAAAAATGTGTCCATTATCACTACTTCTGCTGCTGCTAGATGTTTTTTTCTTGTTGCCTATATAGTCCACCAAATTTGTTGTTGTATCAAAACTTTGGGAATTGGTCAACAAAGATTTTTTTACTGGCAATATATACACTTTACTTCTTGCTTATCGACCAGCAGTGTAAAAACACTGAACATGCATAATTTTGTGTTATTTATTGTGCTTTTGATTTTGCTGGTAATTCAGTAAATGTGTTCTGATTAATTGTTTCTCCAGAGTAACGTCTTCAGATAACTATTTCCTGAGTGAGCTTAGCTACACATCAGAGTGTAGCCTCACTAACTGCAAGCCTATGTCTTTACTTGTGATGTCACTTGGTGATGCACATATAGCAAGTTATACAGACAGCTCAGCACCACAGTTTTCTACTGTAAATGTGCCGTATATGGATACGAAAGCCAACTGTTCTGATATGGCATTGCCAGATGCGTGTGATTACTACATTGCAAACAGTGAAAGCAGTAAGATGTCTTCCAATGCCGAACATTGTTTGAGTACTAACGATTCCGATGTTAACGCTACGGCATCGAATGAATTTGCTGATGTGAAATTTGCGGCAAATCAACTGTCCGAGATGCTTGCACAACATAGTCAGGCAGAATGTTTTATTCTGGACATTGATCTGGACTTCTTCTCAACACTGAATCCATTTTTGTCATCACTTACAGCACTGCAGTTTCAGCTGCTGTTGGAGCTCTATGCTTATACACCTCCGATAGACAGCTACATTCAGGTTTCTTATTACTATTTCGGTTATTACTTTTTTGGACATATCTTGTATGCTACTGTTATCTGTTGTTATTGGCATGTCAGTTACAGGAATAATTACATCTTCAAATTGTAACAGTTTTAAATAATTTTGTTCAAAATGCAAAATTTGTTACTTTTGCTTTTTTATTCTAGGAATTTTGTTAATTTAATTAATTTTTTTCCACATAAATTACAGATTAGTTTTTTGTCGCATTTGTGATTTTACTAGAGTACTAGAAAGTGCTTGTATCTCCGCCAAATAAAGTACTTTAAACACTACTATTACTAAGTACCGTTGCCACTACTGCACAAAGAGGTTTTCGAGATATCTCTTGCGCTAGCCGAGTTATAGCCAATTTTGTCTCAAATTTTGTTGTCATGGCAACAACGGATGGTCGTGTTGGAATTAGATTGGCTTCATCCAATAGCCCATCCTCAAAACCCCCATTATGCGTAAAGATCTTGAAGATATCTCTTATACACTGTGAGGCATAAAGAAGAAAGTTAAGAAACCAACATTTACCAATCGTAATTAAAAGATGCATTACTAGATTTTGATAATTTTTAGTACAAATATTACAGACGTAACTGGCCATCAAATGACCATTTGTGCTTTCACCTCAGCAAACGTCTGTTTCTGCACTTCGGGTTGGTGGCGTGGTGTAGTGGTAACACGTCTGATCCGATCAGCGAAGTTACTGTACGCCGGGCCCGGTTAATACTGCGATGGGTGACTGCCTGTGGGCAGGTAAACCATCTCAGTATGTAACCAACCGCCTAGGTCAACTCAGCCTTCCATCCCTCCGGGGTAGGTAAATCGAGTACCAGCCTATCTGGCTGGGGTTAAGGCGGGGTGCGTTCACCTCTATCGGGTGGCAGGTAACACTGTGTGATCCCATATGACAAGTGACGCTCCGTAGCTCTGTGAGGGGTTCGCTCCTTAAGAGCTGTATTCTGACCTTTACCCTTCACCTTTTACTTAGAGAAAACCAAACAAGCAAAAC
>Ga0209671_1004273_pt1 | contig 14089 bp, 8 predicted proteins | sample WorMetHERISLAND2_2_FD_187401 | JGI IMG/M metagenome (GOLD analysis project Ga0209671, IMG submission 187401) | Marine gutless worms symbiont microbial communities from Max Planck institute for Marine Microbiology, Germany - Olavius geniculatus... | ecosystem: Host-associated > Annelida >... | reverse complement strand
CCTGGTGCAGTGCTACATGAACCAGGAGAATTCTCACTATAGCAGTACCATGATGACAGCACCATAAACAGCATTATTATTATTATTTTTTTTTTTACCCTCGGTATTATTATTATTATTATTATTATTATTGCACAAATGATTTCTCATACAAGAAAGAACGTAAAGCATTAGCAACCTGCTGGTTTTCAGGGACCCAGCGAACAAGAACTTCAGCCACTTTCTTGTCAGTCGTGCCATCAGAAATCTCAACTGATCGCTCACGTAGAACTGACATCGTTGCACCAAGTCTATGCAAACCATTTTCATTTAACACAAAAATAAACTGGAAAATGATAGTTAATTGGCGTTAGATAGTATCAGCGTTCACAGCTGCTTACACAGACAAGCTGTAACTGAGGTACCTTTATTTCTGATCCTAAGTTATACAGTGCTATACATATCTGCCTTTAGCTAACTTTATTGCTGTGAACATGTAATTTTTCAGAAGGCAAAGTTGTAAGTCGTTAAAGATGGTACCACTAGACAAGTTCCTAAATCCTGAATGCTGACGAAACATTTTGCTATCTGCAATGGTTTGGCCACAATTTGCAATGTAAATGCTACTTGAAAGTTCCAACCAACCTTACATCCCATTTTGAAGGGCAGTGCATGCATCAAGTGTGTTTCTGGATGCAAGGAGCAGTGTCATGGGTTAAGAAAGCTGGGCGAGGAACAAAAAAGTTTCAATTTTCCAACAGACAGCTGCAAACTTCCAACAAGGGCGAATATAGGTTCCAACTGTATTTTAGAATGGTCGAGCTGTTGTCATGGTGGCCACCCATCTGTCCACCTGTCTGTCACAGATGTACTGTGGCTAAACGGTGCAAGAGAGGGTTGCTATTGATCACTAATAGGAAGTCGCATACTGGCTTTCAAATGACATAAAAATCGATCACAGTGGATGACTCTGAAGAGTTATAATGCACTCTGGAATGGAATGTTTCAAGCTATAAGTGGTATATATCTCGAAAATGTGCAAGCAGGTTACTGTTAATCACTAATAGGAAGTGGCATATGCCCTGTCAGATTAAATGACAAGTTTCCCGAAAATGGCAGATTTTTCAACCCTAAATTTGATATTTTTGGAAAAACATTTTCACACAGGACAAATTTTTGGGGGAGAAGAGGGAAATTGTCCCCCTGATGCCCCCTCAGAGATGCCACTAGACATAAAACAAAACACTAGACGAGAATGGAGTTCCTACTTGTCAGCCATGGTCTGCAATGTCCGTAGTGAAGCTTTCATCTCAGCATCTGACAGTCCAGCCAGCAGGCCACTGTCCTCGACGCCTATCTGATAGATGGCCTCACCTTGACCTTCCTGCAAGCGCCACTTCATCTGTGTCACCAGGTGTTCCAGCCGCGTAGACGACGGGTTCACCAGTTTCAGCTGACACAAGCAAACAGCATAAATGTTATCACTAGGGTAGAGCCAACCATACTGGCTGGCAATCACCTTGAAGTTCATCCAAGGTCAATGATTTTTATGTCACCTGAAAGGGCGTATGCCATGCCACTTCCTATTAATGATTAATGTTTACCTAGGCACCTAGGCCCTATCTCACACCATTTAGCCACAATAGTGCGTAACAGCCTTAAAGGTTATCCAAGATCAATGATTTCTATCTAATCTGACAGGGCGTATGCCACTTCCTATTAGTGATTAGCAGTAACCTTGGCCCTGTCTCGCACCGTTTCCGAGATATGGCCACTTATAGGTCATCCAAGGTCATCAGGGTTCATAAAAATCATGATTTTTTAAAAATAAAAATCAATATCATGATTTTTTAATAAAAATCAAAATCGTGATTTTTAAATAAAAATCAAAAGCATCGAGTTGATTGATTTAAATCACATTTTTTATTTAAATCAATTTTAAAAAATTTTTTTAAATTTTTATTAGATTTTTACACTATTCTATGCCATCTGTGATAACCAATGTGTTATCTTTATCTATTAGTTTGTGGATGACAGTAACTGGCCTTGATTAGAGTTTTTTTAAAAAAAAATACATGTGTTATTCTTTATAGCAGCCTGGCAAAAAAAAACTATGTACAATTTTAACCTGGTGGTGCATTCTATTGTTTGTGAATATTTGTGGGGCTGCAATTTGTCAAACTTTTTAAGGCAAATAGTAAACAATGATGAAAGCCATAACATTTCTAATACCTGTATTCCTGTAAGCATGCTGATTGCTGAAAGTAACTATCAAAACAACATGAGCATTGAGCAATAACAAGAGTCAAGGCCAAGTAATTGGCGACATCAACTTTTGTAAATTGTTATCAGGTTAAGCTAACTTACCACCTCAGATATAACCAAATATTAACGTAGTCAATAAAATAAATTGAGTTAGCAAGCACTACAGTGCACAAAATACCAATAATAGATTGCAAACTGAAAACAGCAATCACATTTACACAAAAATTTGTAGGTTTATATTCAGTGATTTAAATCGTGGTTTTTATTGTTGATTTAAATCATGATTTAAATCGATTTAAATCAATGATTTAAATCACTTGATTTAAATCGCATCAACCCTGAAGGTCATGGATTTATATGTCATTTAAAAGCCAGTATGCGACTTCCTATTAGTGATCAATAGCAACCTAAGCCCTAGCTTGTACCATTTAGCCACAGTACATCCTTGATGGACAGACGAACGGACAGACAGATGACAATCATGACAACAGCTCGAACGTTACTAAAGTACAGTCGGCTAAAAAAACTAACAACAGCCAGCAACAATGTTTATAGAGCTGTTGAACAACTTCAGCTATCACAAGCCACAAATATCAATATCAACCCATGCTGGTAGAGTTACATTCTAGTCATACAATAGCATCATCAACAGCACCTTAAATCTCCAAAGCAAATGCATCAAAATGAACATGTGATGTTATGTCTTAGGCATATTTTGAAAAAAAATTACCACTAGTGACAGCATAGGAACCTGCTGCTAACCTAGTGGGAAATTTACCATTCTTATCAGTGGCACCACTGCTAAATTTAAAACTATCTGTTAAATTTAACACAAATATAACTCAGTAAACCATGATTACAAATAACATCTAATAAAAATAATTAATCAATAAACAGAAAAAGATGCAAATGTAAAAAAGCATAACAAACACAGATAGGCAGTCAGTCAAAAAGTAAACAACTGAATGTTCCATTGAGAAGTTTACCTTATACTCCACATTTCCTTCTTCAGCCTGTTAAAACACACAAAAACATACAGTAAATCCACTCAGTAACAATTTTTTTGACAAGAACATGTAAAATGTCATTATAATCCAAACTGCACAACCATCAGCTAATGTTTCTACATGTTTCTCTACCATGCAAGACTTCACCCTGGAATTTCATCCAACTCGATTTATAAAGAGAGGTCACGAGGGGATTACGTCCAGGGCGATCGGCATCAAATGACAAATAACACACCAAACAACGCTGACCTGGGAAAATGACTGGTCTGATTTGAACTGCCATATTCCCAATTCACTGAATCCCAGACAGACTCTCTGAGACTTTCCAAATTGATTCCGAAATATTTCTTTTCGATGTCTTTGTTGTAACCGTTCTGTCATCATAACTGTTCCAGCTGTTATCAATGTTCACCACTCGTTCTGCCAAAAAATCGACGTCATAAGTCTGCTAAAACCTGTTCCAGGAGCTACTAGTACGGAAAACAAGCTCTGAATGTACCCAGTGAAATAGTTACTAAAGTCAAATATAGGTCAACGACGAACAAAAACCTCTGGGGGTAAAGCGGTTGTCAGCACCGAGCTATCGTCTGGTCTCGGATCAAAAAGTCCCACCAGATGATCCATCGCCGTTCTATCCACAGCACTGCCGTTGTCACTGCCGTCATTCGACGTTTTGCGATTTTTCTTCAAATGAAAATCTCGACGTTTATATACCTACAGATGTTGCGCCATTACCAAAACATATTTCGTCAGATCTAGGTCGTAAATGAGGTCACCAAGAATTCTAATTTGGACGAATAATTATTTTAAAATAAATATTCTATGGTGTCCAAATTTGTGTGTACTGTTGCAAATTTTACTGATAAAATGTCGGCAAATAGTTCCAGTAACCAAGCACGACAGTCAAAAAATGACGGCGATTATAAGACAGTGTTAAGCTTGCAAGATATTGCTTCTCTTCTTAGGTACTGAGCTGTGCATGTATCTAATTGGCCATCAGCTAGTCCAAGATTCTTTTTTTGGTCCCTGCTTATTTCGGGCCTTATCTGATGTCTTTATAGCCTGATAGCCCGGGTTAGTTTTAAGGTTAGGGTTAAGTTTAGGGTTAGGTTTATGGTTTGTAGCTGCATTCAGTTACAGTGAAAATAACTAAAATGCAGTATGATCGGTGTCATAATCGTTTTAGGAGAATTAGGGTTAGTTTTAGGGATATGGTTAGGAATAGGGTTAGGATTAGGGTTATGGTTAGGTTTAGGATTTAGGGTTAGATTTAGGGTTTGTAATCGCATTTAATTGCAATTAAAATAACTATAAAGGCCAGTACAATTGGTGTCATAATCGTTCTCGGTCGATAGACGCTTGAAGTAAGCAGCTGTGACGTACAGATCGCATTCGCATTGCGTTCATAGACGTGTAAGCGAGAGTGAGAGCGAGCGGTAGCAAGCGAGAAACGGGACAAGTGAGTGCGAGCAAGATTTTTCCCGTAAGCGAGCGATAATACATACGAGCGAGTCGAAGCGAGCGAAATTTAAAATGGCACATGCTTTACGTGCAATAGCACATAATGCTTCACGCATCTTAGCTATCGTCGAGGCATCTGTCTGTCTGTCTGTCTGTCCGTCCGTCACTCCCTGCAATAATTGTATCAAAATGATGCAAGCCAGGATCACAAAATTTTCACTATCGGCTGCCACAAATTAGACTTTACTTCCAGGATTCGTATAGCTTTTCCAGAAATTTGACTGGTCACGCAATCAAAGGCTCTAAATGAAAGGGGTACGAAGCATTGGCGATTTTTAGTCAATAAGTCGCCATATTTCAGAAACAGTGCGAGATAAAGCCAAGTATACTATTAACACTATTGGAAAACTTATAAGCCCTTTCAACTGACACCAAAATCAACGACCTTGAAAGACCTTGATGCCCAAAAGTAGGGTGTTTCAGGGTCAGTTGACTCACGGGTTTGCTCGTGCACATTGTTCCACACTAGTGGTCGAAAAAAGTAATAGTAAAAGTAAAAAAGTAACTTTTCTGGCAAAGACAACAGTTTAACACTGTTTAATATTTTTATTCTTGTCTTCTTACGAACGTTATCTCAATAAGACACCATGCTGATTAATGCACAAAAACAGATGTTTCTAACTAAAGCAACAGACTCAGTTAACTAACTCACTCTAACTACTGACCCAGTGACTGCAAACTGACAAGGGTCAACTAGCACACACTGCCTAGCAGCTGGCCCAGGAATCGCTGGTGATAACATCAGTTACCGCTGTAGCCGGTGTCGGCTTGACCGACTACCACCCCGCGGTGCAGGCATGCATTGTCCACTGCATTTACCACTACTAGCACGGCCAGTGCTGGCGTGACCAGAAGCTGCATCTTGCGCTGCAGGGCCCTGCACCACAATTCATGCAGCACTGCAGTCCATCTATTCATCAGCTCACAGATGGTATCAGCCGCTGACAAATGGACACCTTTTGGTTTCAGGTTGCGATTTCCTGGTATACTGACCCATTGGCGTTTACGACTGAGTCATAAATTTTTACTTGTAACGCAGGTATTTGAAAATGTAACGAAGTAAAAGTACAAGTAACCGCTCAAAAAGTTACTCCGTTACAAGTAAAAGTACTTGATATTATTCTTACTTCGTTACAAGTAAAAAGTAATACTTTTTACTTTTTAGTTGTAATGAAAGTATTTTTACTTCGTTACCGAACAGCACTGTTCCACACCAAATTCTGGTGCGAAACAATGCATCACAAGTTAACCCGGATAATTTCTTGTGTTTCGACTTAACCTTGTACTTCCATGTATTTAACGAGTGATTTTTTTTGCCTTTTGCTGCGGCACACATTTCACATTTCAAGAGAGAATTGTGCTGCGATGGCAGGACATAGACCAAAACAACATGCATATGAAATTTTTAGCATTAAATGTAAATTCCAGCACTTAAAGTTTCGACCCTCAAAGTTCAAGGAGACTTCCATTACTTCCACTGTGGGTATCGCACACTCAAATTAAAAGAAAGCCAACTATGGAATCGACTTCCATGTGACTTAATGCAGATCACATCTCTTTCACCATTTAGGCAATTATGAAAAAAAACTATTTAATCTACAGGGTGAGGCAAAAAAGTAATAATCTTCCGTCATATTTTTCGAAAATTTCAAGCAGCCAGTTTAAGATGGAATTTTGCAATTTCTCACTCTGCTCGCTGAATGTCTATGAGCGAGCAAGAAAGGTTGGTGAGTCGCTTAAGGGTTTATGCATGCATATGTATGATTTGTTGCAAAATAGTTAGAAAAGCGTGAAACGATCGTAAATATTTCTGTATTTTCGGACTTTAGACATCTTTGGCAGTTGATTAATGTAAGCGAAATCGGAAATTTGCGAGTAAGTGATCACGTGATTTTGCCGATTATCCTTCATTTGCAGATTCTTAATGGACAAGTGACAGAATTGTCAGCTGTTCTGCAGACATTTCTGTTCATACAGGGTGGCACTAAATACCAAAAACATCAAGCTTGTTTTCGGAAACCACCATATGCTGAAAACCCTAACAGAAAACTACCGAAAACAAAAATGTTGTTTTCGACCTTTCGGTGGTTTTCGGTTGTTTTCAGTGCAAACCAACAGAAGCTGGTGACTTTAGTGTAGGATTTCACACTGAGACGTGCAGGCAGTCCTACACTACAGCATCAGAACAGTTAAAAGACTGGAACGCGTTGTCTCAGTGTGTTCTCTCAGCCGGCTCTTTAGCCCTAACTGACTGGCCAGTGACTGCACGCTATCAGTGTGATCCCCCACTTTGGGGCCCTGTGGAATAATTTTCCAGATCCAGATGCAGTAGATTGTAATTTGTAGTTTTCTTGATGACTGTCTGGAGGATAACAGGGAAGATTATTACAACTACCATTATGTTAATTACATATGCATTTCATATAATGGAGTTCTCACAATTTTAGGTTAAGCTTATTTTTTGTGTTCTGTTTTTCTGTAACGGTTAAACTTTCTGTCTGTTGTAAAGTTTAAACTTACTGTTCTATTATTATGTGTTTCTGTGTCGGGTGGGACGTTAAACCCTACTCACTCACTCACTTTGTAGTTTTCTGTTACGGTCAGAAGTAGTAGTCATAGTTAATACTGAATTTCTCCCATTTGTGTCTTGATGTCAGTTTTAACTACCAGGTGACTCCGGTTATGCTGTGCTGTTCTGAACTGTTGACAGTGTGCTGTCAGAAGATGCAACTCAGTCTCAGACATTCGAGCAGGTTGCAACATCTCTCCACCACTACTTCAACAACAAGTCTGACTACTTTAAAATTGGACAAGCCCTGGTTTGTACAGTTCACATTCTTTTGTCATATTGAACCATATCAGCTGTGAATATTTTGTAGTATTTGCTAGTATCGATACCATTGAATGTGCACCAATTAGCCTATGTGCAAACATTCTGGTTGAATGTAGAGAGCCATAATAGTTGTAGTACATACAGGCTATCAGGCTGTTTTTTTTCGTCAGTATTGGATATGTAAAATGTTAGTTTGTCATTGCCATGTGATCTTGGTAGCAGTCAGCCGAACATTTGGCTTCAACGTTGATGTCATTACTGCTTTGATTTGAGTTTCTGTCACGATTAACAAAAACTTGTATATAGACTTTGCCAGTCTCTATGTAATGTACATATGATTTTGTTAGAATCAGATGTATATCAGCGTGTTGCGTTTTGTTGTTTCCTCAGAATGTGTGGTTGCCAGGAGTCTTGAGCTTATGTATGGAATGTTGTTAACATTTTTGTTGACAATTTTACTTACAAGTAGGCCATGATAATGATACCTCCCCTAGCACCACCGTTGCTTTCCTATTGTCACCAGTCAGGGATCCATAGTTTTGTTACTTTTTTGCCTGTAGCAGGATTGTAATCTCAGTAGATTTAAAATTTGCAGACTTCTTAAACTCAGCTAACTAAACCATACGATCATTCGTAAATATGGTGGCAAAAAGTTTATATAATTTTTATAGTTGTTTGCAATTTTGTATTATCACAGGTAACTATGCTGCAGCATCCTGATTTGCTGACACATCCGACACAAAGACTATCGGCTGTTTACTTACTGTATGAGATGTATGCTACAGAGCCTGTTGCAATCAATCCTTTTGCGTCAGTTTTTGTTCACTTACTGGTAAATTTCTTTTTTAAAAATTTTTTTTTTTTTTTGCTGTCTCAAGTGTTAGTATTTTTCTGTCATGTTGGGTTTGGTTACGTACGTTGATTTTACGGCCTGATGCCAAACCTGTCACTCAACCAAGCTGTGCAAACAATAAATCTATTTCCCTATGAGCAGATCTATTTGGTGTCATTATCTCGTGTATGTTTAATTACACTGTGTCTCAAAATAAAACATCCCCAACATTTTCGACTGTAACTTGAAAACCAATTACCAGATTTTGATAGTTTTTGGTACGAATATTTCTGACACAACTTGCCATCAAGTGACTATTCAGTTTCCCATTTCACCTAACGTTTGTTTCTGCACTACCTGGAGAAAACACAACCAGCGAAATATCACTTTTTTATCCAATGCGATATGATTTATACTTAATTAACATAACGCATAAAAACACATTTTGTTTACATTTCTGACACTTTGGCTGACACTTCATCCAGTTGTCCATTTTTCAACTACTTGCAGTAAAATTGCTTGAAATGTTGGCCCACTACATGTATGTGAACACAGGCAAGGAGATGCTTTCTCCATTCATTGACAGCAGTATCAATAATGTTCTGCTCCAGACCAATCCAAGCTGTACCATTCACTTCTCGACTTCACAAACATTCCTAAACTTCATCTGGTAGACACGCTGCTGCATGACAGTCAAACCTTGTAATAAACCAGCTGTTGGGATCCACAGATGAGGATAGATGGAATTTGTTGACGTTTTTTCATTCATTTTAACACGTATTATGCTTGGTCTGATTTCTTGAGAAGTGCAAAAGCAGACGATGGTTGAGGTGGAAACTAAACCACTTATTTAATAGCCAGTGGTGTCAGAAATATTGCTGCCAAAAATTATTAAAATGTGCTAATCTTTCTTCAAGTTACGATCGATAATGTCGGGGATGTTTTTTCAGGTTTTCTGTTTATTTCAACACATATTTTGCTTGATCTGATTTCCCTCAGTAGTGCAGAAGCATACATTGGGTGAGGTGGTAAACTGAACGGTAATTTGACAGCAAGTTGTGCCAGGAATATTTGTAGCAAAAATTATCGAAATTTGATAATTTGTTTTAAAGTTACAGTCAAAAATGTCGGGGATGTTTTTTTGAGACACAGTGTATAATGGAAGGACGGCAAGCAGCTTACTTAAGCCGTGAGTTATGTGAGTAGAGTCTGGAGTTGGTGTACTTATTCTCTGTGTCTTTCTTATCATCATCGTCATGGTACAGTTCGCGATGAATTGAAGCAGTAAAGCAGCAGGAATAACTGCTTTTTCGGAAATAATAAAAACGAAAATAGCATAATATTGGGCACAGAACAGCGCAGAAACAGCGAATGAAATCAATGCATGGGAGAATAGAGGTGGATTAATTTTGTAGAATGTTTGAATTTTGGAAAAGAACTGGTAGAGAACAAATATAGAAATATACAGTTTTTTTAGCTTTTTAGTGTGAAATTAAAATATCTACATTATACAATTAACATTCTGCGTGGCTGTGTACAGAATCCACCGTCAGATGGTGACGCATCTGTTACTCAGCCAACAGATTTCCACTGGGCAATTCCGAAGATATCCACTGTCGAAAAATATTTCCTTTCTCAGCTAATTGCCACTCCGTCGAAAGATGTGAGTATGTTGATGTATGTTGCTGGCTTACCAGATGCAGTAATGCAATGGTATTACGCATGCAGTAATACCATGTATTACTTTGTTGATATAAAATATTTATTAGGACTGTTGGCAGTTTAGTCAAATGCCTATATGGCCAGCCTGTATGGCTGAAATAGTTGGTCCTGCGGCTTGGCGATGCAGTGCCCTTAGATTGTGTTTTTTTACTTCTGGCCATTTTCTAAAAGGCAATTGCTTGCAAGTGCATTCGTCACCATACAATATAATTTGGTACTAGCCATGAGTTGGTGATGCTGTGCAGATAAAAATTTAACTGTGGGCTCGGTAGAAAGTAGTGGTAGTCTAAAGTCATATTGTCACTGTTACGGTCTGTATTCTGTCTCTTTGTGGGATAATTCTTGCTGCATGTATAAAGTATGTTTTTCTGCCATCAACATAATGCTTACTTTATGCTACTTCTTGTGTATTTCTGCTGTTCGAATTATCACATAATACTGAAATGTTTGACTTTTGTGTCATAAATTTATGCTATCCCTGGTATTTAACAGTCGTCTGTCATACTGTGTCAGTAGAAGTATATATAAACTGTAATTTTTTGGCTTTTTTCACATTTTCTCTATTTTTATCATTAATGCGTGTTGTTCTAGCTCATCAAGAAGACACCAAACCAAATCCTACAAATGGACATTTCTAAGCTGCCGGTATATTATAATATGCTTTTGGTTCTGTGCTCAGAATGTAATAAACATTGCCAGTGTAAAATGCCGAGTATTATATCACATGGCCAGTTGACGCACTGCTTTGATCCTGAAAAGTCTGTCTAACAGAATGCTAAATTTGACTTCGTTCTACGCGGTCGTAGTTCCGGACTGTATGTGTAGCTCTGAAGCAGTTTTGATCAGATGCCATTATTGATTACACCAATGAATAGCTGTTGTAATGTAGAAGTGAGATTATGCTATCACAGCGGCTCACTTTCATTCAGATCCAGGCTCGGTAGTCTAATGTTAGTGTGTCAGACTGGTGATTGTGAGGTTGCTGGTTCGACTCTCGCCTGGTGCACTGCCAGTAACGGCTGTCGGCAAATTGTTTGTACAAATGTTCCTCTGTCACCAAGCAGTATAATCTTATATTTGCCTAACTGTTGGAAACATAATGTCAATATATAGGTGATATATTGGCCTACCACCTATGTATCTGATGCAGCATGTGAACATTATGGGGCAAGTAGTAATCTAGTTAGGTTAGGTCAGATCAGGTATTCATTTTCCAGTTGCTTTCAGCTATAGACGCCAGTGCTACCAACTCCCCGTGCTGTTATCTGTGCTCTGCAATGTCACTCGGTGTGATTATTGTCTTTTTGGTATTTTTTCAAATTTTTATCCATCTCTCTCCAGCACAGGTGATTTACGGCCTTTCTGCCTTTTTTACTTCACTGTTCTGACAAACTGTTAAGCCGATGTCGTGTGATCAGTACCATTGACTGATTTAATTATTTAAAATCTGTCATCTGATGTACAAAATTGGGCAATTTTTTTCATCAGCTAGTTTTATTGTCTAAAATAGAATGTGCTGTATTTCAAACAATAAAATCTGATGATACTTTTACTATTCACTGAGCTAGATTTGGTCTGTCTTGAACATGATGTTCTATGAAACTGACATTTGTTTGCAAATTGGATTGATCTAGAGAAGTGTTTCTTTCAGTTATTTTTTTTCATTTATTTGATGAATTGTTTTTTAAGTAAGTTATTCTGTAATATCTAGTAGGACAGTAATGTACAGAGTGTGCCAAAAAATAGCCCGACTTGTTTTTGTCAGAACTTCGTAAAATCTCTATCAAATTTTATAATTCTTGGCACACGGATAGCTAAGATGATAGAATAATGTGAGGTATACTCATTGTCCACCTCACCTACTTTATGTCAATGCACTACCGTGTAAAACGCAGATGCTCCAAATTGTTGCATAATGTTAGTTGTTGTCGCTGTAAAAGTTTTAAGAACTTAATTAAGCACATGATAAACTAAAATGTGATTTATTTTGTAGAATTATAAGTTTGTGTAACAACATGTTTACATTTTTTAGAATTTATGCCCAAAATGTACACAATGGCTTATGTGTGATGCTATGGCTGATAGCGGCATTAACGATCAACTGATCAGTATCACAGCGTTCATTCATGGATTAGATGTGTTTTGAGCTCATATGTCTGCCATTTTGTTGTCTGCTATTTTCAGCATAAAATATTTAATACCACAAAATTATTTAGTCACGTGACACTCACTGTTGAATTGATAATGAAAAAGTGAGCAATCTGATACTGATAATCACTGCGTCGTGTAACAATTTGGAGCATCTGTTTTTACACGGTAGTGCATTGACATAAATTCATATGAGGTGGACATTGAGTGCACCTCACATAATTCTATTGTCTTGGTTATCTCTGTGTCAAAAACTATCAAACTTGGGGGAGATTTGACGAAGTTCTGACAAAGACAAGTTTGGTCATTTTTTGGCCCACCCTGTAGAGTCAGTTGTTGATCTGGTGTGTATATGTTGCGGTGGTGATACAGTCTGTGGATGTGAGCGGACTTCACTTGGCGCTGGTCGAACGTCAGTCCGAAATGCCGGCGCAGAGCAAGGCTGCCATACCGTGTGTCATATCAGACCCTGACCTACGCCCAACCAGGTCAGTTTCTATCTCTGCTCAATACTGTACTGCTTTATGTTACACTTTTTATCCGGCCCTTTTAGTCAGGTTTTCAATTCTCTATAATTTCTTCATTTAGCAGTTTTACGACAGTCTTGTCTTAACATTTGACAAATACTCCTATCTTCAGCTGTTTTCTTATCTTGATCGACATAAATGGTGTTTTATCACTATGCCATCTGCCATCCCATATACTATGCTGTTACACGTGTCATGATATACTCTTACCAGTAGTGCTAAAAATTGCATGATTACTAGAGCTGTTGAAGCATTAATTTTTTGATGTGTTAATTTTTTCTACTGCATGCTTTAACATGTTAATAACGTATCGCATCAACAGTAATGTTAGGGGTGCTGAATTTGCAAAACCTGAAAATGACGGACTGTGAAAAAATGACTGAAAATTGCAATACCTGGAAAATGAAAGACCAAATCACACTTTGTCATTTGAATATTATTATTATTTACTTAGTGATGGAATGGCAACAACAGTTTAATTACTCATATTTATTCGATCGTCAAATGGCCTCAGTTTAACAGAATATCGGAACTAATGCTACACAGAATTTAATAAATGTAGTTATTGTTATGTATGTGCATTAATTTTAATGTGCGAGAGCTAGCATAGCTAGCTATAGCGCGTATTAGCTATATGGTGGTTCTGTCCTGGTGTCTTGGTGTCTGTCATGTCCCGCTACCGTTCCAAGACCAGATGAGATAGAGACTTCGGGTTTTCACCATATGGTAGCTTAGGGTCTCTAGTATTTTGTGACAAAATTTCACACTGCTTGGTTTAGAGGGTTCCCATGAACGAGGAGCCGAAAGAGGGGCACCCACCTTAAAAAATGTTATTTTGCTGCTATTGGCTCGTCTGCCGTAAAAATGGTTGCAGATAGGCACAGACATGCTGCTCATCATAACAAACACTGGTGACGAGCTTCTTAGAAATGTCAAGATCGATGACCTTGAATCCCCAAAGTAAGGAGTTTTAGTGAATTTCTCACGATTTTGGACTGTGACCCACATTTCAAGAGTGAAGTGCATCGAAATGGCGAGAGATAGACCAAGACAACCTGCATATGAAATTTTCAGCACTGAACGTAGATTTTAGCGGTCTGGGTCCCAATTTTTTTGCGTTCAATGAGGCTGGTGCACGCGGATGTCAAAGACGGGTACCCCTTAAAATCTGGTGATTTTTGCGCTATTCGCTTGTCTAGCGTGAAAACACACACATAGGCACAGACATGCTACTTATCGTAACAAGCACTGGTAA
>Ga0209671_1004270_pt1 | contig 14092 bp, 10 predicted proteins | sample WorMetHERISLAND2_2_FD_187401 | JGI IMG/M metagenome (GOLD analysis project Ga0209671, IMG submission 187401) | Marine gutless worms symbiont microbial communities from Max Planck institute for Marine Microbiology, Germany - Olavius geniculatus... | ecosystem: Host-associated > Annelida >... | reverse complement strand
GTCCGCCGTGTTTGATCATTTCGCCTGTTATCCCGTCATTTCCTGGACTTTTGTTGTTCTTCAATTTTTTCACGGCCTTTTGTACTTCTTCTACCAGTATATCACTCTGGCTGTTAGCACTTTAAATTTTACAAATGCAAAAAACAAGATAAACCACAAGCTATAGGGCGGACCGCGGATGTGACTAAAATAACTGCGAGCCGACTTTGACATAACGTATCTGACATCCCGACGTATAATGAATTGCAATAGTCTAGTCGAGAGTGGACCACCGCGCAGGCGACAGTTTGAGCCATTTCATCGATGTGCCGTAGGGCTTGGAGGTGGTAAAATTGCTGCTCAACAAGTGTTGTTGACATGCTCATCAAAGGTCAGATGTGCGTCAAGCGTGACACCGAGCAGCTTCAAAGACTTGGAGATCGGTACGTAATGACCGGCGACATCAATTGATGACACGGAGTTAGTGCGCCTTGACCTCTGTGCAGTGGAGAACACAACAGCTTCTGATTTGTCAGGGTTTATTGCCAGTACATTGCAGAGGAACCACTGACACAGCTCAGTTAGGCATGCTTGCATGTTCTTAACCTGAGTGGCAACAGAAGTGTTGGTGAATTTCATATACACTTGAGTGTCATCAGCATATAATTGACGCTGTGAGATGTTGTGTCTGTCAGCAACCCTGGCAATTGGCGAGATGAAAGCTGTGAACAGGAGTGGTCCAAGGACCGATCCCTGTGGAACGCTGCAATCACACAGCGTAGGTAGAGACTGAGCTGAGCCGAATTTAACCCAATGCTGGCAAGACTCGCAATGTGGCTTATTATGACGGCCGCACATTGATGTTCGTACTATTCGTACGCCCAGGAAAACTACTGCTGTACGTGGCAAGCCATCCACGCAGCAAAACAGATGTTATTGTAGGCCTACGCTTGTTGCCAAATAGGCAGCATGCAAAAAACAGAGGAACATTTTACAATGCTTGAGCTTTGTTCTAGGGCAAATCAAGAAATCGGACACAGCATTGGACACAATCGAGCGGCTGTTTTACGAGCAGTATCGATATCGAAGACAGCTTTGTCAGTTCCGACTTCGCCTGTCATAGCCGGCCACCCTTCGGCCTATAATTTTTACGCGCGACAGCAGAATGCTTCGCGTGTCTTAATCACCGTCTCTCTGTCCGTCTGTCTGTCGCACTTGTGATCTGTATCAAAACGGTGCAAGCTAGGATCACGAAATCTTCACTGTAGGCTGCCCCAAGAACTTTAGTTTTTCGCGACAAAATTTCGTGCTTCTGGGTGAGGGAGTTCCTTTCCAACGAGGGCATCAAAGAGGGGTACCCCCTTAAAAAGACGTTGTTTTTGCCTCTATCGGCTCTTCTAGTGTGAAAACGGTTGCAGATAGATACATATGTGCCGCTTATCGTAACAAGCGCTGATGACAGGCTTTTTAGATTTATCAACATCGATGACCTTGAACGACTTTGAACCCCCCAAAAGAGGTTTTTAGTAAAATTTTTTACAATTTTTGGATGCTGCGCGCATTTCAACACCGAATTTCGACGAAGTGGCTGGAGATAGACCAAAACAACCTGTTATGAAATTTTCAGCACTAAACGTAGATTTCAGCAGTTCAAGTTCCGACCCCCTAGATTCAAGGAGGCCGGTGCAGGCGGGCGTCAAAGACGGTTAATCTCCCCCCTCCCATAAAAGTGGTTATTTCACCGCTGTTGGCTCTTTTAGTGTGAAAACGGTTGCAGATAGGTACATACATGCTGCTTATCATAACAGGCACTACGGACAGGCTTTTTAGATTTGTTAACATCGATGACCTTGAACGACCTTGAACCTCTCAAAAAGGGGTTTTAGTAAATTTTTCGCAATTTTTGGATGCAGCACACATTTCAACACTGAATTGCGACGAAATGGCTGGAGATAGACCAAGACAACCTGCGTATGAAATTTTCAACATTAAACTTTGTTTTCAGCAGTCCAAGTCCCGACCCCCTAGGTTCAAGGATGCCGGCGCAGGCGAGCGTCAAAGTGATTTGCCTTATCGAATGCCTTTGATAAATCAATGGAACATAAGTTTGTTGAAATGGATAAAGATAGATCAAGACAACCTGCTAATAGGAACTGCTAAGGCTGTCGCGCGTCTCATAAGCTTTGCTCAAATTACTTGTGTACTTGATGCGCCAATGAAAAACGATTCTCTAGCAAAAGTTTGGTAGGCCTAAATCAGCAACGGCAGAAGGAATTTAGCCAACCTTTCGCATTTTCTATACGAGCGTTCGCCTTCTGCAAATTTTACTAAAATTTCTGGTAGGCTGTGGCTCAGTAGATACAACGGTTTAAACTTTTTCACATGAATATAATGTATAACAAAAACCCTAAAACCTTAGAAAAAAAGAAAGCGCAGCTGTCGCTAGGGAAGACGCGCTACAGTTTATACAGTTCCTGTTTCTGTACTGACTTTGAAGGTCATCCAAGGTCGATGATTTTCATCTCATCTGAAAGTGTGTATGCCATTTCCTGTTACTATTGGTGATTAATAGTAACCTTGGCCACCGTTTTTGAGATATGGCCAGTTTTTCGTTGAAAAACGCACATTTTTCTTACCCGGCTACCCCTTCTATTCAACTCCAAATATGAAAATATTTCCCTTGCACTACATCCCCCAAATTTTGTACGTTGAAAGCCTCGACACAAATTATTCAATTTTTTCGTGCAAAAAGTTTTCCGCTACGACCCAACGCTTAGCTACAATACATCAGTGACGGACAGAGAGATGAACGGACGGACGACAGACGACAACGATGCCAAAGACGCTGTGCAGCATAGCTGTTGCGCGTCAAAAATTTATGCAAAATCTATGTTTTCTAGCCCTAGCAGGCGACACTGTCGAGTGGCTTCAGGTAGCACTTGTGTATGTCAGACAGAGAGTATGGTTTCATGTTTCAAGTAAATAAAAATACTTAGCATAAGTTTTCTAATAAAAAAAAGTTCGGCGAATCTCCCTCCATTTAGTGTCAAGAATTATTGTTTTGCTGTAGACTTAATTTCTTCAATTTCTGCGGAACACGCGAACTGCTGTCTGCGGATGCCTGTAGCGATCGAGAAAAGGCATAGATCTTGCGCGTGTCAAGGTCGACTGTAACTTTTGGCTTGTGTGGCACGGGCATTAATTAAAGACGTCCACCATGTCTGCTATGAAAGGACACGACCAGCACGGCACGTGCAGGTCGTTTGCTGCATGGCTTAATTGGGTTCAGCTCTCGCACCGCAACACATGGGATGAATAATTATCCCATTCGCCGCGCTACCTACGAGTACGTGCCTTGTGAGATGTTCTTGTTCCGTTTCCGTTCTTCCACATCCGGGCCCATCACTCCGTAATGCCGCTTGATGTCCTCGCCGTAATTAGTTCGCGGAGGTCGTTGTGGGGCGTGTTGATGAATATTTAACAACCCGCTGCTTGCTTCTGTCGACCAATGAGCAGTCGGAACATTTGCATACACTATGCATCACAACTTGTGAAGTTAGTGAAAATATACAAGTTACTGAAATAGGTATTTAAAATACATGTTCTGCAATTTCTAATTTGACCGACCGACCTCGCTTTCAAGAAAATTTCAAACGGTCATAGGTCTAGCTCAAGAGTGAGTCAATAGAAAAGGTCATCGATCCGATCTCTACGTTTGGCTATGGTTGAGGTTTTCGTGATAGGCGGACAACGCGCAAGACTGCTTGCAATCTGACGTCTCCTGCCTCAATATCTCCGCCAAGGAGGTTATGTGATACCGTGCGTTTATTTCTGTCTGGCCGTTGGTTTGTTAGCAGGATTACAAACAAAGTTACAGGCGGATTTGGATAACATTTTTGGAGGTTTGGTTAGGTTAGGCTTAGATGTGGATATATTCTGGTGGTGAGCCGGATCAACATCTAGATCCAGGATAGATTGAATGGTTTTTTAACCATTGCAAACGATGCCACCCGGTAAATACAAAACTGTCGTGTTTAGTTCTTTTGGTATTCGTTCTTGGCGAAAGGCTGAACTCCGTGAACGAGTGTTTTCTAGTTATTCTGTGATTTCTGTGCTCTGCAGGATATGTGTTCTGAGCGTGCTGCTGGGCGTGGCCGACTTCGAGACCGACGTCGCCGAAGGTCAAAGTCAACGTCAAAGTCACGATGGAAGTCAAAGTGAAGTCGAAGGTCAAACAGACGACGGCTGCGGTGCGGAACTGCGACGTAACAGCATCGGGTTCTTGGTGACACTCTGCGTGACGCTAGTGTTGGAGGTCGCCGTCGCGGTCGTCAGCATGCGCGGATCTATACTCAACGTTCAGCCGCGCTCTTCCATGCCCTACCTGCTCTACGCTCGACTTTGTATGTTCACACATTTTCTTAAAACAATCTTGTTCGGTAGCGTCGTCGTGGGCTGCTAAGAAAGTAGGAAGTTGCAGGAAGTGACATCGATCTGCTAATTCAATGGAGGAGATTATCGTGGTTGCTCAGAAGTTCAATTTTGCCTCTGAATTTTTCCATAATCGGAGAATGTTAGCCACAAATTTAGCATTTTAGAAGAACATTTTCTGTCAAGCTAAAACTTCGATGGGGGTCGGCAATACCCGGTCTTTGGAGACGCTTGATGTTCCCTGCCACGACAGCACTGTTGTTCAGTTTCTACTAGTGCGACTAGTTCGTCAGAGTTTTTTTCCCACGTCAAGTTATGCGATTGTGAATTTGCGTTTTACTTACTTACTTACTTACTTGCTGACTCGCACACGCTAAACTTTACTTAGCCTCACGGAGCCTCGGTGACTTAGCCCAGAGGGTGGCGCATAAAAAGTGAAACGCACATGGTTTGCGTAGATCCAGCAATCGGACAGTTTCGGAAAGGATCAGCGTCGATCATTGCAGTGAATGGTGGTCACGGCATTGTTGCTACGGTGTGCCTTGTCATCGTTGACAACGTTGGCGATCATGCGATGCCAGAGCTCTCTGTCCTCTGAAGTTCCAGTGAACTGTGTTGTGCTCACGTTGCTCTTCCACGGTGCACACAAACTATCCAGATACTTAGTCTTTGACGCCCCTCGCTCTTCTGTTCTTTATCCTTCCAGTCATCATCAAATTAAGATCATGCCATCTCAACACATGCCGCAGGAAAGCATATTTTTCGTAAGTGTACAAAGTGTAAGTACAAATACGCTGTACCCCTGCCTCTTTCAATACTTCGTCGCTACTTTTCTTCTCAGTCCATGATATTCTTAGCATCCTCCGCAACTTAGCAATTCCTCAGCCACTGCGATGATCAAGGCTAATTGTTTACAAAAATGTCTCATTGCTAGATATACGTAGCCTATAGCATGCGTGATCTAGGTCTACTTGTTTATGCACTTTCCTGTATATAGGTCTAACCGGACTGTCACGCAGTAAAACGCGGTGAAACAGTTCAACTCACCGTAACTGTGCGGCCTTTTAGTAAGCCGCATTACAAGTCTTGCGACTCTTGCCCGTTCGTCCGTCTGTCTGTCACATTCACATACGGGCTTCTAACTCGAAAACAAAAAGGACGTAGAAAAACTGAAATTGGTGTTTACGTTGATGATGATGATGAAGGACGAATAAACTTTAGCGTGGCGTTAAGTATAAGACTACAAAGACAGGTAACAATAAGCTTAAACAGTGAAGTCACGTAATAGTAGTCAGCGCAATGAGACGTTCTTAGTCGTGTCTGTAAGACCGGGCAAAAAGTTCGGTTTTCAGTCTGCTGCGGAAAACTTGCAACGACGGCGATGACTGGACTGACTCCAGCAAACTGTTCCAGACCGATGCAGCAGTCGCTGGAAAGGTGCGGTCACCAATGGTAGAACGCACCGCGCGTGGAGCGACCAGCGCTGATGTAGTCGAAGAGCGCAGTCGTACGTTCCTCAGGGCAAGAATATTATTGATATGCTATTCTGAGCTCAAACGTTAAAATGTCAGGAGGACTGTGGCATAGTAGTTTGTACTTGCCAGTGATATGAATATTACTTTATTGTATTTGATAACAAATTGATTTTAATGCGTTTTTTACCATGCTGTAAAATTTTGGAAAACCGAGTTATGACACTGTTGTAGGCCTACTCTATAGCGACGATATGTCGGCTTCTATTTATTAGTGGTCGCTATGAGAGGCGTGGATTGCGCCGCGGCTGTCACTGTGCTATAAAAATGGCTGTAGTCGTCTGTCTGTTTGCGTCTGTCCGTCCGTCGCTATACATGCGAGTGCACTCAGTTTGATGACTATAGGTCCAGCGTCATGCAATGCTGCACAGCCGTGCGTGCGCTCGGCGCCCAAGGCCAGATTACGGCTTTCAGAATCCCCAAGCCCAAATATTTTTGTGGGATCCCCTTACACATACGGTACAAATTACAATAAACCATCTGTCAGAATTATATAGATCTAAGCTTTTTATCAAACAACAAATTTTTTAAAAATAAGGGTCGTATATTTTATTGTGTAGGGCCTATAACCCATTAAATTCAGGTAGGGGGTTTGGAGGAGAGCCGTGAGCTCTCTCAGCGGGGGAAATTGAATTTGGTGCATTTTAGCCTTAAAATATGACATCGGGTGGCAGCAATTTTGATTATTTTCCTGGGAATCAACTGATCGCATTAGTGCATCTTAGCGCGGGGCCCCTACAAGCGCGGGCCTTAGGCCATGGCCTCGTTGGCTTATGTGTTAATCCGGCGCTGTCGGCGCCGCTTGCAGGGTAAACAACTGGGGCATGCAGTTGCGAGATTAAAATTCATTTTTGTCGCTCACGGAAGCGATGGCAGTATTGTTTTCAGCATCGTTTCTAAGTTTTTTTCGCGGTTGACACGATAACTCATAAACCGCTGCACTGTGCTTGATGAAATTTCGCCTGAATATGTTTCTTGGCAATCTCTTGTTATATATCAAGGTATGTGTTTTTTACGTGTGTGATACTGCGACTAGCCGCGGGCAGTACTTAGCTTCGAGCGAAGCTTGACAGTTTTGTTTCTTATAATATGTTATTTCTGGAAGACATTTTTGACTTTGAACCTGACAGTGGTTATGGTGCTGTCGTCATGGCATCGCCATTTCCAGAACCCATCTGATGAATGCAGCACGAGCGCCGGGCGGCCGCCAACATTCGGACCAAGCCCGCTCAATTGAACCACAGATCCGCCTAAAATCGAAGCTTTTCCGTCCCACTTTTACAGCTGTGACAGAATACACCGCCCTTCCCGTGTAGGCTCCATGGCCCCTGTGCTTCGTCCATACACGAAGTAGTCCGTCCATGACCCAATGTTGATGGCTGTGGTTTAGCCCCCTGTCCACGACTCTGCGTTGTCGGGTGTTGTTGTAGCTCTGTTATTGATCGTCGTTGCGCGGCGTCCATTGTTGTAACACGAGCGTCGTGCAATGACCAGCAATAGAACGATGACCGACTGGCGCCGACGAAACGTATGTGCAACGTTTTGTACGCTTAGGCCCTAACAACAATACGCGTGCTTCGTTATTTTCGCGTCACCGTCTGTCGTTCACATCGCGGACTGACTCGTATCGCGGCACTGCAGTTTGACATTTTCTGTGGTTCACGGTCGGCATTTAACGTGGTTAACAGTATCGAGGGGAACGGGTAGGCGTCGCAGGCATCGAGTGTAGTGAGAAATGGGTAGTGGTATTCTTCAGTCAGTCTTCCATATCCTCTGGCTCGGTCAAAAGCATGTCTGTGATCAAAACAATACTTTCAGTGCAATCTACATGTATAGGCCTATCGCTTAACTGGCCTGCATGTTTAACTGCATTATACCCGTATATACTGCCGCTCGACACTTCTGCCATTGTTCGTAGACTGTACAATAATTAGCGAGGTTTTAAAAGGTTTAAGCCTGCAGGGTTTTCATCCAATCAGTGGTGGCGCCAGCGTGGAAAGGGATCCAGGTCATTTCGAGGTCAGAAAATCCTCAAGTCAGGTCAGGTCACCCGGAGTCCCAAACTCCGCGAAGAGCTCGCCTGACCTCAGTGATTTGACCGACTTATATGGCACCTGATGGGAATGAATGATTCCTCCTCCCTTTTTCTCCACTCCCTCTTTTTCCCTTCCTTTCTTTCCTCTTTCCTTGCTTTGCTTTTCCGTTCTCTTCCCTCTCCTTTTTTAGTTTTTCCCTATTCCTTCCTCCATTTCCCCCTTTGCTTTGAATCCAGCTAAGGATCTGGGGAGCGCCAGCGATTTTGGACATTTTGAGCGTGTAAAAACGCGTTTTAAAGCCAGCTATAGCTATTACCGAAGCAAAGCAATAGGCAGGACTAAGCCAGAGCGATGGATCTTCCAGTGATGTCGTTTAACCTAGCGCGCCCTGGTGTAGCGCCGCCGCTGCATCCAACGCAAAGCCTAGCGCATTAGAGACTTGCATTGATGCGCTATACAAATGCATTTTAGATTACATTAGATTAGATTAGATGTGTACTCTTTTGACGCAGCTGACGTAGCGATGCAAAACGCCAGCGGACAGAAGAGGCGTTTATTCTTGCGTTCCGTGCGTTGCGTCGCTCTCCGTTGAACACGTTGCCGTTGTTTGGCAACTGGCAACAGGAAGAGCGTACCGTATCTATGGTGTGCGCTAAAGTCTGGAGGATTGAGTTGACTTGCGAGAAACGAGAAATTAGGCCCCTATGTGCGTACATGTGTGCACGCTTTGGTGGACTTTACACCTCCGCCGAATAACTTGGTTGTGTTTTGGGGTCTGTTCGTCTGTCTTGTTTTTTTTCTCGCAAAGTTATAAACGGATTTCGATGAAATTCTGCGGAGGCGTGTGTTGCACATGGCTTATGAAGAAAGTGGTTAGATGTTGGTGGCTATTTGGAATTTTGTGAATTTATGGTCATTTTCTAGGTTTATTCTGTACCGCTAGGGGATGAGGGCGTAAAATGGTGTTTGTGGTTCGGGGACGGTAGGGATGTGGACAAGATTTGTGATAAGCGTGGAAATAGGGATGAATTTCTGTCTTTTTGTCACTTTCTAGTGTGAACGAAATTGGAAATGGGACAACAGAGTAGTCTGCTACTTGATGAGGTTGGATTGTATGAAGCTGCTTCCAAGTCCGGATTTACCACTATGCTGACTAGCCTGCAGCCTAGGGCCCCCGATTTTAGCGGGCCCCCGTAGGGCCTCATTTAGCACACCATGTACCACGTCGTTCACTGTGACAGTCCTGAAATTAATGTCATTTAAAGTACTGGCCTAATTGTACGTAAATTTTAGCTTAACTGTTCGGGAGCTCAAAATGCTTTTCCAGCCTTTTTAACGGGCGTATTTAGAGGGGGTTGAACTGGCACGGCACTTTCCTCCCTAAACTCAGTAAGTGGACAAAAAATAAAGGATACAAAAAATTTTTGTTTGCTTTGCTCGCAGATTATTTGTACCCTCTACTTTTAAATTTTTTCATTGTACTCCACTAATTTGGTAAGTTGATTCGCAGCAAAATACTTAAAGTCGTTGCCATCAGATGATTTAGATCTCATATTTTAAGACTATAATGCACCGTGTTCGATTTCAACTAGGCCTCTGCCCAGACCCCGCTGGAGAAGCTCACAACGCTCTCCCATGTCTCTTAGCTAGAATGTTGGGGTTTTATTTTTAAGGGGAAGAAGAAAAATTTACAAGGGGAGGGAAAGAAGGAAAGGAAAGAGGAAGGGGAGGGGAGGAAAGGGAAAGAGCGAGGAAGAAAGGAAAATGGGCGGAAAAGAAAAGGGAAGGAAAAAATAGGCGAAAAGATAGGGAAAGAAAGCAGAGGAAGATAACTTTAGGGAAAAGGAGGAAAGGGAGAAAACGAAAAAAGAAGGAAAGGGGATGGGACGGGAAAGCCCTATAGTTTTATTTCCCCAGGGAAAAATTCTTAGCTACGCTACTGCTAAAAATTTTGCTCTTATACACAAAATAGTTTCACTTTCTGGGGGACTTCATCCACAGACCCCCTACCGGGGCCTTGCCATGGACCCCAGTGGGGACTTCCGTCCGCCAGACTCACACGCCACCTCTAACTTGAAATCTTGAATACGCCCCTGCCTCTAACTGGTGGGTAAGGAGCTCGTTGGCTCTCCTAAGAACACCATCTTCACTCTCGGTTCTGTGCTTCCATTTTTAGTTTTTTGGACCTCCTCCTTGTGCAGTTCGTTCCTTAAGGAGAACCCTGAAAATCTCTACACAAAATGGTCCGGTACATTGACGTTACAGTAATCTAGGAATAGATTATGTGCTAGTTTTGCTGACACAACGTAAAAACGATGTACCGGAAAGCGTCAAAAACGGCATGTGGTACTTTTTTAAAATTGCCTTTCCCCAGACCTCTAATTCCCAGTGGGAATAGAACACCTTTCCCCACACCCCGCCCCTTTGGCGCTTACAGCGTCTTGACATTCTCGCGCCTTCGGTGTTCGACCTAGCCTCCGCTACCTCCTTCCCAGCCTCCCGGCTGTTTCTGTCTGGCGCCAAGGCCCCATAATTGTGTCTAGCCTAGGGCCTCCAAAAACGTAAATCCGGCACTGGCTGCTTCATTTGCACGCAAGACAGTGGAGACACGTAGGTCTGCGGTCTGCTGAGAGCAAGTTCAGCCAGTTAATAATAAATTATCGGACGGATATTGTGCTCATCTCAGCTCCCTGGCGCAGTGGCGCACTCAGCTGTGTTCAAGCCACCACGGTTTTACGCGCGACAGCATGTAATGCTTTGCTCGTCTTAGCCATCGTCGAGGTGTCCGTCCGTCTGTCACACCCGTGATCTGTATCAAAACGGTGCAAGCTAAGATCACGAAATCTTCACTCATCATCATCATCAATGATTTGCCGGAAGCAGGCCAAAGCCCTCCATTTCCGTCTGAAGTAAAGAACGTTAACACAAATAACAACAAAAACTAAACTAATACTGTTTTTACACTGACTTCCGGTACTAGGTGACGGATTTTTAATCATAATACAAACTAAAACCACACGCCAGAGCAAATCTAAACGTCTCTTAAAACTACTAACACTACATGCCGATACAACATCATCAGGTAGTGAGTTCCATAGCTTAAATAATCTATTTACAAGAAAAATGTTTCCGGAAATCATATTTGCATAACTGGGGCACCAATTTGTATCTATGGCCCCTGGTATCATATCGCTTTTCTAACATAGATTTATACTGCAACTGTAACACAAAATTGGTATCATACTTGTTATTTACATATTTATTTAACTGAATCATATCCCCTCTTAATTGCTTATGTCTTAAAGTTGGCAATTGCAAAACACGTAATCTTTCTTTATAAATACGACTAGAAAGAGTTCTAATTAATTTTGTTGCACTCATTTGGATTTTTTTTCATTTTTTTCCTTATCACACATCCTTCTAGGAGCCCAAACAGTGTTAGCATATTCCAAATGTGGTCTTACCAAGCTCTTGTACAGAACAACAAAGCATTTCCGAGATAATTCTCGGAAGCTTCATTGCATAGCCTTAGCTGCGCTGGTGACGAATCGAATGGTCACGTGACTGACAACGTTAATATTTGTTTAGTTATAATAATAGCGAAGGATGACAATAACATTGCTGCTGTACAATTTAAAATTAAATATTTTGATTTTTTTCTACTAGTCTAAACAGCTCACTGATTATATTTATACGGATATATATTGTAAACAGTTTGGCCTACTATCGAAATGCATTGGACAGACTGCGTGTTCGTATGAACATTATCTTGTTTTATTTCATTTCAGTTTATTCAGTTTTTGTCGCTTTGAAGAACACAACGTTTTATTGCGTTACGCCAGTGCTAGGCCTGTGTATGTGGGCGTCGATCGGTGCTGGGAATATTGCGCGTGGAACAGAGTGGTCAGTGGTCAGTGCTGTAATATAACTATACAGGCTTCGAGCATAAAACGTACGAACCAACGAACGCCGTCGCCGGTGCAGCAGTTCATTTATACGACGTCGCCCGCCTCCGTACGCATAAAAACCTGTTTTCCATGCAGCGGCGCGTCCTTCCGTATTCTACATTCGGGGAGACGAAAAGGCGTTGCGCTGTGGACCGCGAGGTTTGGGAAGGGAGCTTGCCTTTTCGTCGTCGACTATAGGAGATCTGGGAGAAGCGCTGGGTGTATGGAAATGCAAATACGGAAAACCAAATAGGGCCTACGTTTGAACAGCGGTGGAAAATGCCAGTAGATCTATGGAAACAATGCCGGAAAATGAAGCACAGTAATTCACCGGTCACAAGAACTGATGAATCCGCGCCAAATTTTTGGATAGCTCTCAGTAAATCAAAGTCACCGTTTCTTCACTTTGTCCCTGCACCCTAAAACTTTGAGAGATGCATGTCGATCCCTGTCCACAACGGATTAACGCCTATGCTGTTAACAGTCTTCCTGCAAGCTGCAGTAGGCCTATAACGTCAGTATACAGCATCACATGCTGTATAAATGCCTGCCTGCCGTCACAATGGCTTAGGCTTATAGCAAGCGGTCAGCTGGACGCAAAAATGTCACAGGTCGATTGGATGGACGCAAGACTTGTTGCTGCTGCTGCTGCAGCTGTAGATGCCTTGATCACAGCGGCGTTCAGTACGCCCAATTACAGCGATGCTGCAAACATTGCGGATGGAGAATTTTTACGCATGCAGTTACAGCGTCTTAGCCATCGACGAGGCGTCAGTCCGTCAGTCCGTCCGTCCGTCCGTCACATCCGTGATCTGTATCAAATCGGTGCAAGCTAGCATCACGAAATTGTCAATGTAGACTACCACAAGGACTCTATTTTTTGTGACGAAATTTTATGGTGCTGGGTTAGGAGGATCCCTTCTAACGAAAACGTCAAAGAGGGGTACCCCGCATAAAAGACGTCATTTTGCCGCTGTTATCTCTAATAGTGTGAAAACGGTTGCAGATACGTACAGACATGCTGCTTATCATAACAAGCGCTAGTCACGGGCTTTTTAGATTTGTCAACATCGATGACTTTGAACGATTCTGAACCCCCAAAAGAGGGGTTTTGGTGAATTTTTTTGCAATTTTTGGCTGCCGCGCACATTTCAACAGTGAATTGCGACGAAATGGCTGAAGATAGATAGACCAAGACAGCCTGCATATGAAATTTTCAGCATAAAACGTAAATTTTAGCAATTCAAGACCCGACCCCGTAGGTTCAAGGAGGCCTGCGGACGCGAGCGTCAAAAAGAGGTGCCCCTCTAAAAAATTAGTTATTTTGCCGATATTGGCTCGTCTAACGTGAAAACAGTTGCAGATAGGCATAGACATGCTGCTTATCATAACTAGCAGTGGTGACGAGCTTTTTATCTTTATTAACATCGATGACCTTGAGTAACCTTGAACTTTCAAAATAGGGTGTTTTAGTGTTTTTTTGCGATTTTCGGCTCCGGTGCACACTTCAAGGGCGAATTGCGACAAAATGGCTGAAGATAAACCATAAAAGACACTGTGCGAACAGGAACTGCTAAGGCTGTCGCGCGTCTTATGAGTTTTGCTCAAATTATTTGTTTGTATAGTTAAGCATACTTCGTTCAGCCTTTAAATGACGCCCACCCCAAATTTTGCGCTCAGAGCATTTCTCTTCGCGGTTAGACCCGTAAGCGACTCGCCAACCGTTTTCTTGCTCGCTCGTAGGTAAATCTCGCTCGCTTTTCTCGCTCAGCGAGCTTGACTTTACCTTAGCCGCTACGTATTGGCATGGAGCCCACAGCTTGCTCATGTAGGCTCATTATACAGGCTTACTCGTGTATTCTTTTTTTAACTTTATTTAGTTATTCTCTGTATAGTTTGATCGGCGTCGTTTTGCGTCGTTTTATTACTTACAAATGAATAGAAATAAAAGAAATTAATAACAGTAAATGTTGTTAGTTTCTAGCCCAAACCCATCGGATCGGCTAGTCTATTGAGATTTGAGATTGCTTCTCAGACTTCTTCGCTTTTAATACTAAAACTGTTTTATGGCAAACTATTATTTCAGGTAGTCCAATTTAAGCGTCACATCAGCCGTCAACGACAAGTTACTTTAGTGCTGAACGACAGACTGTGCAGTGCACTAAAG
>Ga0209671_1004269_pt1 | contig 14092 bp, 14 predicted proteins | sample WorMetHERISLAND2_2_FD_187401 | JGI IMG/M metagenome (GOLD analysis project Ga0209671, IMG submission 187401) | Marine gutless worms symbiont microbial communities from Max Planck institute for Marine Microbiology, Germany - Olavius geniculatus... | ecosystem: Host-associated > Annelida >... | reverse complement strand
GGGGGGATGGACGCCCTTGGCCTGGCCTAAGATACGTTTTGGATATTTTTAAAAAGCTGTAAGTTTACAGTAAAAGACCAAATTTGTCTGCGTTCAAACTTTCGCTACGCATGTACTAAAATCTGTAAAATAAAATTTACACAGCACAAAGTCAAATATACTCTGGCCGTTAACGAAAATAAACGTCCAAAAGTACTGTTGCAGTGTGAGCACTTTTCATTTGTGGTCGTGCTATCAAGCATTAATATTAAAAGTAGGCCTACTACAACACTTAGGCCTATTTGTGTGTTGACTGATTGGCGCCGACTCGAGTCGCGCCGCAGCCGGAAAATTTTGGCGCCGCCGCCAGCCGAATTTTCGACGGCGCGCCGACTCAAGCCGGCTCGCCAGCCGGATTTTACTGCCGCCAGCCGAAAACGGGTCGGCGGCGCGGCTGAGGGGTCTAAATGCGAGACTACCGACTGGATATACTTGGTGTAAGTGAAACACGATGGACAGGCCAGGGTCGCTTTACAGGCGATGAATTTACTATCCTGTACTCTGGCAGAGAGTCACTTTGCTGCCAAGGCGTTGACATCATCATGCACAAAAACTTCGCTAAAGCACGAATTGGATAACCTGTTAATGAGCGTATTATTACAGCCAAGTTCCGAATGGGCCGATTTTGGTTCTGATCAGAACCAGGTAATATCCAAGATGCGCATAAAGCTACTGAAATTGAGGAAAGCGCAAGCGTTACGTCCGTTTGAATTATCCAAAGTGAAAAACCGAGCGAAGATGCGGGTAGATGTCGGGTGAAGAAGCTCCAGGTGCGTAGATGTATCTGCGTCAGGCATCTGTAGTCGATGGTACAAAGCCCGGATCACGAAGAACAGCTGCAGACGTCCCTCGGATCGACAGACTTCGCGGGGTCCAGACGAAGACGAACATCTGCTGAATTATCGTTGGCTTTCGTCTCCAAACCCACGTTAGCATGCTCTCCGGCGAAGTCCTCTTCTCCATCCACCAGCAGGAATCGTATTCGTCGGTGCGCCTTCGTTAGTGGTTGGTGCTTGCATCACCAGCAAATCCATCAGCAGTCGTTGTCGTCGTATCACCATCGGTCGTCGGCTTCGGATCTCCTTTTCGTTTGTCGTAACAAACATCTCTGCTCCGTCGGGTCAGCGGACATACATCAGCGTCTTCGTCGTTGCTCGGGCGAACGTCGGCGCTTCGGATCGGCAAGTCAGCACTTGACGGACTTCGGTATTCGAGTGGCGAATCACCATTGGCGTGTCGTAGTTTACGAACGTCTGGTACTTTGTGTGACGAATCAGCGTCGCCGTTGTCGTTGCATAAACGAACGTAGCTTGATGGACTTCGTCGTTTCGAGTCACCGATCGCCATCAGTGTCGTAGTTGCGTGGCAAACGTTAATGTTTTCGGTCGTTGAATCTCTAACAATCGTTGCCGTTGCTGGACGAATCTCGGTGCTTCGGTGAACGAAGTGATGATCCAGTGTCAGGGCTCAAAGCCATATCCATGTATGTGCCCGTTTTTCGTTATGAGTCTGAAGCGGCGATGTCGTGCAGAAACGAAAACCTCACCAGTCGAACGAGCCATCCAGCACTTACAACCTTCGCTGTCAAAGTGAGTACGCAATACGCAATACATATTATTTTGCCAGCGAAACAGGAGTGTGTCCGAAGCAGTGAGCTCAGATCTGCTTCGGGCAAACTGTGCTTCGCCTGCTTTTAAAATGTCATAGCTTCCTGTTTTTGGGTTCTCTTCAAATTCTGACGACTCAGACGAACAATTTATTTATTCTTTCTATTTTTCGGCATTCCGAAAACGAACATACACTTCGGGTTGAAAATGTAAATCAATGACGAAGGCGCACTAGAGGGACGCTAGTCGAAGCAATCGTCGCCTGAGTCTTCGGGGCTCTCCTTCGGCCATCATTCATCACAAATTCGTCAAATCTGGAAAGAAGCTTCGTCCTTTTTTCTAGTCTTCGTTCTATGTACTTGTCATCCACAGTATAGTCTCCTGTCTGTGTTGTGCCGTCAAAACTGTTTTCTTTCGGCGTCTTCGCCTTACTAACTCCGTTTGAATTAGCTAAAGACTTAGTTTCAGTCTCACAACTCATACCAGCAATAGGCGTCTTCGCCATCTCCAAGGCTTCGTCTAAAACATTATTAGGCGAAGTTTCTATATTCTCAGGTAAACTTCGTCGACGTCGACTTCGACGTTTTGTCGTCTAATGCTTCGGTGTACCATGCTGTCTTTGTTCTGGAACGAAAGGTTCTGCTTCGGGAGATAAGATATAACTAGGCAGGACTGATGGTGAGTCAGACACAGACTGGAAAGTAGCAACTTCGTTCGGTAACCAGCCGGGCGAAGGCTGTAGTGATCCAGTTGCTTTGTTTATATTTGACTCTCGAACGATTTCCGATCTTCCATTTACCTGAGTGCCACCTGAACTACGTTTTACTAATGTTTCGTCAGAAACAGGCCTAGACAAAGTCATACCATCATTCGTCAACGTCGGGCCGTTTAGTACAAAGCTAGGCTGTTGTCCATACTCTTTTCGTATTCGTTGCTCAGATACTTCGGGTGAAATGAAAGCATTCGCGTGTTGTTCCGCCGGCAACAGCATCTCGATAACATTGGTGTTTTTGGCACCCAGCCACGATCTTGGATAAATGATGCTGCCAAAACACCAATGTTATCGAAATGCTATCGCCGGCCGAACAACCCGCGAATGCTTTAGTTTATCGATCTGTACTGTTTTCGGCGTGGCTTTCGGCGTTTGTTGTATTTTCGCGGTCATAGCGGAAAACATCTTGACGATCAAAAACGGTCCCTCGTGCTGCCTCACCCACTTCATCTGTCGACCTCGCAGTTTTCGTGGGTTAAAGTACATTACCCATTGGCCAACCCTAAATATCTTTGACTTCTTGGGAAAGACGCTATTCATGGTTTGGTGAAATCTCTCGACTTAATTTGTCAAAGGCTTATACGGAGTCGACTGAAGCTTCTTAATACCGAAGAGCCTGCGAGCTTCGTTCATGATACATCTATCTATTTCTTTCTCCTGGTCACTCAAAATCGATAAGGGCATTTCAAAGCGAGTGAACAACTGCTCGAGTAACACCTCGGCCACTGCTTCGGCTTCCTTGCTTCGGAGCGGAAACGCTTCGGCCCAATTCGTGTACGAAACCATACATGTCAGAATCCAGACATGTCCTCTATCGCTCTTCAGGTGGGGCCCTGTGAAATCTATCTACCATCGTTCGTACGGTGCGTCTGCAACCACAGGCTTCAACGGCATCTGCTTTGTCAGTTTTTCTCAATGGTATTCGGTGAATTCCAGACATCTTTGGCAAAACGGTCAGTATCTTCTTTCACCCGGACCAATAAAACCTTCGTCTTACTTGACCCAATGTCTTTTGGACACCCACTGTTCCAGCGTAACAGAATTTCAGTGCGTCGTCAATCTTGCTTCGGAGTAGCAGCAGCGGTGGGAAGTTCGATTCTCCTTCTTCAGGCTATCTTTTCTATGAAACACAAGTCCATTATACACCTTTAACTCGTCCCATTTCGTCATCATTTTCTACGTCAACTCGGTTTTGGTCTGAAGGTCTTCGTTGGTAGATGCTTCGTCCACAGTCAAACGAAATCTCACCGTAACTCCAAGCTCGGCATTATTCTGTTGTAGCTGGGCAAAGTTCTCCTTTACCAAGACAGAAGCACTTATCTCCTGCGTCGCAACACGTACGTCTGCTTCGGGCGCTTCGTCTGCTTCATCATCTTCGGTCGATTTGTCTGCTTCGGGTGGTCTACGACTCAGACCGTTAACGTTTCTATGTTTGGCTCCATCTCGGTGTACTACTTCATAGTCATAGTTTTGTTGCAGACCCTCGGCCAGAAAACTGCAACGATGTCGACACGCAGCGCGTCGCAAGCCGAAGCTTCAGCCCCGCCAACCGCTCAACCGAGTCCACCAGCAGAGCCTGAAGAATCAGACGAAAGTGCCAATCGAGACGGCGATGCAGACCAGTTAACTATACAGCAGGACGTGCCGCCGAAACAGGACGCACCAAAAAAGACAGGATCCATATTCAGGTTTGGGAGCCAGACCAAAGGTTCTTACAGACGAATACCGACAACCGAAAGTGACCCCTGCAGTGGGTCGAGATAGAATGTCGACAGTTGGAGCATCTGTTCGTGCGACCACTAAAGTAGCAGACCCGTCAACAGAACCTTCCGAGCTTCAGCTACGCCGGGTGGACATGGAATTAGAGATTTGTCGGATGGAGCTAAAAGAACGAGAACGTGAACGACAGTATCAGTTGGAAGAACGTGAACGTCAACGTGAGCGTGAACGTGAGGAAAGTGAACGTGAGGAAAGCGAACGCGGACGTGAACGTGATCGTCAACGGAAGGAGCGCGAAGAACGGGAACGAGAGCGTGATCGTCAACATCAGCTGGAACTTCGTCCTTTGGAACTTAAAGCTGGACTTACAGAAGCCGAGCCGGCACAAAATTGTCCACGTCCGTTCCGCGTAGACACCGCCATAAAGCTCATACCAAAGTTCAACGAACACGACATCGAGTCATTTCTTATCTCGTTCGAGAAGATCGCGGAGTTGAATGCGTTTCCAAAGGACAAGTATGCTCATCTAACAGGAAAGGCCCTAAAGGTTTTTACGGAATTGTCTGTCCAACAGTGTCAAGAGTACAAGGCGTTGAAGGAGGCATTACTGACAGCCTATTCCGTTGTCCCAGAAATCTACCGGAAACGATTCCGCGGGATGACGACGAATCGCCATGAGACTTTCTCGGAGTTTGCCTTCGGCTGGCAACGCAGTTTAAAAGATGGCTGGAAAGTGAAAAAGCTTATGATAAAATCGAGCGACTACGGGAACTTCTCACGATGGAGCAGTTTCAAAACTGTATAGATGGTGACCTGTGCAGTCCTTTTAACCTTTTTTCGGACGTTCCGTCGCTGGTCCGCTATCATTGACGTCGACGACTGCGCTCTTCGACTACATCAGCGCTGGTCGTTCCACGCACTGTGCGTTCTACCTTTGGCGACCGCACCTTTCCAGCGACTGCTGCATCAGTCTGGAACAGTTTGCAAGAGTCGGTCCGGTCGTCTCCGTCGTTGCACGTTTTTCGCAGCAGACTGAAAACCGAACTTTTTGCCTAGTCTTACAGTCATGACTAACAACGTCTCATTGCACTGACTTCACTGTTTAGGCTTATTGTTACGTGTCCTTGTAGTCTTAGGACTTAACGCCACGCTAAAGTTAATTTGTCCTTCATCGTCATCGTCATCATCATCATCATTGGCAAAGATGTCTTGGCTTCACGGCGCTGATTTCGGTACAGCCAAACAGAACGTCGTGGAGTTTATGCTCAGCACCAGAGAACGTCTACGTCACGCTGTAGATCTCGCCACTGAACATGCCACGCAACAACGCACAAAAGCTAAGCGATGGTACGATCGCTGAGCAGCTCTGAAAACTTTTGTAACTAGCAACAAGATTCTTGTATTGTTTCCGATACCAGGAAAGCCGTTACATGCCAAGCTCCATGGACTGTACCTAGTCGAAGAAAAACTTGGTCCCGTCGACTACGTTATTTCCACTCCCAGTCGCCGAAAAACTAAACGGGTTTGCCACGTTAACCTGCTAAAGAAGTACGTTGACCGAGATCCGATTTGGAAAATAACTGTCGACGAAGCACCAGCCGAGGTTTTGCTACAGACCTTAGCTGCTGATCTGGTCGATCAGAGTGTTGGACCATCTGCCGACTCTGTTACTTTTGATGATCGGGTGACAACCAAACAACAGAGCGATCTGAAGTATCTACTGAAAGAGTATGAGATTATCTTTTTCGAATTTCTTGGCAAAACCACCCTTGGAGTTCACCACATCGAAGTTCCATCAGGCACTCGTCCTATCCGATGTACTCCATACAGATCGGGGCCAGAAAAATCAGCGTATCTGAAGAAAGAATTAGCCGATCTGGTAGAACTTGGAATCATTAAAGAAAGTTGCAGTCTGTGGGCCTCTCCGATCGTGATGGTTCCGAAGGCAGATGGCAAGCTTCGCCTGTACACCGACTTTCGGAAGGTCAACACTGTTACTATACCAGATCCATATCCTTTGCCACGTGTAGAGGATTTAATTGACCGCATTGGCAGAGCCAAGTTTCTGACTAAATTAGACATGACTCGCGGGTATAGGCAAGTCCCACTGAATGAAGAGTCGGTACCAGTCTCTATTTGGTCACTTCCAGTGGAGATATGTGCCATTTGGGCTCAGAAACGCTCCTGACATTTTTTCCAGGCTTGTGTCCAAGCTATTGCTGGGATTGTATTCATTTTGTGCTATGTACATCGATGACATCATCATTTTAGTGACAGCTGGGAGGAACATCTTCGTCGTTTACGGATGGTGTTTGACCGAATTCGAGACGTTCACCTTACTTTCAGTCCGTCCAAGTGCCAGTTTGCAGTAGCCGACGTCGATTACTTAGGTCATCATGTTGGACTTGGTTGTGTTCAACCACAAGCAGCCAAGGTCGAAGCCGTTATGGCCTACCCAACTCCGATTAACCTAGGACTAGCAGGTTATTATCGGAAGTTTATTCCACATTATGCACACATTTCAGCAGTCTTGTCCGATCTGCTGAAGAAAGGCGTTAAGTTTCGCTGGACATCGGAAGCTGATGCCGCTTTTCTAGACTTGAAGTCTCCATTGGCCACACGTCCCATTCTACGTCCACCAGATTACTCACTTCCGTTCTGCATGGCTGTCGACACTTCCAAACTTGCCATCGACGCTTCACTGTTCCAGGTGGTCGAAAACGTGAGTAAGAAGTTAAATCGCCATCAGAAGCGATACTCCACGATTGAAAAAGAGGCTCTGGCACTGGTTCTCGCAGTATGGCTTTTCAGCGTCTACGTTGGTATGCAACCAGTAAAAGTTTTCACAGACCACAGTCCTTTTCAGTTCATTCAACGAATGGCCGAGAACAACCAGAAACTGCTACGTTGGAGTCTAGAACTACAACAGTACAACCTAGAAATTGGCCACAGAGCGGGTCGTGACAATCTGATGCCAGACTTGCTAAATCGCCCCCCTTGTTTCGTAATCACACTTATCGTGTCACTGCCGTCATCACGTTTTGCTTATGCCTTCACACTGTTGTATAAATGTGCTTTTGCTATTCAATTTGTTATAGTATTTTCGATGTTATGCATTCGTACGATTTTGCTATCGTTGTTCGCAGGGAATTTGATTTTGCATTATTCTAGTACGCTATCGTATATTCAGTACTGATGTTTAGCTTTGTTATCGTTATAACGTTGTACTACATAGCTCTTGGTAAATAGTGTACTATATCGTCACCTTTTTGCGCTCGTTAAGGGTTCGCGCTAATTTTGGCGGGGGATATGTTAGGACCGCCCCTGTTTCTTTCAGTTACGCGTGCCGCGCGTGCGCGCTTGTATTCTGTCAACCGTGAACAGTCGATGGCGGCATCTGGTTTATAACGATAATTCGCTTTTCATGCCTGCTGTGACAGTCGTCTGGCGGCCCAGTTGCACTCTGTAGACATGACCTGAACAGCACGTGCTGATCGATGTTACAGCGCATGTGCGAGAACACTTGTTGGCGAAGAGACGACAGGTGAACGTTATTACCTGTTTGAGCACTCGAACAGTCAACACGTCGTGCTCTGTAACTATATACCTTAGCGGGTAGTCAACGTTTGACAAGACGTACGTGAAACGACGAACTACGTTGTACGTTGTACGAACGAACCTACGGTTACGAACGACTTCTGAAGGAACGCTTTCTTGTACGACTACACGACACACGTCTGCGAGTCAGTTGGCGCGTGACCCCGTCGACGCAGCACGTGGCAAGCGGGTTCAACGGCAGCCGCCCGATTACCGCCTTCCGTCCGTCGTCGTCTTCCGTCCGCCATTTTTCCGCTTCCACCTCGCATCACCGACCAGCTACAGGACAATCGCATGCTATGTTTGTGTTTGCTGCTGCGCTTTTATGTTTTAGTTCCGTTCCTTAGACCAGAGCCATTCACTTTATATCTTTGTTCATCTCGCTTTAATATAAATTTTATCAAACTGTATGCGTTATTAAGCAAGGGCAATTTAAGTCACAGAAGCAAACACGTAACAATGAAAGCAAGTAAGTAAAAATGCGAATTTATAATCACAACGTTAAAATTAACAAGACGAGCGCCGTCGACGTGTAGATAGGTAGCTAGTGTACGGGGGTGTCCTTACCTCTCTCCCTCCCATTATAGGTAGACCTGTAAGCGAGAGCGAGCGGTAGCGAGCGAGAAACGGGACGAGCGAGAGCGAGCGAAATTTTTCCCGTGAGCGAGCGACAATATAGGCCTATACGAGCGAGTCGAAGCGAGAGAAATTCAAAACGGCACGATTTTCTCGTGTTTTAATGCTACAAATTTAATTTCGAAGTGGCAATATATATTCATTAGGCCTATCTCATAATCTCATAATTCCTTCATTTTTATCAATAACCTTAGTCGATTCTATAACTACCACGTCAATCGCTCCACACAGACTCAATAAATTGTGTTTCATTCATGACAATTACGGAAAGTTTTTCCCGCTATAATCTGTAGCATGAAAGACAGACTGCGCAGTGCACTAAAGTAACTTGTCGTTGACGGCTGATGTGACGCTTAAATTGGACTACCTGTTATAATAATAGTTTGCCATAAGAGAGAAAGTATTTATTTGCCAAAAAATAAAACAGTTTTAGTATTAAAAGCGAAGAAGTCTGAGAAGCAGTCTCAAATCTCAATAGACTAGCCGATCCGATGGGTTTGGGCTGGAAACTAACAACACTTACTGTTATTAATTTCTTTTATTTCTATTCATTTGTAAGTAATAAAACGACGCCGATCAAGCTGTACAGAGAATAACTAAATGAAGTTAAAAAAGAATACACGAGTAAGACTGTATAATGAGCCTACATGAGCGAGCTCCATGCCAATACGTAGCGGCTAAGGCAAAGTCAAGCTCGCTGAGCAAGAAAAGCGAGCGAGATGTACCTACGAGCGAGCGAGAAAACGGCTGGTGAGTCGCTCATGGGTCTAATTATAGGAGTGAAAGCGGGAGCAAGGAGAAAAAGGGAAAAAAGTGCCGTTGCCACCAAGGGCGAAAAAAAAGAAGAAAGGAATGATTCCGAGTAAACTGCATTACATATTAATGAATAAAAGGCAGGTAGGCAATATCGGAAAGAAACGCGAGTGCTACATGAAAAAAAATAAAATAACACAGTGGTGACGATTGAAGTCGATTAACGCTGGACGTGCGTATGTCGTGCTGCAGCCAAAAACGCAATAATGGTCATATATTTATTCAACGGTAGTAACTACGGAGACTACAGAAGTAAGCAAGTAAAATCGACAAGTCGAGTGCCGTCGGCTATAGACAGGAGGTGTGCTGGGGAGGGATTTGAAATGTGGTCGTGATGGTATGGTTGTGAAGCCAACCGGATGACATTAACACCATAGGTCAGTGAGAGGAGCGCATGCTGACGTGTGCTAAACTGCACGCTTCGATGAACCATGATGGAAAAATGCTGACGTCAGCTGGTCTGAAACGTATATTTCAGAAACCCAATATATCTGTTGGGATGGCTCATTGCTTTATGGGCTTAAGGGTTAGGGTTGGGGTTAGGGTTCGGGCTAGAGTTAGGGCTAGGATTTAACGTAAACATCTACTTTTATACCGCTAAGGATTAAAACCGGAAGTTATATCGTAGAACTCTCAGTGACTTAGAAGCCCTAATGGCCTAGCAGCTTTAATGGCCGGACGGCGCTATATTCAATTATTTATACTAGGGCCTACTCACATGTGTGAACAACTTGCCTAAGGTCGTTACCCGGCAGTGTCCCGGTGGGGAGTCGAACCTGCGTTTCTGAGTTACCTCAGGATTACAAGTCCGACACGTTACCGTTAGACTACCGAGCCACACACTTTTTAAAAGTATGCCTGTTCATAAACCTATCTGAAGCTACAGTAACTTGTGTGAGGGTGTGTGTGTGTGTGTGTGTGTGATATTCTGGATAGACGTTGCAGCCAGTGTTTCGTGTGCGGTAAACAACGGTGGTTGCAGTGTGAACGCACAGTGTCTCCCTGCACCGGGCCGACGCGCTTGTAGTTGTAAGGACGATTTCGTCGGCGACGGATTCGAATGCATACGTCAGTATAGCTTTGATACTGCGCGCCACTTGTAAGTAAGTAAGTAAGTAAGATTATTTAGAAGGCACAATTTAACAATAGCCACAATGCGCCGCGCTCTCAACGCCCGAACAAAAATGTTTTTAACTGTTGTTTAAACTGTTCAAAGTTAATGTCAGTTTGTCTCAAATGAGCTGGCGACTGTTCCACGACCTCGGACCTGCAGCAGCAAAGCATCTGTCTCCATAGCTGCTGCAGGTCCTTATGACGACACATGTTTTTGAGTTGGCAGAGCGCAGCTGACGACGACCTTCGTCGAAGACCAGCTGACAGTCGGCGGCCAGGTAAGGTGGAGCCATACCGGACAGTGACAAGTAGACCAGAGTGGCCATCTTGAAGTCCACCCGACGCCGAACCGGAAGCCAGTGCAGCTCCTGTAGCATCGGCGTTATGTGGTCATAGCGTCGAGTCCCCAACACCAAACGTGCAGCCGCATTCTGAACAGACTGCAGCCGGCTCATCAGTAGCCAGTTCACACCTAGGCTTACGTCGCAACGCAATTCAACTTAATAGTTGTGTTGAGTTCAGTCGTGTCGGAATCGTAAGTGTGAATTGGTCGTTATTTATTAGGCCGCCCGGAACGGTAGTTCCCGGAAGGCCTTATGTTTTGCAACAGTTTTTCTTTACTCTTTTTTTCATCGCGAGATCTCCGAGGTCCGTGGGCCGATCTCCGCGAAATTTTGCCACATGGTCGGAAGCCATTACAAATGCTGGTCCAAAAATTTGGGGGCCTGCCCCCAAATAATTTTGAGCGCGAAAACACGCTAATTTTGGCCCGATTTCGGACCCCTTCCCACTTTGAGCGCGAATATCTCCGGAAAGGACAGAGATATCCAAAATCGGAAAACTATGTGATTGACACCGTTTCCTCCCGCGTTGGGCGAAAAAAGATCGGTGAACTTTGGTCGACTAATGACGGAGATTTAGAGGTGCAATTATACCCCGAAAATCGAATTTTTCGGAATACCATATTTCGGCCCCTAGGGGGTGCTGCAAGCCGAAATTTTTACACGCGCTATAGAATATCTAAGTCTTGCTAGCCTACACCCCACTGAAGATGGAAACTCCCCTAACAATTTTCTTCAAAGGGGAGTCAAAAATTGGCTTATAATTTAGCGTATTAGCGCCTATAACTTTGGGGTTAGGGGAGTAACCCCATGAAACTTTGCTACATGACAGGCCATAAGGGGAACATTATCACTTATATACAACATTTGGGAGCACCGACCCCTTAAAATTTGGGAAGGCAAAAACGTCTAATATTTGGCGCCATTTAGGACAACTTTTGACTTTGACCGCAAACATATCCAGAACAGATTAAGATCTTGACAAACGGTCAACGGCGTTATCAACTACCGCTTCTCCCGCGTTGAACAAAAAATCCGGTGAACTTTTGTCTATTAACCACAAAATTGTTTTTGCGTTTAACTACGATCGATTCCACGTCGAATGCAGCAAAACTGGTGAACTTCAGTTCACAAACAATAACGTTCTATTGTCTCATTTCGACCCACCCAAGTTCAACATTGCGCTTGCTACATATGATAATACAGTTGCGTTCGGGTCACGTGACTTTGCTGCGAACGAAATTTCAACCCCTTAACTGTCCCCCAATCAGACTACGGCGCCGGGCAGCCCCACGTTGGGCTCTGCCCCATATTTGTAGTTTAGGCTTATTTCGTGACATAACGTTTATGAGGGCCCCACATAACGAACAAAGCCTATAATCTCGTATTAATCAAGCCCTGCTCGTAGTTTGTCGTTGTCACTACTAGGTAAAGTGGCAGCACTGACTGGGTGATGTGTATAGTGACAACCGTTGTCACATTGATGTGTAGCTAAGTTGTAGTGTATTGTATTTTACATGCAGCTAAGTCATCGTCGTCTAAAGCTCCTTGTCCGCCGGCGCGTCTCTCCGCCCTGCGAGATATTTGGCAGCGTCTAACGGAGCAGCTGAGCGACGCACAGACACTGAACATATTCAACGCATTTATCGACCACATAGCACTTAAGGACCAGGACTTAGCCGCACTGTTGAGAGCTCAGTACTATCTACCAGTCACAGCTGATGAGCAAGGTTCGTGCTGCAGATTAATGCACAATGTGTGTAAAACGAAAAGCAAATGATGTTTACGCTGCAGAAAAAAATACGATCATTCGGACATAATAATCAACTATCTGTTAACTAAAAACTTGAATTGTCCGCCAGCAGCTTTCACGCATGCATTTAATTTTATTGGTTTTTTAACAGCCTCGTCGACGGCAAGTCATCCAGATCATTTGCAGCGCCTGCTTGAGTTTAGCGACGTCTTTCAGTTTTGATCAAAAATTGTCAATACGATAAATGCAGTCAAAAATTCAAAGAAATAGGCTGACTGTGCTGATTTTTCAAAGCTTACGTCACTCTGACATCACAAGCAATGAGATGAACTTATGCAGCTTTTTCAACACTGTCGCGCCGATTCCCGGCGTCTCCCGCTAGCTGCAGCAGCGCGTGTCCGGCTAGCTCGACGGCTGGGTCGACCGTCGATGGGCGGCGGAAGAGCGAACGTAAGCGACGGGGAAGACTCGAACGTCTGGGCGTAACAGGCACCGGTGCAGCTGGCGACGTACATGTAGTGCAGAGTTGGTCAAACTCAAGATAATACATTTTCCATGACGAGGCGAGTCGCACGGGTGCTGTATTATTATGACAGCTAGGTCTGTATTTTACTGCAGAAATCAGAACAATCACGGCTTGTGCTGTAGCAAAAAGCTGTCGCAGCCTATAAGCGATGTGCCAAGTCAATGGGAAAGACAAAATTTCGACCCCCACAGCTCCCACATTTTTCAACCGATCTTAATGAAACTTAAAAACCAAGAAAGATATCCGGCATACGACCCCACATGCAAAATTTGGTTGATGTGGGACGACGGGAAGGGTGTCTGCGTAGGGAGGGCATTTTCTGTTACTTTTTGTGTTCTATCCTTTTTACGCGCGAAAGCAGCTACTGCTTTCAGCGCGTCTTAGCCATCGCAATTCTGTCTGTCCGTCTGTCCGTCCGTCACACGGGTGGATCAGTAAAAAACGGTCCAAGCTAGGATCACCAAATCTTCACCGTCGGCTGCCCGGAAGACTCGCGTTTCACGAAACGTAAAGCTTTTCCATAAATTCGAAGAGGGTCACCCCGAACGAGGGCGCTAAATGAGAGGGGGTAGGCAAAATTTGCGATTTTTGGCCAAGAAGTCGTTGTATCACAGGCTGCACGGTAGTTCAAGCCCTGTGTTAACGGCGACTTCTCTTTCTTATGGGAAAGCCAAAAATTTGACCCCCCCACAGAATCGAAACCCCTGCTCTGATTGCGATAAAATTTGGCACCGTTGATTACGTCGGCGAGGGGACTCGTCACGCAAAATTTTATGCAAATCCCTCCAAGGGGCGCTTCCCGGCAAATGGGTGAAATATACGCAAAAATTTTTGTAGCTGTCCATATACCTTTTTTTTCTTCAACTCACCTACAGGTCAGACCCTTCGATGGATTTTTGCGTGCGATGGCTCAAACGACGCCGTCTCGCGCAAGGATGTGCTTTTTTGGGGTTAAAAAAATTGAAATTAATAATTAACGTATTTATTCGCAAAAATCGAAAAAATTACAATGGCGACTATGGGGAAAATGAAGCAATTCTTTAAACGGTCATAACTTTGGCTGTGTATAAGATAGAGTCGTAATGTTTGGTTCAAGGGTATGGTTTTCGGGGATGGCGAATCTAATGGTGTAATTTAATTTTACCCCGGACCCTCCCTCGTCGCCATGGCAACGAA
>Ga0209671_1004268_pt1 | contig 14092 bp, 9 predicted proteins | sample WorMetHERISLAND2_2_FD_187401 | JGI IMG/M metagenome (GOLD analysis project Ga0209671, IMG submission 187401) | Marine gutless worms symbiont microbial communities from Max Planck institute for Marine Microbiology, Germany - Olavius geniculatus... | ecosystem: Host-associated > Annelida >... | reverse complement strand
CATTTATTGCATTATTTTCGGAGTTATTTTTGTCATTTTCTTAGTTTTCTGTTACGATTTTTCTTAAATTTTTAGTTTGATTTTACACAGTAGAATTAACTTGGTATTCATTAGTTTTCAAGTGGGGTTTAAATTGTTGCATTGTGTTGTATCTTGTTAAACTAGAAGGCGCTCATGAGAGTGCATATCTCCGCCAAGTGAAGCGATTTAAACATTTCCTCTGTAACATGTAGAAGTTTTCACGGGAGGGCGCCATTGTTCCTGCCACTTGTGTATGACGTGGAGATGAGTCTTCGTGTACACACACATATGGACAGAATGACCAATCTCAGTGTTCACTTTGTTCGCCTTGGTAGAGATAATTGGAAATATGAACACATTCTGGCCATCACATATTGGAATAGGTGTGGAAATAATTTAGCTACTTAGTTGCATGTATGGTCCGAGAGAATGGAGAATATATGTTGCCTGTTTTTCATGTTATTGGCTCTCAGCTGCACTCAGCTTTGACAGTATTAGGTTGCAGATATTTGTGATATTTTGCTGTAGGACTGGGTGTTTTATTTTGCATTTTGCTGATGTATGTTTTGTGGCAGTCGATGAATTTGTTTAATATGTGACTTGCATGTGACTGCATTGTTCAGATTGATATACAGTCAGCTGATTTGCTAGCAGAAAGTAATTTTCAGAACTTCAACAGTAAGTTCAGCCCGACAATGAACTCGATCCAGGATAATCTTGGAAAGTTGATCCTTGTACGCTTATCATTGCGAGAGCGATCTACAAACCCCGGTTCAGGTGATTAGTGAATTGTTTACTTTCTTCAGTTTGCAATGCATATTTATTTAATTTGGGTCAGTATGTTATTATCTTTCACAACTGTTAAATTAGCTTTGTTTGAATGCATTTTTGTCAGTTATTCAGCTAAGTACATATGCTGCTGCTGCTGCTGCTGTTTCTGTACTACTACTACCAGCACCACCACCGGCAGTTCTACTAATCTTTGGGCATCCAGCCATTTTCAGGGTTGTACCACATTAGGCTAATTTAGAAAAACAGTTATTAACCATTTTATTGTGTGTACCATATGTGAAAGTAAAGCATGAAGTAGAGTTAGGTCTCAAACTCAGCTGCGTATATGAGCCTTTTTGTGAATAAAGCCAAGTCTTTGTCCTGTAAAACTAAAATAATGGTGTGGGTGAGTGGTTTTTACTTCCAAATGCTGTTTTCATTGAGCAGTGTCTCAGCAATGAGCAATGGCATTAGATATCATTATCTGTGAGACTTTGCATGCATGGTTGGAAGATTGTGCCCATATGTTAATAGCGCATACAGTGCAATTGTCCTTGAACTGATATTCAAATTCGTCATCAAGTTGCAATATATATCTACCAATTTTTTTGTCGGTCACTGTTGCCTCATTCTGAAAATTTCGAAAAATGCACCAGAACAAGTGGCCAACCAACTTTCTTGTGTCAGTGACAGATTGTTTGCCATGGCAAATCTAGCAGTGAGCAGAAATCATTCCATGAAAGAAGGCAACAGTGGACACCGAAGCATCAACAAATTAGTAAATGTACAAGCTAATAGCTTAGAATGAGCTGTCGCTGATGACAATAGAAATGAATGAATGAATAAATAAATAAACACGATCGCAGGTTATAGATAGACTAGGCCTATAAAAACACATGACGGTCGACAACGCGAACGTTAAACGAACTTCGATGTTTGCTAATTTAGATCCGTCAGTGGGCTGATCGGTCATTGCAGCGAGACAGGGATACTAAGAAATAAAAAATACGACGCAAAATTTGCATTTTGTTTCACACTTTACACTTAAACATATTTTGCGCTTTCGCATTTCACAGTTGGCACTTTAGCTGCAAGCATCATGATAGGCAGTACGAGAGCCAGTGTAGAATAACAGAGATGATAGATGTTGGTAAACAATGTGATGATAGCTGCAGCACCAGTGCATCGACTAGGGAAACAAGCGTCAAATGAACTCTGATGTTTGCCAACGGCAATTCATCAGACTCGTCAGTATGCACGTACGAAAGTGAATTTGCAAAAACTGCAGTGCGAAGACATGTATATAAAAGGCAAGTAAGAAATGTTATGTCCTGGAACCATTTAGCATTTTCTGTATCGCCTTATATATGTACGCAATATATACAATATAATGCGATGCAAAATTCGCATTTTGTTTCGCACTTTACAGTTGGGACATATTTCGTGCTTTCGCAGTTAGCAGTGAACGAGGCAGCAAGGAGCAGCTGGCTGCTGTTTGTCAGATAACACGGAGCTAAAAATAATTATATCTACTTTCATGGTCAGAAATGTACGTTGCATCCAAAAATTGTGAAAAATTCACTAAAAACCTTTTTTTTGGGAGGGGTTCATGGCCGTTCAAGGTCTTCGATGTTGATAAATCTAAAAAGCCTGTCACCAGTGCTTGTTATGATAAGCAGCATGTCTGTACCTATCTGCAACCGCTTTCGCACTAAAAGAGCCAATACGGTCAAAATAACGTATTTTAGAGGGGGTGCCCATCTTTGACGCCCTCGTTCGAGGGGAACCCCCACACCCAGGGGCACAAAATTTTGTCACGAAAAACTAGAGACCTTGGGGCAGCCCACGGTGAAGATTGTGTGATTTTAGCTTGCACCGTTTTGATACAGTGCCAGGCTGTGACGGACAGACGAACAGACAGACAGACACCTAGACGATGGTTAAGACATGCGAAGCATTCTGCTGTCGCGCATAAAAATCGAGACAGCCTATAAGTAGTCGCCAGCACCCTATCTGATAGTACCATCGCCGACCCCTTACAACTTACCATTTAGCCACAATACATCCGTGACAGACGACGGACGACAGACGACATTCGTCCCATAGACGCGCTACACAGCATAGCTGTAGCATGTAAAAAACTGACAGTGGGTAAGTATAACTAGAAACACAGATATCCACAGAGGCTGATAAACTTCGTCGCCATTAAATGTCAAGTTAGTAGGCCTATGCCTGTCAGCCACGACTGAAATTAACTTAAGAGTAAGACCCAAACTCCACTACTTCGTTGTTATGGACTTTGTTGTACTGCATATGTTGCATGATAAATCAAAGCAAGTGGGGCTGCGACAGCTCAATAATTGCAGCATGACCATTGTGCAGATGACCTGGTGAGTGAAGCTGGTTTTACTGAGGTGCTGCCAGCTGCTACAGCTACTGTCGCGCCTGCTGCTTACTTTCCACCGGACCCTTCATTGAGTGCAGGGTTGATGCCAGGCAACCAATCAGAATCATGCGAAGCATGCACTGCTGTTTCATTGACCACAGAGAGGGCCACGTCACGTCATAGTGCTGGTGCTGCTTCTGCTGGTTCAGCTGGTACGTTCCAGACCACGATGTCTGCCATGATGCCTCCAGTCTCTGCTCATGGTGGTGCTGATATGCAGACACTTCCAAGACTTGAGCTCATGGAGCCGACGGTCGTCGTCAAAATAATTGAAGTGCAGGTGCCGTGGCTGTTCTGGGTTCAGCGTCATTCGAAGAAGCAAGAATTGGAAGATATCCTCGACAGACTGGAGTAAGTTGTTTGGCTTGCTTTATGCTGTGTTGATTTTGTTTCTCAATTTATTTATGTTGAACATCTCAAAGCCAACAAGTGAGTGGATAGTTTTTTTTGGCAAAGGTGCAGGTTCAGACACTTCATGTAATGTGGCTGGTTATCAATGAAGCTCTCAGTTTTAGTGCTTTTAATTGCTATATCTTTGCGGTATTTACTGATAAAGCTGATAACATATGCAGGTCATTTTGGCTGTTTGCTCATTTTCAAAATATACAATCATGAATGACCATAAATTTTGCAGTTAGTTCGTTTTTGTGTCGGACAGGTTGTTGAGTTGTCTGTTCTGATGGTACCAAATCTAAGCTAATGGAAACAGGAAAGCTTAACCAAAACAAACAGGTGTCTATGCAGTATGCACACCATGAAATATGGTTTCCCTGTAATAGCACATAAATTGCACCTTTCTTATTTTTATTCATTTGCAGTTAAACTACTTGCACACAGACAAAACAAGGCAACAGGAGAGACTGTATCAGACAGCCATTGGTTCGGAGTATGAGGGTTAATTGAAGTGATGTTGAAATTACTGACATGTAATTAATTGTGTGATTGCAGGCTTCATCATACGCGACATCCGGTTGACAGTCCATTTTATCAGTTGGACAAGTCAACACATGTTCGTCTTGGTGCTCTGGTGTCGGCGCAGTACACGCAGGACAATGTCTGGTATCGGGCTCGCATTGTCTCAATCTACCAGTCAAAAGGTTGGCTTCTTCGCTGCTATGGATGCATCTGAGCTGGATCTCCTTGGTAGTTAGATATAGACTAAGTAGTTTCTCTCATACAGCAGTCACTGTCACCCATAGCAAGCACTGCAGGTGGCCTGGTGGCTTAATGATTAGGACGTTGTTAGACTTTGTGATCACGAGGGCATGATTTCAACTCTGGCGTCACGTGTTTACTACTTGTATGGGTGACTGACTGCCCACTCTGCGGACAGCTAAACCATCTGGTTAAATTATAGGCCTAACCATGGTTCCTATGGTCAGGGGAAGTCAGGGGAAAATCAGAGAATCGGGGAAAGTCAGGGAATGTAAAAGTACCACTGGGGTGCAAAAGTTAACAAAGATGCAGAAAAATATTTTCAACTGTTGTATGCAGACTGCGTGCAACAGTTCAAAATTTTTCCTGTTCACTTCGCTCGCAGATCATTTGTACCTCCACTTTTGACCTTGCTCCATTGCCCTTGTTTCTAGTGTGATTGTAAACAATTGAAACTGACATTTCGCATGAACAAATTAGTCAGGGAAAACAATTCATTGTGTCCTGGAAAGTCAGGGAAAAGTCAGGGAAAATGAATTCTGCAGAGTAGTAGGAACCATGTATAACCAACTACTTTTCACCAAAGTCAACTCGGACTTTCATCTCTTTGGGGTAGGTAAACCAAGCACCAGTCTGTCCGGCTGGGGTTAGGTGGGACACGTTTGCCTGTGTTGGGTTTCCAGGTAAACACTGCGATCCAGTGTGGCAGCTGATGCTCTGTAGCATCAGCAGTTTTTGTCACTAGGTTGTTCAGGTGTCGCATCTTTGTTGTACTTACTGGATCAGCTAATTGGAAAATGTCCTGAATTTTGAGAGTTTTGGCTACCAACCATTTTGCCTTTTCTTTCACTAATTATTGACAATTATTGGTACATTTAGTCGATGTAAAGTTTAAACAATTGAACGACAGCTGTTTTTTTCAATACCTTCAACTTGATACTTTTGGTTGCGTGACAAGAAGGCTACGTTGCCTTATCGTCAGATGCTATAGTTTAGATGCTTATTTCTGGTGTTCATAAATGTGCCATTTATATTGTCATGCCCATTTTTTGAAACGAGGAGTAAACCTCAGATTATCTAACCCGAGATTGAAGGGTTACCTCGGGGTTAAATCTCGGTGTAACTTTTTGCATTTTTTGCAACGAGGAGTAACCCAGGGTTACTAACTCAGGTGTAAACCTGGGGTAACTCAGCAATCTTTGTAAACCGGCATCTGATTGGTCGATAACGACTATGTGACTTGGTGAATTGCCGAGTTGATTTATCGCATATTTATTGTTTGGTTATTTCTAGCGCTTTCACCTAGCAAATGGCCCCAATACAAAAATGCTATTTCAAACATTGCAAGCAACAATTTGCTAACCATAAAATGTTTCTGCAGACATTGTAGCAATCTCAATTATGATGTTGAACAAAAATGATGTCAAACGAAATAAGTGTAAAAGCATATTTAATGTCTTTTTAAAATAATGATGTTGCACAAAATATTTATGTTTCATTACCAACTTAATCAGAACACCTGTTGCAACTTGAAATTTGCTGTTAATATTACTAGACAGCTGAATAGATTAACGAATCATCATTGAAGTAGTCGAAGTGAACCATTTTGCTTGTCTCAGGTTTTGCCCCTGGTTTAACTTGGGGGCAACCCTCCAATGATGCGGGGTTAACTTTTGGCAAGTTACCCTTGGTTTAAACCAGGTTTAGCAGTTGCAATTTTAAATGCAATTGTTGTTTAACCCAGGGGTAACCCTTGATCAAGAGTTACCCCTGGTTTACCACTCGTTTCAAAAATCGTGCGTCAGTGTTTGTTTTATTTGGTTTTGTTACATATTAGAGTGTTTTCTACAGGTGTTAGGGTATTCTACATTGACTTTGGAAATTCCGAGCGACTGAAGCTGAACCGAGTGCGTCCTTTGCCGCCAGAATTGCTGTCTTATCCTTGCCAGGCATTTGCCTGCTCATTGGCAGAGGTTTGTTTGTCAGTTAGCACCGACAGTAAACATGCTGTTATTAAACATGCTGTTATTGCCTATTCTTGTCATGCAAGTAAGTGTCAAGAATTCTGACCTTTGCAGCAAAAATTACACGATAAAGAGTAATTTTATCTGAATGTAATTAAAGCTGTAAAAAATCGTGTGATGCCACTGCTGGGCATTTATTCTAACCAGTGATGACGAGTACTTAAGTACATTAGTACTTAAGTACGTACTTAAATACTTTTCATGTACTTGAGTACTTGTACTTAAGTATTCATGCGTGATGATACATAGGAACTTGTACTTAAGTACATTTTGAAGGTACATGACCCATAAGTACACACTTAAGTACTTGAGTACCTAAATTGCGCAGTTGAAAACGCTAATTAGTTTCAAGTGCATGTTATTCTGGATAATAAGTTATTTGTGTGTCGTATATTTTCTCATTTGGACATTTCCCTGTATGGACTTTGACATATCCCACGAGTGAGTTGTCGCATTTGGCTTAGCGGTGAAATGTTCATTTCTTGAGTTATTTGACTTGGGAAAAGTTGCTTCAGACCACAATCAAATGGTATAGCCGATAGCAATAAAGACATTTATGACTTTATGCACGACTCAAAAAATGAGGTTGCTGTCTCTGGATGCAAAGATAAAGCACTTCAGTTTTTGAGTGATCCATCATATTAACTTGTCAGTTTAGAAATTACCCAGTAGTCGTCAGAAGACAAAGTTTCTGTACAGGGCTGATGATGGCACAGCCAAGCTGAACTAAGAACTTAGTCTAACACCTTACAGAAATGAACTGTCAGATTAACTCTATAGTATAACACTACTTCTTTATCAGAAAAATAAAAATAAACAGTTTGTTTAGTGACAACGTAATCGGTTTTAATTTTGTTTGGTGACAGGTGACACTTCTGTGATGTACTTAATATGTACTTATGTACTTGTACTTGTACTTAGTTCTTATAAGTACTTAAGTACTTTTTCCAGAATGTATTTGTACTTGTACTTAAAGTACATTATTCGATGGATACTTTGTACTTGTACTTAAGTACTTTTTTGGAGTACTTACGTCATCACTGATTCTAACTTATAGATATATCATATCTAGAGAAAGAGCATTCCGTATGTGAGAAAACTGTTCTGCTGGAGCAATTTGCAAAAGCTCACTTTTGGTGCAGTTATTCCAAAAAATAGTTTAATTAAATAAGCAAATGAAGGAGTGAAAATTTTATGGTAGCTCGCTAGGTTGACATAAGGACTCTCCAATCCATGGCATATGCAATGTGGGAGGTTGTGCTTTTGTGGTAATAATGTTAGCTGGCGGTTGAAGAGTTGACTGACATGGCTGGGCGGGCCAGTGAGCTCCAGCGTCCTTGACGTTCACTTGACGTTCATCATGCAGACAGAGTTAGACAGACAGATGGAGACATTGTCAAAGAGACAGGGTCGGTCAGTGGGTTGATCACAGCAAACGACGTGACGTCAAGTTCTGGAATGCCTGGATTAGGGCTACAAAGTAAGCTCTACTCATAGGTGCACGCTGCCTTCATGCTGCACGTCACTACATCGGTTGTTGATGTTGATAGCAGTGCCGCAGTGACTACGTGATACCACCCAGTTGCAATAAACACCTACATGTATTATATAATAAGTCAGGCCATCTCACCTGTTGCATCAGCAGTGCCACTGTCTGGCACTAATTTGCAACTCACCCATTCGTTCATTCATTCAAATGTCCCAGACCTCACCTTTCCCCCTCACTTGGGGCATACAGCGCCGCAGGCAAGCTGATAACATTCCGTGGCGAGCGAGGAGCGGCGGGCGAGAAGAGTCCAGAAGAGTGGTGGCGCCGCACGAATCGTCTATTATTGCACCATTAACGGTTAACCCTACGGGCAGTTTCATAGCTGGTCTTGCCTTTGGGACCTGTTAACCGGTTAACCTTTAACAACCCTATATGGTTGGAGAATAATGATAGACTGCTTGGTTTGTGACAGTGTTGTTTTGTTGTTTGCAGATTGGCTGCTTGGGTGTAAATATGAGTACGTAGAGAGTATGCATTGTTTTGCTGTTATGTTGTGTGCTGCTGTAGGTGGGTCCAGCGGATGGTAGCAATAGCTGGTCGGAGCATGTGCTTGCTGAGTTCTATCAGCTGATTGCTGATGGCCAGCGCTTGATCCAGATCCACAATGATACCAGCATTCCACTCTTGTTCACCGATATCTACGAAGACATTGCCGCTTACGAGGACCACCAGTCATGGTCATTTTCCACCCGTCTGATGGCAAAAGGACTGGTGCAAAAGACGACCAATGCGCACATCGTATCGTGGTACAACGTGGAAGCTGTTCATCCCGTTGATTCCGATGTCACGGCAAGCTTGAGTCAGATGGATGTGCACAAATTTCAGATGCCGGCTGTTCATTTTGGTTCTGCCACAGCATCACAGCCTTCACAGAGCTATGTCGTTGCTAATGTGACTGTGGATCCGCCACCATTAGTCCGCACAGCAGCCATAGCTAGCAACAAAAAACAACCAGTCAGCCAGGAACCGCCTCCAAAAACGACCGCAGATATCCATCGGCAGAAAATGGAGAGAGTTGACAAGTGGCTCGAACACGGGAGCCACAGGAACTGGAAGCCGACCTCCTTCAAGATGTGTGTGGATGATCCTACAGTGGCTGTGCATGAAGCATTCTCAAGATTGGTAAACCATAGGGTAAAAGTTAAAGATTGTCAGAGAGAAGGCCGACCAGATGAAGGATGCAGTGGGGATCAGTGTGAACCTGGTGGCAAGAAGTCAGGCTGTACTGGTGTACCATTGCAGAGCAGCTTCATGTCATTCTCAAACCTTCAGCAGCAGCAGCCATCCAGAAGGCAGTTTGAAACATGTGACACACCCGAGAGAGATGTCAACCAGGTTGATCAGAGCACCAGACCTTCTGGTAAGAACAGGAGCTTTGAGCAGTTTATGAATCAGCTTCAAGGTGGTGGAGATGGTTCCCCGCTGAAATATTTTGCTTCTACTTCGTCTACTTCAACACCAAAGTCGTTGACAAGTAAAACATGCGACTCTCATGTAGCTTGTGATTCAGTTCGAGAAGGACAAAGAAGGCCTCTGTTTACACTAGATGAGAACATCTCCTCATCTTCTAAGCTTCCTGTCTGCATTCCCGAAGAGAACAAGATGGACTGCTCCACCGTCCGCAACACCTTTACATCGAAACGTGCTGATGATACTAATTTTCATGGTTCTTTTTCTGAATTTGTATCTGAGATTCTGCCAAGCACCGACGCGGAGAAGTCACCATTAGTAGATACTCTGCAGACAAAATCTGACCCCACAGTTGTCAAGTCGCCCGACGAAGAAAGTGTCGCCAGTAAGCAGAGTTCGGGGACACCGACACCGTTGAAGAAAGCTGCCGTTGATGAAGCTATAGCTTATTCGTCTTCGGGTGATCAAGGTGGGGCAAGTTGGATGGAAGGTTGCACACCGGCTGACGAACCACCATCGCCAACTCAAACCATTCCACCATTCTCACTTTTGCCTGCTGTGGAAGTGGAAGACCTGTTTTCAGATCACAATGCTAACGACGAAGATGCTCGTTCGGAGACTTCGTCGATGTTTGTGATGGCGAAAGTTCATCCACTGGAGTCTGATTTATATCTCACTGCCAATGAAACTTCCAGCAGTATATCTGCCACTTCACCAAAGAAGAACGCTACCACTGTTTCTTCAGCAGTTTCTCATGCAGAACAGTCCACGGAAGTCAGTAATGGAGATCCGATGTTGGTTTTAGATGACGAGACATTGCGGAACGATCACGCAGTTACTGCAGCTGATGTGATGAAGACATTGCAGGTTCTGCCAAGCGTCAAGTTGGAAATACCGGAATCTCATCATCTTACGGTCTTTCTGTCTTCTGTTGAGTCGCCACACCGGTTCTGGGTTAACCTCGGGTCAGAAGAAATTGCCCAGTTGGATTGTGTAACCGAGTTACTCAACACATTAGATCTGGTACCTACAGACCTGTTGTCTAGCAGTATTGAACTGCACCAGTGCTATGCAGTTCGCAGTGCTGATGATGGACTGTACTATCGTGCCGAGGTGGTTGAGGTCTGCTATGGTGACGCATGCTGCATGCGTGGTTCATCAGACAGTTGTGAATCATGTCAGTGTGATCAGATGATGCATCTGCCCACAGATACTGTCTCGGCTGTTCGTGTACGTACGTCTTTGTTTACGGCTCAGTTCTGAGATTAATTGGTTATATGATTGCATCCCGTGAACCAACAAAATTACAACAAAATTTCTTATACCACCTCCAACAAAACTAGATGGCCGCACTTTACAAGTTGGCAATAAAAAACTAGGCCTAAGCAATGTATTAAACTGGCCGTTTTCTTTTTATTATGTGAGCACACTGAGTGTATTTTATTTAATTTTTATTTATTTTAAATTCTCCACTGTCTTGATGTTGTTACAGAAATTGCGCAAAACTGCTTTTGGGGATGCTGCCTAATGTGAAAATTTGAGAAAATTAGAGAAAATTTGGCAGTAGAAGCAGTATTAGTTGTCAGTGAGTAGTGATTTGGTTATTACACAGCTGTCTTAGTTGTCCATATTATAGTTTTTGCTTGTTCGTTTGTCTGTCTCTCTGTCCGTCAGTTTTGTGTTGGCTTCTAAAAGTTCTAGAAAACACAAAGCATAGAAAACCAAAACTGGTGTCAGCATTCCCTGCAGCTGGAGTAACCGATTATTGGCTTAAGGGCCGGTTTCTGGATCTTAACTGGCCGGTCAAGTTAGTGTTAACTGACAGATTTGCATAACTCGCGTTTCCTGTTGCGTTAAATTTTGCGTCATTTGTTGTGTCAGGAATATTCACACCAAAAATTATGAGAATCTAATAATTTTTGTTCACACTAGAACAGAAAATGGCCATCAAATTAACTGGCAAACATCGGGCAGTTAGCTAACCGTCGATCGTAGTTATCGTATTTAACGCAACTTTTGTACCATTTTACAAGCAGTTAATTGAAGAATGTGATACTATAAAACGATTTTACCGTATATAGCATTGTCTTCATAATGCACGAGGAGACGTTTGCTGCTACAAATTTCGCTACAAAATCCATTGATGAATGGACAAAATGGATGTCCGCATATTGCTTGGCTGGCTCGTGCGCTGGCTGAGGAGCGCTTGCGCTCATTAATATTCATGATGCCCGCGTGCGCTAGGCCACGGCCTAGTGGCTAGGCGGAAGTGATGTGTCATGTGCATCGTTGCTAGTTTACCGCTCAGTTAGCTGACAGCCAGTCAGATTTTGTTCAGAAACACGCACAAACTTAACTAGCGAGTTACAGTTAACAGACGGTTTGCTAACTGATCAGTTAACTAAAAGATCCAGAAACCGGCCCTAAGTCGTGTTTAGGATTGTGAAGCACATAGCAAGGTGGGCAGCCATTTCATGTCAGCACTGGGCTGACATCCCCACTTGTTACAGTTCTATGTTTTTACACTGTTTCTCCAAAAAAACATCCCGAACATTTTCGATTATAACTTGAAGCAGAATTAGCGGATTTTAATAATTTTTGGTAAGAATATTCCTGAGACAACTGGACGTCAAATCATTATGTAGTTTCGCACCTCACCCAACGTCTGTTTCTGCACTACCTGGGAAAATCAGCACCAACAAAATATTACATTTTTACCTAAATAGGTATTATTACTTTGTCTAAATAACGCACAAAAACAGATTTTGTTCACATTTTTGACACTTTATCCAATTGTTTTGTTTTTAGCTGTCTGCAACGATCGAAATGTTGACCCATTGTGCAAGCACACGCATGGACACAATTTTTCCATTCATTGACAGCGGTATTGATAATGTTATGCTCTAGACTAATCTAGACTTCACCAGTTGCTTCTTGAATTTATAAACATTCCTGAACGTTATTTGGTAGACACTGCTACAAATCTTGTAATTGACTGGCTCTTGGGGCCAGAGATCTGGATAGACAAAATTTTTCAATGTTTTTTTTTATTCATTTTAATGCGTATTTTGCTTGGTCTGTTTTCCCCAGGTAGTGCAGAAAATGACATTGGGTGAGGTAGGAACTTAAACAGCCATTCAATAGCCAGTCGTGTCAGAAATATTTGTGCCAAAAATTATTGAAGTCTGATAATCGTGCTTCAAGTTTCGATCAATAATGTTGTGGATGTTTTTTTTATGTTTTTATATATTTTAATGCTTATTTTGCTTGTTTTTCTTTTCCTAGGTAGTGCAGAAGCAGACATTGGGGGAGGTGAAAAACTGAACGGTCATTTGTTGTGTCAGGAATATTCACACCAAAAATTATGAGAATCTAATAATTTTTGTTCACACTAGAACAGAAAATGTCTGGGATGTTTTTTTTGAGACACAGTGTATATGACTTGGTGCAGGTTCTGAGTGTGGACTTTGGTGGCAAGGAGTGGGTGGAAGTGTTCAGCCTGCGCCAGCTTCCCGATGAAGTCGCTGACTATCCACCATTTGCCGTGTGCTGTCGACTGGCCAACATTGAGCCACTAGCCATTGAAGACAGCGATGATCCTGCTGATTGGTTGAGCTCGGCCACAGACTATCTACTGACCGATGCAGCGGGTGGCAAACTATTCACTGCTTGGTTGGATGACTCTCTTCCAGTTGGTGCAGTTGTCAGGTACATTATGTGGCACTAGCACATGATTTGTGTCAGCAGAGGCACTGTTTGTGTGTGTTTTTTGTAAAGAATGGCCAGGCCATTTAATGATGCGTCGCGACTGCTTTAAGTGACACACTGATCCTTATTGTCTCTATGTTCACTCCTGCTTTCTGTCTGCGGGAAAGACTGTCACCGTTAAGTGGTTAATGTGATAGCTGTATGGTTGTGTGCAGTCCATGCAACAGAAAACCGCTGCCAGTTCGACTGACTGATGAAACGTCTGATCCAGTACTGGACATTGCTGATACCCTTGTTTGTCGCGGCTTTGCCCAGTATACTTCAGGTAACTTACTTACTTTGGTTGATTTGCATGCTGCTGGGCAATTGACACATTGACTATGTGATTTATGTCTCATTTGTCACATCCATATGTTAGTGGCTGAATGCATGATTCAGGAATACTTGCGTGTGTGTTTTGCAGAAGTGCATGATCATGATAATTTAATAGAGACATTTCCAAAGTGCCATATGCAGAGACAGAAAGTGGTAGGTGTTGGTGGTAGTGATGGGGTGAAGAATCACTAAACTTTGCATTTTGTTTGTTTGTTTGTTTATTTGTTCAAAGAAACATTTAATAAACAGTAACAATGTTCAGCAGAAGTGGAGCACGCAAGGCATAAAAATGCACTCACTGCGGCCCAAAAACTGTCAAGGCATACACATGTCACCAGCCATAATACATCAACATATTAACTATTCAGAGACTATAAAAACTACCATAAAAACACGAACACATTATCTAAAAATCATCTGAAAATCAAACCTACACAATCAAAGTTCACTTGCTCAATGCATCGCTTGAACGCTAAAAATGAACTGAAGTTAACACTGGCTGGAAGGTCATTCCACACACTTATGACACGTTCTGTGAAGAAATTTGCCCATATACTTAGGTTATTATGGCTTTTGTACAGTTTGTATTTATGTCCCCGGGTAACAGTACATGGGCTAGGAGTGAAAAAGACA
>Ga0209671_1004267_pt1 | contig 14096 bp, 12 predicted proteins | sample WorMetHERISLAND2_2_FD_187401 | JGI IMG/M metagenome (GOLD analysis project Ga0209671, IMG submission 187401) | Marine gutless worms symbiont microbial communities from Max Planck institute for Marine Microbiology, Germany - Olavius geniculatus... | ecosystem: Host-associated > Annelida >... | reverse complement strand
AAAAAACACTATTATGAAGAATTTGCCTGCGGGACAGTGAAGATTTCCTTCGTTCTTTATATGCTGCTTATTCAGTACCGGTATCTGCAGTAATCGATGGAGATCTTTCCAGCAACGGACGTATTGTTCAATTTTACCGAATTTGCGTTTCGCACTTTCTTTTCTCTGCATGAGCTTCTCCGAGAAATCGTGAGCAAGGTTTTCCTTTGCTACGTTTCCTTTGCTCCGCCCACTTGCTTGTCAGTTACGTCATCCAAAATTCTATGTTAGAATTCTCGTAGAATTCTTACTTGCGTGTTTCACACTTTTCGTGAGAACTAGTGAGAACTACTGAGCTGTAGAAGTGAGATTCTCAGAGAAAAAAGTGCGAAACGCGTCTCAGGTACCATGAATCTGACTTAGTAGTGTAGCAGTTAGAATGTTGGGCTTGTGATCACAATGTCGTTGGTTCGACTCCCGTTATCAGATCGTTATTTAGTGGTTAAAATACTTGGAAGTTTAATGTCTGTGGACAGGTGAACCATCTTGGTATATAATCAAAGTCAGCTCAGCCTTTTATACTTCCGGGCTAGGTTAATCAAGTCGAGTACCACCCTGTTTGGCTGAGGCTACGATGCAGTGTTTACCTGTGTCGGGGGGGGGCTGGATGATTTCATATTTAAGGTGACACTACATAACTCTTGAGATGGGTTTCCTGTGAAGATTTATACCATTTAACAATTGGTTTGCATTAAGTCTGTTGTATGGAAGTGCAAGTCTCATGCTGATGAACTAGCTTATAATTTCTCAGCCTGCTACTAATGTTGACTGACTGGCTGGTTGATGATCTGCTGTGTTGCAGTGATGTCTGAATTCATTGGCCGTGAAGCCGAGGAGGCAAGTTCTGATGACGATCTATCACACGGTGAATCTGATGACGAGCTGAGACATGGTCAGAAGGAAAAGAAGAAGAAGAAGAAGCAGACAAAGAGAGTGGCAAGCAGTGATGAAGATGAGGATGATGGTGTGTTGATGGTGCTGTTGATGATGTTGTTAACATTACTGTATCTGTATTTCTACCAATAGTATCAGCAATACTTTTGGAGTATTGGCATATGTATCGCCAATACATTTTTCTTGCAATATTATTAAAATGGGCATTGACAACACTTGTACGGAACTTATTTTTTGGTGATATTAAATACTGGTACTGGTACTTTGCTTTAGGTACAGTACCGGTACTTAATTCAAATTGGAAACTAGTCTTTCTGTTGATTGGGTAATTATTTTGCAAATAGGTGGTGATGCATCAAAGGTGCATGCATAATGTTTCAACTGCATTCTGGTCAGTGGCTTCTTTCCCTATACCTGGTGGGCACAGCTTGCACTCAATGAAAAATAGGGGGAGAAGTTTTGATAAGGTTGTAGATCAAAACTCTCTCTCTATTTTTTACTTTCCCCTATTTTTCACTGGGTGATCTACATTTTTAACAAAACTTTTCCCCTATTCTTTACTTCCTCCCTGTTTTTCACTGGACAAACTACACCTTCAACAAAATTTCCCCCTATTTTTCACTGCCCTTCTATTTTTCAATTTGCACCTTCAGTGTTGTTACTTTCCCATTATTTTCACTGGACAATCTACACACTTAAGTAACAAACTTTGCCCCTTTTTTATTTTTCCCTATTTTTTAATCTGCATCTTTAACAAAAAATTTTCTTATTTTTTTACTTTCCCTTATTTTTCACCGGGCAAACTACACCCTCAACAAAATTTTTCCCCTAGAGGGGAAAGAAACCCAAAATGGAGGGGGAAAACTTGTGTCAGAAATTGGGGGAACCTCAGCCCAAAACTGAGGGGCAAGTTGCGTCCGGTTTTGATCCCAGATTTTTTTGGAGTGGGGGAATAGAAGCCACTCATTACGGTAGCACAATAATGAGCACACACCAATAAATGTACTTTATACTTAATTGCTGCATTAGCAGGCAAAGTACAACATAATGTAACTTGACATTGCTGAATAAGTAGAAAAAGGTATTAGTTTTGCTGGAAAGATTTGGTAATGAGGTTGTAAAGCCAATGAAATGTCGTGGTTTTGATGCCGGTGTGTGGTGTGAATGTTCACTAGATGATGAAGCATTGAATCAAGACTTGCCAGAGCTGATAAATGATGATGTTGAAGATGAGGGAGAAGGGAGTGCTGATGAAGCTGCGTTGGATCACAATGCCTCGGGTGACTCCGGAAAACGGCGCCATCGTGACGACTCTGACATTGATGAGGATCTTGAAGAGGAGGATTATGACTTGATTGAAGAGAACCTTGGTGTCAGGGTTGACCGGGTCTGTGTCTTTATCTTTATTGCTGGCTTTGTCCTTATGTGCTTTTGTCCATTTGTCTGACTCTTTTTCAGTCTGTGGGGTTGGTCAACACTCCAGTCCTCTTCAGGAAACTCCACAGGCATCGTGGGTTGGTTTAGATCAGGCATGCAGTACACACGAAGTACATACACTGCTGTCTCGTTCTGTTTCCACATCTGTCTCTCTCTGTTGTTCTGTCAGTTTGTACGTTTTTGTTATTTGCTTTTGGTACTTTCGATTTTCATTTAACTTTGTTCAGTAGATGACAAGGATTAGGAGCGGGTTGTGTGTCCGCATGTCTGTCTGTGTGTGTGTGTTGCTATGCGTATTTGCATGTCTGTTTCTACTTGTCTCTCTGTCTGTGTTTGTCTTTATATGTCTGTCTGTCTCCATGTAGCACAAGCGTCGTCGTATCAAGAGTGTATCTGATGACGAGGACGAGGAGCAGGTTGCGGAGACGGGTGAAGATGGCAAGGAGTTGATAGAGAATGAAATATTTGGTGGTGATGATGATGATGATGAGGACAGCTCACAGCTCATGCAGCAGCAGCAACCACAGACAGCTGAGGAGTTTGACTTGGAACAGTCTGATGAAGAATCGGGTACCACACATTTATGGTGTTTCATAGAAAAGCACCCCTTTTTCTTTCTTTTATAATTCACTCAAATGATGATCAATTTACACGAAACTTTTGCCAGTTGTAGCTGAAGAAATACTAATTCAAAATAGTTTAACAAAATATGTCAGTTGATTAAAATATTTATTGCTAGTCGTGATGTAACTGATGTCATAATATGTCATGGGTACAAGCTTGCTAGACTCAACTGGTGCTGTCAGTTGCTGAATTAGCTATCCATTGGGTATGGCTGAAAGCAGACAAAAGTGGAGGTCTACTGTATGTAAGTTGCAGAAATTGTGTCTGAGCGTGGTTCTGTCAGACTAACTTCAGCTCTGTAGTGATCAGCTGCTATAGGCTGCGTTGCCTATGTGAATGTGATTGCCAGTTACCAGTCTTTGTTCGTTTTAGATGTTGTTTTAACCCAGACTTTGAGGCATGCAGTGTGAGATCATAGTGCCAAAATTGCAGTGCTGTAATGTATATCGTATGAGGTAGGGTAGTGTGGATCTGTAGATGCTGACTCTAATGTGTGTATTTTGTGGTTATAAACAGATGAGAATGACTTCATAGTCGATGACGAGGGACGTCCGATCAGTCAGGGCAAGAAGAAGCGTCACATCATCCATGACGATGCGTTAGTTGTACTCACTCATTTTTATTTTCATTTCGTCTCACGCTGATGCAAGCATAGCCAGTACACAGTGCACATGACACAGGTCATACGTGCCAACCATTCCGAATTTGGCGGAATTTTCCCGCTTTTTATTTCAAATTCCGCTATTCCGATTGTAATTTCATTTTTCCGCTTTTTGCCATACATTCCTGAATGTCCCCAATTGAACGTCACGAACTCAGCACAATCAATACTGACAGACATCATGTGACGCACGTCGCAGTAGACCACGTTACGGAGGGGGGAAAAGTAACAGCCTGAGTACTATACAACCAATATGTATTTGTTTAGAAAGGTTATATATATATCTTTGTTTTGTCGTACATTTAGTCAGCTGACGTTATCACAAATGTAATAAGACACGATTATTAAGTGTTTTTCATCTAGTCTTTAGGCAGACTATAGTGTTTATCGTTCACAGTCCAGACTATTTTTATGTTTGTAAAGCTGAACATTGAACAACTTGCTTTTGCACTGCTCTTTCGTTGATTTGAGTTGAACATTTAGCAGTTAATGTTTTTAATCATTGAAATTTCTGAACGATTTATCATGTGATTTAATGTGATTTGTTGCAGCCCTGGATGAAAGTGATAAGTGTGTCTGCATGGTGTCTGTTGCGTAGGGCTCTGCAAGAGGCTCAGGAGATCTTTGGCATCGACTTTGACTTTGATGAGTTTGAACAGTTCGATGAAGATGAGGATGAGGAAGATGTTGAAGATGATGTAATTGTATTCTGCCTATTACTACACATTTTGCCATAGCGTGGTCTGTCTTCTGTCACATACATGCTTCCTGTTTAGACCATATGACGGATTTGGATGTCATTCGGCAGGTACCCTTGTGAAGTCAAGTGACAGGGTGTCTGATTAGACCTGGGAGATCTACTGTCAAACTTCCTGTCAAAACATGCAGTTGGTTCTTACTTGCGGAAAAATTATTTATGATTATGATTCACCAGGTGACAGTACTTAGTGATCGGTGATTCTGTCTTTTACCAAATTACGTTTGCCATGGCTTTTTTCTTTGCCCCTATGTCTGTCCCTGTTTGTGTGTTTGTATCTGTATGCAAAAATCTAGAAAAAGTTATAACTGGAGTTTGGTGATATTTTCAGAGAAGAATACATATTTGCTAGTGATGAATCGATTAGTTCGATTTTGGAGAAAAATTGGGAGTCTTGTGGAACCGGGATCATTTTCCACGTTCTTTACCAAATAGCAGATAGGTCGCAGGACTTTTATTCATTGCGGTGTATCTCAGCTAGTTAAAAAAAAGACAACAAATTGTTTCTTGAGTGTTTCTCTCTCTCTCTCTCTCTGTGTATATCTCTCGGCGTGTCTGTAAGTCTCTGTGTTTTTACACGTGAAAGCAGCTACTCCTTTCAGCGCGTCTTAGCCATCACAATTCTGTACATCCGTCCGTCTGTCACATGGGTGATTCAGTCAAAAACAGTGCAAGCTAGGATTACAAATCTTCACCGTCGGCTGCCTGGAAGACTCGTTTCAGGAACCGTAAAGTTTTCCATAAATTCGAAGTGGGTCACCCTGAACGAGGGCGCTAAATGAGGGGGTGGGCAAAATTTGCGATTTTTGGCCAGTGAGTTGCTGTATATCAGTAACGGTGCGAGATAGGGCCTAGGTTACTTTTAATCACTAATAGAAAGTCATACACTGGCTCTTGATTGGCACCAAATTCAATGACCTTGAACGCCAAAATAGGGGGTTTATGGATTTTTTGGCGATTTCGGGTTGCGACACAAGTCTATATCATTCACAAGGTGGTGCCACGGAACTATCGTTATGCAATCCAGATAGAGAATTTGGTATTTGTATATTAACTTAGCGTGAACACACACCCCAATTTTCAGCTAAACTACTGAACCGGAACTGCTACAGGCTTTCGCACGTCTCGTGAGCATTAGCTCAAATTTCTTGTTCTCTCCGTCTTTCTCTTTGCGTCAGTATGCTGATGACGTGGAATGTAATGATACATATCTATACTTCGCCTCACATGCTGCACACAGCTGATGGGCTCTAGAGACCAGAGTCTGTCTGTGTGTTTCTCTGTATGTCTGTGTATATGTTTGTATGTCTGTGTCTGTCTCTTTTTCTGTCAGTACACCGATGACGTGGAAGAGGATGATGCTTATCCTCGGACTCAGAGGCAGCAGAGAGCTGGCAAGAGGAAGTCGGCCAAGAAGCCGATCACACAGGTACAACTGAGATATTAAGGCATGTGCAGTGACAGCAGTGTACTAGTAAAATGAAATGAAATCTACCGGAGAACCAAACTGAAAAATTTGTCAGTGCGGTGCAGTTCATTTAATTTGCATTGCATGGATTGTACTAAGCAAACGAACTGATTGGTTCAGTTTATTCCAGTTCATTTGCAAAGTGTTCTAAGGCCGTGATCGATTTAGAAAAACCGAAACCAGTTTCGGTTTTGGGTTTTGCCGTGTAAATCGATTGCACCAAACCATTTTCGTTAGACGGTAGGATTGTAAACAAACAACATGGCAAGCGTCATGGTTCCCATGGTGATCGAATTTTTCACTACTGAAAAATTAAATTCATCTTACTGTTGAAGCTTTATTCCTGTACGTGATAACAATTCAACTACAAGTAAACAAAATAGCAACAAGCAAATGGCTTCCGGTTTTGCCAGCGAAACCTGCTCCAGAGTCGGTTTCAAAAATTAACCCCGGTTTCGCGAAACCGGTTTAATCGATTGCAGAAAACTTTACCCTGAAAGGAAACCGGTTTCGGTTTATGCTAAATCGATTATGCTCTAAGTGAGTTTTGTGATTTCAGTTCAGTCAAGTTCATTTGTATTGCTTTGTAGACACCTTAATAGTCTCGCTCGGTCATTTTATGGGATGTTTTGCTGTACTTTCTTGGCCTATGTCCGAGGATTGCTGAGTATACAAACATTTAGACACTATGGTACTGTTGGTGAGAAATGAATCTCAAAGCATGCATGTCAATAATACTGAAACAGTTTATTCAGTCTACGTGAGGATTGAACCCAGGGCTGGCGCATGACCATTTTAGGCTTAGTGTGCACTGTGCCAGTGAGCCAAGTAGAGACAAGTAGACATTGGGCGACTTCACTTTTTGACTTAGACTTTCGCTAAGCCTTTTCGCAGAGCCAAAGCTAAAGCTGAACGCTAAAGTCTGTACTTAGACCAAAGTTCAACTAAACGATTAAAAATGGCGGAAAACTGGTAAACCTAACAGGAAATAAATCAACCAGTTACGCTTGGACTTGTTTATTTAATTCCGCTGCGCACGCAAATGACGTAATTACGTAATGTCTTATGTCATTGTGTAGCCATTACGGTGTTTATTTTTGGTACCGGACTGTTTTAATTTACTGACCTATCCATGTTAGTCGCCATGTTTTCGCTTGGCGAAATCAATTCACTATTTGACTTAAGTAGGTACTTAGACCGAAGTTTAGGCTCAGCGAAAGTCAAGTCAAAAAGTGAAGTCGCCCATTGGGTGACCTGAAATGCTGATGTCGCACTTTTGTGATGAGTTGAGTTGGCAGTCATCTGAGTGGCTGATAAGCTGAAACGTGCATTCTGGTTCGGTGGCGTAGTGGTACGGTGTCAGACTTATGATTGAGAAGTCCTGAGTTCAACTCCCAGTCGGGTTGCTATCAGGTTCTTACTACTTTGATGTGTGACTGACAGTCTGCGGAGAGGTAATTGATCTGTATATAACTAACACCAAGGTCAACTCAGCCTTCCATCCTTTTGGGGTAGGTAAATCAAATAATGTCCTGTCTCGCTGGGTTTAACGCAGCGTGCATTCACCTGTGTGATGTGGCAGTGATCCCATGTGGCAGTGACACCCATAGCTCTGTGATGGATTTCCTGTAAAGAGCTATACAGCATGACCCTCCACACTACTCAGCCTGTTTATCTGAATTCTGTTCTCGAACATTACATTCCATCTCATGCATTGCATTCATCTGACACTAATCTGTTGTCTGTGCCTCGTGTCTGTACATGTTTTGGCTCTAGAAGTTTTTCTGTAGCTGCCCCTACTATTTGGAACTCTCTTCCTTTTGACATCCGCAATAGCCGTTGATTAGCTTCCTTCCGTCGTAAACTCAAAACATTCTATTTTTCAACGTCTAGCCATGTTTAGTGGCCCGCCTCACTCCCTACCTCAGCGCCTCAGATTCAGTGAGTTTCTCGCTGACATTGTGCACTTTATAAATTAAATTTACTTACTTACTTACTTTTTGGTTTGTGTGTGTGTAGTTGTATGAGCCGATAGAGCTGGAGCAGTCTCACTACACGGACTTTGACCAGGAAGTTCGAGTCACTGACATGCCGGAGAGGTTTCAGCTGCGCACTGTGCCTGTCCATCCCACGGAGGAAGGAGAACTTGACGACGAAGCCGAGTGGATATACAGACAAGCCTTCAGCACTCCGCCTGTTTCCAGGTACTGTGTACTATGTACGCTGTTCTGTGCTGTGCTTTGTTGTGCTCTTTACTGTCTATCTTGTGGAGAAAGGCAAGTTGGATGACAAAAAATGAGTGGTATACAACAAGCTTTTAGCACTCCACACATCTCCAAGTACTGGTTGGTGGCGTGGCGTAGTTGGTAACGCGTTTCGGCTGAAACGAAATTACTCTACACTGGGCCCGGTTAGTACTGCGATGGGTGACTGCCTGCGGGCAGGTAAACCATCTCGGTGCGAAGCCTGTCAGCTAGGTCGACTCAGCCTTCTACTCTCCGTGGGACGGTAAAATGAGTAGTAACTCATTTACATGGGTTACGGAAGGTGGGGACCTTGGTACAGCTGACTGGGGTTGCCTAACCGGTTGCTGCGCCAGCCTGTGTCTGCAGGCTGCACACGGTGGCCGTGCGGCAGGCGGCTCTGGTTTGTGATGAAAAGCGCATTAGAGGCGTGTTTGCGACGAGGCGCTATTCAAATTGATGACCTTTTACCTTTTTACTGTGTTCTATGCACCCTCCTGTACTCTGTACTCTGTACTGGGTTGTACTTTGTACTGTGTACTGTGTTTTACTCAGCCTGGCTTTAAACAGAGGTAGGAGAGTTGGATGACGATATTGGAACTTGCATTTTTTTCTCAAAGCCTGACCAGCCCTCATCGCATACAAGTCATTTTTTTATTGTTTCGGGAACATAAGTTTCACGTTCTTTAATCGTTCGGAAAAGGTGCGTGTCGATACAAAAACGTTCCAGGTTAAAAGTGCATAAAGCAGAGGGACGGGTGAGAGGCATGAGCCAATCAGATGCATTGTTTACGAGTGAATGTTTTTAGCGAAAGTTCATGGTAATTATACGTAGTCATGTGCCAATTAATTTAGTTTGCTGTGTGACAAGATTATCGTACAGGTGTGTGCATTCATCGGCTTGTTAGCTGGCACTTTTGTAACCATTTATTGAGAAAATTAATCTGTAGGGCATACAGCACTTTTCTAGTTTTTTTAGTTATGCTATAGGCAATTCAAATTGTGGGCATGGTAACAGAGAATCAAGTTTGTGCTGCTTTTTTGCAATCGACCAGGAAAGGTCCAGGTCCAGACTGCGACAAATCACTGCACCTTTTCGGAATGCCAAAAAACAGTCCCATTGAATTGTTGTACAGACAGGCTTTTAGCACGTTGCTTGTATCAAGGTGCCATGTAGTAGTTTGTACTCTCCAACATTGTGTACTGCGTTACACTTCGTAATGAGTTGTACTGTGTACTGTCAAGAATTGGTTGACAAAGCTGAGTGGTATGTAGACAAGTTTTCTAATGTCGACCTGGCTCTAGGTATTGTTCAGTACTGTTGTTGTTTAGGGTTTGAATGATATTGATATCGGGTACTGGACAATATTTGCAAGTAATCCAGTATTGGGTAATACGGTACGTGACATTTTGGCGCCGCCGTTTGGGCGCCTGGACGTTTGGGCGCTGTGCTGCATTATTGCCGTCTCCATATGTTTATCTCATGTAGTCATTGTTTTCCATATAAATTAATGCCCAGACGTCCTCAGCGCCCAAACGTCCTGCTCCGTGGTAATAACGGCCCCTTGCCTTGCCTTGCCTTGCCTTTGGGGTGGGCAGGCTCTTACCCAGCCCAGCGCTGAGGCCGTATCAGTTCGGCCCAGTGCGTGTCCCCAAAAGTAACAACAGGTTACAAGTAACGGCTATGAAGCCGTAGACGGCTGTGAAGCCATAAATAACGGCTGTGAGGCCGTAAGTAGATGGCTATAAAGCCGTAGTCGGCTGTAAAGCCGAAACCAGCACAAAAGCACCAGTAACGTGTAGTAAGTGTTCTCACGTATTTGGTCAGCTCTTAGTACGCTCCTATCCTCCAGATTGTAGAAATCTTTCGGGTCATCGGAGCAAAGCCCCACCACCACGTCAAGGTGGCTGACCTCGGTGGGGAATAATAACGGCCAGTGTGCATAATAATTGTTTTGGCCGTGATACCCAGTACTGATATGACCCATGTTTGTGGTCTGCAGGCAAGAGTATTACATGCAAGAAGGTCGGCATGGCCACGGTTCACGTGGGTCTAAGGGACCCGGCACGATTAACAAGATACGAGAGGCACTCAACCTCATGAGAAATCAGAAGTTTGAGGTTTGTAATCTTCGTCGCGCTGTTGAGCTTTTACTGCTGTTGCATTTTTGTCGTGCATGTTGAATTGAGTGAATGCAATGTCAGTGAGTATCTTGTGTGCTGTTACTGTGTCATGACCGCACCTTTCCAGTGACTGCTGCATCGGTCTGGAACAGTCTGCCGGAGTCGGTCCGGTCGTCCCCGTCGTTGCAAGTTTTCCGCAGCAGACTGAAAACCGAACTTTTTACCTGGTCTTACAGTCATGACTAACAACGTCTCATTGCACTGACTACTATTATGTGACTTCACTGTTTAGGCTTATTGTTACGTGTCCTTGTAGTCTTAGGACTTAATGTCACGCTAAAGTTAATTCGTCCTTCATCATCATCATCATCATGACTGTGATTACTGCCGCAGACTTGCGTTCAGATGGAACTGTACTACCAGCATCATGTAGTGATTAGGGTTGAAAAAACAGTTTTTATGCCTCTGCCAACCTAGTGTGGCCGGAAGCATGTTTTCGGAGTGTTCGTGCGTCCGTGTTTGCATGGACTTTGAGCACAAATATCTCCAGAACAACTCCAGAATGGTAAACAGCATTATCAACTACGCTCTCTCCCGTGTTGAACCAAAAAAATTGTCGAACTTTGGTCCACTAACAACGGTGGTTAGTTGGCTAATGTTTATAAGTCGACACTGCACATTTCTAGACAGCATTCGCAAGCCATTATACAGTCGGTCTACTCAGTTGACACTATGCGTATAGTCATGCGGTCACTTTTTTAAATTAATTTCTTTTTTAATTCGTCAAACCGCCGAATTCTTTCTCGATCAATTAAACTCTAAATCTCTCTCTGCAACACTGGGGTTTGGTCATTGATTTCGTTGGCTTTCTTATTAATTATTAATCTATTAATATTATTAATCTATTAATAACACATCCTCTTATCTAAAAATTATTCTCTCGCTGCAAATTTTTGCAGCAATTCTCGTGATCCATGCATGTAACGAATATTCATGAGATGCGACCAATCACTGTCGACAGCTAGGGTCCAGTTATTGGTTTGCTATAAATAGATTCCTAAGTAATCCTTGCGTTGGTTACTTTACGGAGTTCTGTAAATTGGCCAATGACGCATTTCCATTTCCAACTGTTTTGTTTTCTAGTGTGTCTGGTAATTGTCACATGTTGGCGAAGGCATAATAGTTGACGGAGTTGTATCAACCATATTGTTTTAAATAAGCTTGGCGTAGTAGGTTTTGAGTTTTTTTTTGGGGGGGGGGAGTTGAACCCAGGTTTTCAAATCTTGATAGGTTTGTGGTTTCTATGGCTTTTCGTTAGAATAAGCATTGTTCGATATCTGCTGTGTGTAAAATAAATATACAAAAATTTGCAAATTTGTAGTTTCAGAAGTTTTATAAACTCAGTTGTGATAAAATTTTTCATTACTAGTGGAAAAGACAATAATGTTGGATTAAGTTTGGTGTGGGTTTTGGGCGGGTTTACACCAAACAAACCTAACCGGTTTTTTGGTATGTGTCTTGATGTTTCAACCGTGGTTTGTATGAAATGTCTGCCTGCAGACTCCATTCATTGCATTCTATCGCAAAGAGCATATTGATCCCGAACTGACGATAAAAGATCTCTGGACGGTCTACAGATATGATGAAAAGGTCTGTTGTGCCTCTGTCTCTTGTGTGGACTATCTGTAGCTATGATCAGGAGGTTTGTGTCTCCTCCGACTAACTTTGTGGACCATTTACTGCTCTGACGTGAAGTCTTGTGTCTTTGTTTATTTCATGCGTGGACTGTCTCTAGCTGTGATGAGAAGGTCTTTGTTATTGTTTTTGATGTCTCTGAACTGCCAGAAAAGACTAGAATGACTAGAATTCATTTGGAGCTCTATCTACGGCTTCAATCTTGTTATTTTTTACTAATCCAGCCAAAATCAGACTCAGTCCTAAGTCCTTCTCATCTATGGACTGTTGATAGATACGATAGTGAAACACTAGACTGTGGAAATTAATGATTGATCGCACAGTTTTTCCCGAAAAACTTGAAAAACACTTTGTCTGTGTCTCGTTGCATCTGTGAGAGCTTATAGCTCAACAAATGAAAAGTTTGCTAAACAAGAACATGCATTTTTTCAATTACCAATAGAAATTAATGGTTAGTTAATTGCTGGATTGGCAAAGTTGGCTGTCGGAATACTTTTAATCATTGGCGGCTGTTCTGCATACAGATGTGTGTGTATTTGCTGTGAACAGTGGATGCAGCTGCGTAACCGGAAGCAGAATCTGGTGCGTCTGTTTGAACAAATGCAACAGTATCAGTTCGACAGTCAGCTGGCAGCGGACCTTGATCAGCCGCTCGAGTCACACGTCAGAGCTCTCACTGAAGATGATGTCGACAGGTCTGTCTTCTGTCTTTAAATAGACTCATAGGTTGAAACGTAACTTAATAAGTTGATAAATTCATCAAATCACAAGACGAGGGGTCCTGCCAACTTCCACACATCTATGATTACTTACTGTCCGCCACAGCGACACCTGGTGGACAGTCGTTCCGACGAAGGCAGCAGCGGTTGCCGAAACGTCAACAACAACAATGTATATAAAGGTTGTAATTTGATGAATTTATCAACTTATTAAGTTCTGTCTTCTGTTTCTCTGTCGGCTTCTCCCTTTCTGTGTGTGATAACGACATCAGTCACATGTCGGAACTTTTACTGACAATGATGTGGACAGGTATGTGTGTGTATGACTGTCTGTTTGTCTTGTTGTATGTCTGTCCGAATATCTGTCTTTGTTTGTCTCTGTTTGTGGTCGTCTACTTGAGTCATATGTCGGAGCTTTCACCTAAGGTCTGTCTGTGTGTCCTGCTGTCGGTCTGTCCATCTACCCTGTGTTTCAAAAAAACATCTGACTTTGTAATTATTCATATCTTTGACAAATATTAACTGATTTTCGAAATTTTTTCACTTGCACACTCTCTGGACAATTGGCAATAAAGTGGTTATTAAATGTCACACCATAACTGAGTTGCTACACTACATTGAGAAATATAAATGCAAGAAAAAACTAACAATAATAGGTGACAAGCGTGTTGGTAGATGAAACACACTTCAGACAAAAATCGCGATGACTGATATGTACCATGCTATACTGTATTGGGTCGATCTTTGTGGATATCTGGCATGTTGAACAGTGTGTTTGTTTCTGGCCTTCACGGTTTATTAGGCCTACTGTTTCATCCATGTGGTCACATTCTCTTTAGTGATGTGCCGTTGAGACAGTGGAAGGAATGAATGACATTTATCAGCACTTTCTGCTGTACTGTCTGTCTGTGTGTTCTCTGTGTGTCTGAGAGTCTTTGTCTGTATGTCTGTAGATTATGCACTGTAGATACAGTGCACTTTCTTTCTCTCTCTGTGGTCTGTCTGTGTTTGCCTGTCTATCTGTCTATCTCTCGGTGTATTTGTCTCTGTCTGTGCAAGATAGCTGATGTCAAGTGGCAGGATAGAATTACCAACACAGATGTATTAAACATGTGTGGTATCATGGGTAAAGGTAAAGGTAAATGTTGTCAGTTTGTATAGCGCATCGTCGCAAACACGTCTCTAATGCGCTTTCATCACTAACCAGAGCCGCCTGCCGCACGGCACCGTGTGCAGCCTGCAGACACGGGCTGGTGCAGCGGCCGGCTAGGCAACCCCAGTCAGCTGTACCAAGATCCCCACCTTCCATAATCCATGTAAATGAGTTACTACTCATTTTAGCATCCCACAGAGGGTAGAAGGCTGAGTCGACCTAGCTGGCAGGCTTTGCACCGAGATGGTTTACCTGCCCGCAGGCAGTCACCCATCGCAGTAC
>Ga0209671_1004266_pt1 | contig 14097 bp, 9 predicted proteins | sample WorMetHERISLAND2_2_FD_187401 | JGI IMG/M metagenome (GOLD analysis project Ga0209671, IMG submission 187401) | Marine gutless worms symbiont microbial communities from Max Planck institute for Marine Microbiology, Germany - Olavius geniculatus... | ecosystem: Host-associated > Annelida >... | reverse complement strand
GTACTCGATTTACCTAACCCGCAGGGATGAAAGGCTGAGTTGACGTTGATGTTTGTCATACCGAGATGATTTTCCTGTTTGCAGAGAGTCACCCATCCAAGTAATATAACCACTTAAATTCAGCGAAATTTTAATTGAAGGTTTTATTTCTTAACCAATACGCCGCCAAGCCAGATAGGTCTACGTTGTTTGCCGACGTGATTTATAACAATGTAGATAAAAGACTGCAAAATGTACAATATACATTTTTCACCAGAAAAAGTGACGCCACTTAGCGTTTAAGTTTTCTCCGTTGTCAGACACATTAGGGGCTATTCAAAAAATATGTCACGCCTGAAGAGAGAAAGAGGGGATTAGATGGGGTGTCACAGTGTGACAGGGGGAAGGGAGAGTTCAGGAACGTGATGTCACGCTTTTGTGAAAAAATTGTTTATAGGCCTAAACAATGTTTATCGTACCTTTATAGTCTCTGATAAAATGGCTACAGATTCAGATACAGTAGACGTTGGATGTTATAACTCAAACTGTTCTTTCATTGCCAACTACTGTGTGTAGACTGTAAAATAATGTCTGAAATGATTATGATGTTGGATGGATGCTTTGATACATATTCTATTTATAGGTAGATGAACAACTCTTGGCTGGCTTGGAAATTACGGTGCTTCATTCGATAAGGTGCACAGTGTTAACGGACGGTATTGTGGCCTGTGACATATTTTCATGAGGGGGTTGGCCACGTGTGACAGTTTGTGACAAAGGAGGGAAGGGAAAGGTCAAATTTGGTCAAAAAAGTATGACACATTTTTGAATGGCCCCTTAGCGGTATATTTGCACATAGGTCAGTATGGGCCTACCATCATGCAAGCACACCCACTAATCAGCAATTCAGCAAAGGCAAAAAAACATTAAGAACGTGACAGAAGTTGAACGCTAAAGTCCCTACTAAATTAAACTAAACTTCGTCCGAGTAGGTAGGCCTACTGAAATCATACTTTTGAACTTAAAGTTTCGCTGAGCCTTTTTGTTGAGCGAAAACTTCAGACTTCGGACATAGGTTTAGACCTAGGCTCAGCGAAATCATTTCACTTTTTTTCGTATTCAGACCAAACTTCAGCTCAGTGAAAGACTAAGTCGAAAAGTGAATTCACAAATTGTGTATTGCTATAGCCTACCTCAACGCAGAATACCTGCACGCATCACGTGACGTTACCAAATACGCACTGTTGCCCGCGCACTGTTGCCCGGGCAACATTGAAATCGTCACAGATTTTTGTAATTGTTACTGGTTGATATGCAGAATTGTTTGGTTTTGAGGTATAACAAAACAAATAGTGACTGGCGTCATCGTTCAGCGTTGAACATTTTCTCCCTTCAGTTCGTAAATCGTCGCCCTTGGTCTTCGATCTCGCGGCAACATTTTACGAAGATCCGATCAAAAATTTTCAACGATGACCTCGACGCCAGTCACCGTTTGCATGATGTTATACCGCAGGCCTACCTGTCCGACCTGAGACGTGCGCGGGGGGCGTTTGGCGCGCGCTCGGCCTGTGCCGGTGGCGTGGACGCGATGATAACACAGGAAAGTCAAAGTCATGAAGACTAGAACGACAGCGAACGCTATGCCGGCAACCGTCACCATGCCATGCCAGCTCGACAGCCAACCTGCGTCAACACTGCCTTCTCCGTTCAACAGAAGCGACGTAGAATTGTCCACTGTTAACAATAACATCACAACGACAACACTGATCACTGGCGCCATCTGGCGAATAACAAAGCTATGTCCAAACTACAGCTTTTGCATTTCATGAGGTAGTGTAGCGACAGTATTAAGGTGAGGTGGGCAAAACTATAGGCGCTTACGTCAAGCATCTTCATGATGTTGCGTGCCAAAAATCATCAAAATCGGCCAATGTTCCACGGTGCTATTTAGAAAATAAAAGCGGCTTGTTTTTTCAGAGACCGTAGTGTCTATATCTGTCACACGCATGTGCTGTGTATCTGTACGAAACGTTATTCTAGCGAATTGGCAGTTTTTTTTGTACAAATACTGTCGTCTTGGTCATGCACAAAATTTAATAATGCTGACAAACTAATTAGCCGACCGTTGCCGACCGTATTCGGTCGCGAGTATTGCACACTGTTGTGTCTACCGTCTGTCTGCCGTCTGTAGACAACGTAAACCTATTCCAGCTAAACAGTGCATCTTACCGGAAAATTGTCTGAAAAAGCAAATAGGGCTGGCAGACCACTACCGTGTGATATCAATCATGACCCTTTACAATCCTCCACCCCCCCCCAAAAAAAAAGAAGTTACTGCCTGCGCCCCCAAATATGTGCATTGCGAACTGTGGCCAAACCGCCCGCTCTTGCTATACGCATGGTTACTATTGACAGCCGATAAACTGAACAACGCTTTATCCAACAGCACCATCGCCGACAAACTGTTCCTCCAACATAGGAATCCTGACCCCCCCCCAAAAAAAATGCATCACAAACATTTGAGGGCGTTGCCGGAATTTTAACTACAACGTACGTAAGTAAATTAGAAACTTCGTTCACATTTGTAGGCCTTCAGACGCAGGCAAAACGATCGGTCTTCTTAGCTAGGCTATAGCTGGGCTTTTGTTTTGTGTCTGCATCTCTGTGATTATTCACGTCAATAATGAGAGTAGCGGAAAGGCCAGAAAATTTAGAGTGTGTGAAGGCGTCAACTCTCATGGCGATTGGCGAGCGGTGGTCTGGGATCGGAGCCGCCAGTGGGGTCCAGCGGCAGCGACCACGCCCCTAGTCAAAAAGTCATGGGGCGACCTGCCACATCGAGATGATCCCGACAAAAGGCACACAGATAACAATCTGTCAGAATAAAATAATTACGCAAGCAGCGCACGTGTCCATCTGCCACGCCCACAAGTCACGTGAGCGTTTGGCCGGTCGTCATCTGGTTTCTCACGCTGGTCACGTGCTTCCGGTTTGCCTAGCGGACTAAAAGCGGTGCGGTAATAATGTTTCATAAAACCGGGTGTGGTGAATTTGAACTTCCTGGGCGTACCGGCCTGCAGGGTTGTGCAATGGTCCCGACTTTCGACAGTTCACAACACGCTATTATAAGCCGTGGTTACTGGTTACATAAAAAGTAAAGAAAAAGAGTTGCAAAATGTTTACCGCATCGTGAAGAAAGGACATGCAGGGTTACACGAAAAATGAAAGCATCAGCAAAGACGTTTATTTCAGAGCAATAACCATGTCTTATCTTCAACGTTTACTACAGAAGCTTAAAAGTTAAAATGTTCTCCAACATTTTTTGCAAACGATCTTTGTGTTAGATGTAGATCCATAGTGTCAAACGGCGGCGTCGTGAGTTAGAAAGACTGGGAACAAAAAATTGTAATTTTCCGAGAAACAGCTGCAAATTTTCACCAAAAAAATTTTTTAAATCATGGATGCTAAAACTTTCAAGTGCTCCGTTAAGTTTTTACCAAAAATTGTAACTTTCAGCCCATGAATTCGGTATGTTCGAGAAAAAAAATTCGGACAAAAAAATTCGGACAAAAAAATTCTAACAAGAATTTAGGGAAATTACCCCTGAGCTCCCTTCCACGAGACCACAGCTTATACCAACAACAACAACAGCAACTACTACTAATACTACTATTACTACTACAACAATATACGTACCGAGCGTGACGTAAGAAGCCATGAGACCGCCGGCGTGACTCTGTGACGTAACGCTGAGGTACTCCACTATCACGTGACGCGTGGATGACGTCACAGTTCGGGGCTCGTCGTTGCCGTAGCCAATGGCCAGCAGCACCGCAGATGACCCAGAGTCCACACCAGCGTCCTTGACCTTCACCCACGACGATGACCTATATTAGCATCATCAGCATCATCATATTATAGACCTAAAAAACTTTCTTTGCTTCCGGTTCTAGCCAGCAAAAAATTTTGAAAAAGAAGTGGACATTTTTAAAAAATTTAAATGACATAAACTGGTGCACAACAACTCAAAACACAAGCTGACACTGGGAGAGTTCACAAAGCTCTCAAGGCCCCTTGATGAGATTTAAGAGGTGATACTTATAAGGGAAGGAAAGACAAGAAAAAGGAAAAAAAGGATGGGAAGAAAATGACGAAAAACAGAAAAAAAGCGGAAGGGAAAGAGGGACGATTAAAAAAAAAGAGAAAAAGGGGAGGAAGAAAGTGTTCAATTGCTGTGCTTTTCCCGAAATTAGATCCAGGCTACTCCACCGCCTGATCCAGACACTATACAGAGACCAGACGCCGCAAAGAAACGAGTAACGCGAAGACTTCACGATCGGAACAGCCAGAATGATTAGTTAATGAGCTAAGTATGTTTTTTTCATGAATAACTTTTTCATTGAATGTTTTCTAAATCTATCCGTCTGCCTTAAAATATTGTTGAAATCGCGCACATGCACCAAACCACCAACCTCGGCACATCAAAGGTATCATGACCGTCGTCGTTGGTGTAGCGCCTGGCAGCCAGTAGTCGGTACGTCAGCTGCACCACTCGTCCGTGGTCCGCGTGGATGTGCCAGACGACCGGCTGCGGTGCTGGGTTAATATCGGTGTCCTGGTGGTGTTGTTTGAAACACGAATGATTGGCAGGTGAAATGATATGTCCTACAGGCTGGACCAGTTGACAGCCACATGAACACTCCGCGTCTACCGCCGATCCACTGTCTTCTGATGACGACACCAACATAGAAGTCGGCAGCAGTTCTGCACCACCGTATATAGGCAAGCAAACTGTTAAAAATAAACAAGAATCATACATGACACACAGAAAAGTGTATTTCTTATTTTAGGGCTGGTTAGAGCTGCGCCTTAAGGCTAAACTGGACTTTTTATATCAAGGCGGATTTAGCGTTGAAGGATTCAGGCCCCCATTGACAAACAGTAGCGGTACAAAGTTCAACGATTTGTTCGTTTAAGTTCCCCATAGTTTTTTTGCTCCTTTTTGTACGAAAATAGACACAAATCATCCATTTTCAGGCAGCTCGTTCCCTAAGTCCCCAACCAGGTGCTTTGTTCTTGGACTCTATAATAAAAATCACTAAGACCTGCAGAAAGTCAAACGATAGTATGCCACAATAATTGACAAAATAATGAATTTAACATACACGTCACCAAAATCTAAAAACTCCTGGTTGAGTAAACATTATTGAACGAACACACTGTACTGCATTCTTTTTGCTTAATCCAATAATTCATTCTAAAAACGCGTACAAAGCGGACGTAACTGGACTGAACTAAACTAAAGTAAAATGACAAAGTTTAGTTTTTGACGAACTGACCAATAGGCAAGCAGTAATGCATTACAGTAGACACCGTTTAAAGGTGTCGGTGGCCTACGTGACTACGTCTACGTACGCGTCAATTAACCAATGACCAATGGGCTCGCACTGCTTGTTCATTGGTCACTTCGTCAGAAGCTACACCGTGTAGTTCAGTTTAGTTAAGTTACGTCGCTCTGTGTACGCACTTTAACGCAGCGTTTATTGAAACTTACCGTCAGGTTAATTGCATCCAAGACAGCATGATACACAAACAACCAAATCAAGTGCACAACTGAGATAAATTTCACCGCAAAATTAGTGTTGAGAGGAGAGCTATGCATACCAATATAATACAATCTCACAATCAAAAAACAACGTGACCCATTAAACCAAAGCTCTGTTGGGCCACCCTGCAGTGTCGTAGGTTAAAAAGTTGGAAAATGAGCAGAAAATTGCTAGTTTCCGACAGATACTGCAAATTTTCACCAAAAAAAAACATGATCACTAGACGACAACCGTAACATAAGCTTGACCGTTACTTAAGTACGGTCGGCTAAAGACTGAGTGAAATGAGATTAAGACCTGAGCAGGGCAGTAGATGGCAGTTCTGCGTGTGAAACATCGACCCGTCACAGAATCGTCCCACAGTCGACGGTGTCGGGTTATCACAGGATCTATAGCGACTCTGTCGACCTTGACCGCACGATACAGAACAGCCTGACCAAGCGGACCATTCACTCCATCCGCCATCCAACACCAACCCTGCACAGCGTAACACACTGTTGTAAACAAAAAAGCTCAGCTGTCGCTAGGGAAGACGAGCTACAGCCTATTATACAGTTCCTGTTGCAGTACTAACCTTCAAGGTCATCCAAGATCAATGATTTTCATGTCATTTAAAAGCCAACATGAGACTTCCTATTAATGATTAATAGCAACCTTGGCCCTATCTCTTACCGTAACCGAAATATGGCTAGTTTTCGGTTAAAAAACGCACATTTATCTTACCCCCTCTATTCAACCCAAAATTTGAAAATGTTTCCCTTGAACTGCATCCCTCAAATTTTGTACACAAAGACAGTGGCGTATTTAAGGGGGAGGGGGTACGGTGCGATGCCCCCCTTTGGCCCGACCATGAAAATTCTTTACAGACCACTTTATATGAAAAGTTGAGTTTTTTGCCATTTTCCAGCAAGAATTGCTAAATTCAACAATGTTTGATGGTCTTTTTTTCAAACCGATACAATATGTGATTAAAATCGCCATGTGTGATTGCATCTGATATGACGCCGGCGTCGCCGAACGCTTTTGAAAACCAGCTGCAAGCCGTATAGACCTATAATATTTCGCAGTGGCCGAGTTTAGTGTACATGGGTGAGTGACACGGCACTATAATGAAACCAACAGCAAGGAAGTCGGCGGCTGGCTGGCGCACGCCATGGGCGGTGGTTAATTAATATTTTAAAATGTCAGATCTGAGTTCAACCCAAGATGAACTCGTCCACAACTTGCATAGGCTACAACAAATGAGACATAAGCCTATCCAAATGAGATAGACCTATGCCTATTACTGCATGTAACGCGACTATGACAGCGCTCTTGAGATGCGTTCCTTTGCCCTGAGACTGTGACACGCTCTATTCTCAGATAACACAAGCTGCAGCGGCATTGCAGCCTGCTAGTGATCATAGATCCCAATGTGCGACGTTATCAGAACTCATCAGTATGACAATCCCAGCTCCGTATGCCAGTGTCATGATATCATAATGTCATTAAGCGACGAAGTGCCCTATTTCACTGGAGAGATAGACAGTTTGGACACGCCCGCCCGCCCGCTGTCTTGTACAGCATTTGCTGCCAGCCTGCCACTCGCACACGGAACAGCTAGAAGTCAAAGAAGAAGGGATAGACAAAATGTAACTATGAGCTCAGCTTGTCATTAGCGAATGAAGATGACAATGGCAAAGCATCAGACCGCAAACGTTTTACGATGTCAAACGCCAAAGTCATGGCGCACCGCTTGCGAACGACGACATCGGCGACGATCAACGGATCAAGCATTCTGACGACGACAGACCGGGTTTCACACGGCCCATTTATTATTGTACTGTAGGCCTACTGTGCCTATTGTGAAGTTTATTGTTTTTTTTACCTCCGCCAAGGAGGTAATGTGTTTGCCAGACTTTGTTTGTTTGTTCGTCTCTTTGTCTGTCTGTCTGTGTGTCAGCAAGATAACTCAAAAAGTTATGGACGGATCTTTCTGCAATTTTCACGGAATGTTGGGAATGGCAAAAGCTACCAGCGATTCAATTTAAGGGGTGGATGATCGGGAAAGAATCCTGGATTCTGGATCACTTTGAAATTTTCGTTAACATTGCTTTCAATGGGGCTTAAGAGAAACCGCTGCTAAACCGGATATGGTGCTGCCACCTGGCGAACAACATGGCCTTGGCGGAGGTGTGCGGGCTCTGACTGCTTTCTAGTTATAACTGACATTAATCAGTGACGACGTTTTGCAGCTTGCTAAACTCTATTTTTTTGCTAAAACAACGGAAATATCTGTGATTTTCTGCGTTTCCAAATTTAAGAAAAATGGGCGATTTTGCGGCTTCCATTAAACGTTCAAAAGCAAAAAGTGTTTCAGCTTCAAGGGGGGCTTCGCCCACCTGACCCCGACCAGAGAAAAAAGCCTAATAGAGTGTTTACACGATCCAGCAAACGTCCAGCTCCATTATAACATATGGCAGCAAACGTCCAGCATTAGCACGTGTATTTTGAATACATTTGCTGGAAGTTTGTTGGACGTTTGCTGGATCGTGTAAACACCCCATAACTGACAAAGTTATTCTTCACCTTCAAAACATAGGCCTACATCAAAGCAATCCGACAACCCAAGTAGGCTTCTATAGTTAGACTGCACACATTTTGAGACATTTTGTTAGTTACATAAGTCTAGGTAATTGTTGTCACAGTAATGACCATGTTATGCAAAAAGCGAGAGTGGATTGAAACGACTGCGGATAAAAGTCCGCGAGAGATGGCGTACTTAGTCCACATGAGTTTGTCTGACGTAGCGTATACGACGTCTTGTCGGCATAAATCGGACCCGGCGACTCGACGCCTTCCCGGCACCTTTTTAGCGAGCGCCGGTCTGAACAGCACACTGCGCACTGCGCATGATCGTACATCACTTCCGGCTTAACGGCCGATTTAATTTAAGCTGTCGCCTGCTGCTGATGACGTCACGTAACGCCACTGTGACGTCACGATGCCGCCATTTTCATTTCTTCATCCGCCCATAGGTATATAGCGATATAAAATGTAACGACTGCATACCGGTATGACATTATCACTCCTGGCTATTTAGCAAAAAGACACAAAAAGCCCAGCTATCGCTAGGAAAAGCCAACCGTACCGCCTACGTTTGAAGCCCAGCCTCCCATTTCCAGTCACGGAGAGAAAGCGATGAGACAGTTCCATGCACGCTATGTTAATGGGGTGTTTACACGATCCAGCAAACGTCCAGCAAACTTCCAGCAAATGTATTCAAAATATACGTGCTAATGCTGGGCGTTTGCTGGATCGTATAAATACCCTATAACGGAACGCTGTCTCGAAAGCTACAGTGAACGCTAGTATAACAGACGTCGCACGTTGTCATTTCGCCAAGCGATATAAATAGCTACTGTTCTATGCAGGTGTTCATCTCGCCAGGTGACATAAACAGCTACAGAGTAAAGAACAAGAAAAATATTGGACGCAGGTTTTGCACATATTTTTCACAATAAAAACGCCTTGCTAGGGAAAACACGCTACGGCCTATACAGTCCCTGTTGCAGTACTGACCTTCAAGGTCATTCAAGGTGAATGATTTTCATGTCATTTGAAAGCCAGTATGCGACTTCCTATTAGCTAGTGATCAATAGCAACTTAGGCCCTATATCGAACCGTTTAGCCGCAATAACGCGTAACGGCCTTCAAAGTCATCTAAGGTTAGTGATTTCCATCTAATCTGGCAGGGTGTATGCCACTTCCTATTAGTGATTAATAATTTTTTACCGTTTCCGAGATACGACCACTTATAACTTTAAACATTTTATTCAAAATTGCGGCCAAACCGCTGCAGATGGACACACTGTTACTATTGACAGCCTATAGGAAATCGCCACCGCCCTCTCCGTTAATACCATCGCAGACCCCCAACGACTTACCGTTTAGCCACAATACAGCACGATTGGCATTGCGTAGTGCGTTATGACCCTTTAAAATCATCCAAAGTCAATGATTTCCATCTAATCTCACACGGTGTATGCGACTTTCTATTAGTGATTAATAGTAACCTAGGCCGTATCTCTCACTGTTTCCGCGATACGGCCACTTATAGCTTTAAAACATTTCATTCAAAATTGGAGTTAAATCGCTGCAGATGGACACTGACAGCTTATAGGAAGTCGCCACCGCCCTATCGCGTGGTACCATCGCCTACCTTCTGCGATTTACCGTTCACCCACAATACCGCATGATTGGCTTACCATAGTGCGCTATTACGCTTCAAGGTCAGATCCAAGGTCAATAATTTTCATCTTACTTGAAAACCAGTATGCGACTTCCTATTAGTGATCAATAGCAACCTAAGCCCTATCTTGCACCGTTTAGCTACAATACATCCGTGACGTACGACGAACAAACAGACGGACAGACGGACGACAACTCATGCCAACAGCTCGACCTTTACTAAGTACGGTCAGCTAAAAACCGGTACGATGTACTTTGCCATCTTTATGCTTTTTTTGTTTCAGGGTAATTTTTAAAAATTGGTCAACAACGGCTTTCCAATAATAAAATATTTAACAGTGAATTTTTACATCGCAGAGGCACCAAGAATCTCTAATACTGTGCCGATGACAAACCGTTGAGTATATTGTACAATAAACTTGTTGTTGTTGCCAGTTATTAATATGGTTGTTATTAACAGATACAGACTTTGCCACACACAAGTCTCCAAAGCTACTGTCGCGAGCTGCATCGTCTAGTATCCGCATATCTACACTGCGTTGTGAACGTGAGATATTGATATTAGTGTTCTTTCACATATCGTTATTTACACGATAGGCCTAGCGTATAGTGACAGTTTTATTGCAATCGTACTGCTGAGTGCGGCAATAAATTTATAAACAAAGAGAAAAAAAGTGCTGTGCAAACGGAGAATAACGAGTAAGCCTATTGGTCTGTAAAGGACGACGTAACTGAACTGCACTAAACTGGACTGACATGGTTTAATTGTTATCAAAATGACCAATGTGCAAGCAAGGCGAGCGCACCGGTTATTGGTTGACGAGGTGACGCCTACTTGCGCGTAGTCACGTAGTCAACGACGCCGTTAGACGGTGCCTACTGTAATGCATCACTGCTTGTTCATTGGTCGGTTCGTCAACAACTAAATCATGTCAGTTCAGTTCAGTTCAGTTTAGTAACGTCGCTCTGTATTAGGTATTAGGCTTATGTTTGCGCTGTTAGTTAGGCCTACAAAGCATAAAAGTTTAATTTTTATAAAGAGAGGTATCGCAAGCGTAGATGTTACTGTTGATGTTGCAGTGCTGACGGCAAAGATAACGCGCGTAAACGCACGATCCTGATTAGCATGCGCAAGACGACGCAAGCGACGCAAAGGTCGCAGATCAATTTCCTACAGCAGCTGGCCGGCTAATTGCCAGCTCTCGGCCTTTTTCGTGTCCAGTGGCGGATCCAGGGGGGCAAACGTGCGGCAGCCCCCTCCCCTTTGAGCTCCTATGCATAAGTAAACACTTTATATGCTCTGCTGTACTGCTAATTAATAAGTTCGTGTATCAGCAGAATGATTAAAATTATTTTCACCAGATGTTATATTTTTAGGCTAAAATGCAACAAATTCGATTTCGGCTGGGGCTCCGCTCCAGACCCTGCTGGGAGAGCTCACAGCGCCCACACCTTCCAACTGGATTCAAGGGGTTCCACTTCTAAAGGAAAAAGGAAGGTAAGGGGAAAAGAAGAGGAAAGGGAAAGGAAAGGGGAAAGGGAAAGGAAAAAAAGAGTAAGGGAGGAAAGAGCGGAGAGAAGCGAGGGGGATATTCCCCCCTTTGGCTGAAGCCTAGATCCGCCACTCTTCGTGTCCCTCTCGCTAAGCGTCAGTCGGTCCCAGTCTGACCATCAAACCAAAGCCGAGAACAGTACTCTGCATGCGCTAGGCCTATCGGACGACGGCCTCTGAGTTACCATGCTGTGCATGCTTCCTGATTGCACAAGTTGCTTGCGTAGGCCTATATCACTCAGCTAAAACACAAGCGAGCAACACTGCCGACGTCATCGCTACTGCAAAGCGCAAGCGGTCGCTTAGGCCTAGATAGACACTCACGACTGAAAGCGTTCTTTTCATTCTCTGAAACTTTCAAAAGTACTGTTTGTCATTTATTTTTGGTGTAAGCTTATTGACGTTGTAATGTTTTTTTTTCTGTATAAATTTTACACGTAGTATTGGCGCTATATAAATATGATTAGTATTAGTATCAGTATAAACGCCTATAGGTCTACATACACTCTGCGGATTGAACGTCAACCGCTTTCTCGAAGAGCATACAAAGCAACAGATCCGAAACAGACTAAAATAAAACGAAACGAAATGAAATAAACTTCAATGAAAACCGCGCACTGCGGCTAGTGCCATCTAAGTTCAGTTAGTTTCATTTTGTTTCGTTTTATTTAGTTTTCTTTTCGGTACATTTTTGTCGCTATGTACGTTGCTTTACAACAATTTTTTGCGCATCCTCAAGGGGTTTGACGTGGTTTTGTGTCCAATCAAAAGGCCTAGGTCCGGCTATGAGTGACAGAACAGGAAAGTATTGAGACGCTACCAAAAAAAACCGGGAGTGGCAGTGATGTTATGTTCAAGGCCACGGCCAAGACCGAAACCAATAACTTACGGGAAAAGCAAGGCCGAGGACGAGGACTTGGGATCAAGGCCAAGGCCAAAAAACTCAAAGCCAAAACTAAGGACATTTAAAAGTTGCTACCACTGCGACACATTACCGTCAATGGGAATGTTTTTGATAAGACTTTGCACATTTTGAACATCATTATTAGCATCATACTACTAAAATAGGCCAAAGGCAAGGACAACGATTTGGGACCGAAGGCAAGGCTACCTGGCTAAGGCCACGGACACTGCTCTTTGTCTTCGAGGCCCCTCGAGGACGAGGACAAGTCCTCGAGGACACATCACTGGAAAGTGGTGGTTCAAACATGATGTAATTCCATCACTTGACACCAGAAACGGAAAATGCCCGTTTGACCACCGTGATTACATAACGCCGATGGTGTACTGTCATACGGTTAGTGGTAAGCTATACGGTGTATATATGTATGCAACATTGATGGCAAGCACTTGTCAGCACAACTGCATAAATATTCATTCCCACACACTGCAGACGCTGCAGCGCTAGATTATTCATCGCACCGACACTGTCGTCGACGTCGTCGTTGCTTACAGTCGTATGCCAGTCGCACGGTTGTCGTACGTTCGTCGTCGCAAGTCGTAGCCGTGGCTCCTGACTACTGCATGTGCTGACACTTATACCCCGTTTACACGATGAAGCTGGCTCGACGAGCTGGCTCGTACAGAGCCAGCTCGATGTTTGCTTGATCGTGTAAACGGGGTATTAGTGATGCACGGATACATGAATTATTTAAAAGTTGGCTGCAGCGCGAGTCTGTATATGACGTCACTCACGTCTGGTTCGGTCATATCGCGACTTTAACGCACGACCCTGGCTTTGAACTATATAGAATAGAATCACATAGAGGCCTTGTTACTTCTACGTATTATTTTCTTCACCTGTTATCTACGTATAGTCTACAGAAGACTAGATAAAATAAACCACTTTGCGGTGGTTCACGCATTCAGTAATGAAATACGGTGTCATGAAGACATGCCAGTCTAATTACATTATGCGTCAAAGTTAACTGCAAACTGCGTGATTCAAACACTCATCATCTTAATTACACGCTTTTTACATTCCATCGGCAGCATCTATCGGCTTACTCAATTGCATTTCACTCATGTCGCACTGGCACTGCGTACAGTTCTGTCTGGATAACTATACGGGGTATAAGCAAACGAGGGACAGTGGATGGTATTTTGGCTTACGGCGAACGTAAAATAGTGTGTTAAACCGCTCACTAAATACAAGCGTAGATGTAAAACATTTTTTTATGTTTTTTAAGTTTAAAAACATGTTTTGTTTATTTTTTTTATTTTGTTAATGTTTTTATAATCATTTAAAATGTTTTTGTCCTATTTTTAACGTTGCGTTTTTTTCTTATTAAGACATAAACGTACAAAATTACAAATATAATGCATTTCTTACGGGCAAATTGCGTTTAGCCCTGTTTTCGATTTGTACCATAATCACCGTTAGATAATAACATTTAGTACATGTTGGTTTTTACTCTTGCCAAATGGTAGGTTTTTTGTTTTTAACATGTTATTGTGCTCATTTCTGACAAATGTAGTTTAATGTTTTATGCATGTTCTTTACATGTTTTTACAAAAGTGAAAAAATACATGTTTTTATGTTCTTTATTTGCAAATTAATGTTTTAACATCTATGATTACGAGCGAAGTGCCAGTTTACGGTTTAACGCCCATTAAAACCCATTCATGCCTAGCGTCCCCAAAAATGGACACCTACTTTGACGGCAAACTATAAAATAATTCATGCACTAATGGGTTAATACCACTCTAGACCAGTGGCGTATTTCTGAT
>Ga0209671_1004264_pt1 | contig 14099 bp, 7 predicted proteins | sample WorMetHERISLAND2_2_FD_187401 | JGI IMG/M metagenome (GOLD analysis project Ga0209671, IMG submission 187401) | Marine gutless worms symbiont microbial communities from Max Planck institute for Marine Microbiology, Germany - Olavius geniculatus... | ecosystem: Host-associated > Annelida >... | reverse complement strand
TGTAACATTAGTTTATACACTTGTTAACGGCAACATTTAAGGACTTGCACATCGAAAACAGCAAAAATTACAAAAGGTGATATTATTCAGCAGCATATTGACACACAGTCCGTGTGATGCGGGCAATATCGCCTTTTGGAATTTTTGCTGTTTTCGATGTGCAAGTCCTTAAATGTTGTCGTTAACAAGTGTATAAACTAATGTTTTGTACATTTATAACTGTCTGTAGTACTATTAATTCTGGTCAGCTAAGCTTAGTTTCTTCAAGTATTTCAAATATAGGCCTAGTGATAAACCAAGTTACTTTCAGTATTCTGAAGCTGAGTTTATATTGATTGTATTTTGTGACGCATTCAGGGTATGACGGAAATTTGACGTCTGACAAGTGCTAATGTCTTTTTCGCGTTTAGGCCCATCGCTGTTTCGGCCAATGAGCAGTGGCGGTTTTAGGCCAGGGCCGGGGGAGAGCTCTGTGCCCTTTCCCAGTTTTGCTCCAGGCCCCTCCAATTTCGTGGCCACTTATGATTTTTGCAAAATAACACAAATATCTGATTTCTTGTGTTTCCAAATTGTAGAAAAGTCTGCAATTTGCGGCTTCCATTGAACGTCCAAAAACCAAAAGTTTTTCAGCTTCAGAGGGGCTTCGCCCCCTGTCCCTATAACCAAGGGCTCTGTCTTTGGACCCCGCTGGGGACTCTGCCCCCCAGGCGTTCGTTATAGGCTCGCGCTATACCGCGCTCGCCATGGGGCCGGCCGCATGGGGCCTTGCTTCCCAGGTTTAGAATGTTGTGGGCTGGAACCGCCACTGCCAGTGAGAGTATTTTGAAAATCGTTTAATATTTGATGATGTCATGAATGCACAAACGTCAGGGCTTACTTTACGAGCCACCGGTTATGAGTGTCAGCCTATTACATATAAATAAAAGTCAAGCGTGCACAGTCATTTACGGTTTTAGCAATGAACGAGAACTTTTCTTGCATGCGCTAAGCACTTTAGACGTACCTTCAATGTGAAACTCTGCACTAAATTGTCTGACTTGACTGGCGGGGCAAAGGACAGAGGCGATGACGGGGAAAATAACGAGACAAATGAGAAGAGAAGAGACGGAAGAGGAGAAAAGTTTACCGTGATTTATGTTGCATTGGGTCAAGTCAGACAGACAGGGGCTAACTATCGAGATCACGCAAAGAGCTCACGGCATGATATACGGTGGTAATGTACGACTCGTATACTCCATAGCCTAGACCTACAACTGCGTGAAACTTTAGTATTATTATATGTAGGGAGATGTGTCGGAATCAGTGTTCCTATTTCGGTTAAAGTTGTTATCAGAGAAAACTATGTATTAATGTGTAACTTAAATAACGATGTTCTACTTTCCGCTTTTGCTCAGGTTTAATTTTATGTTACTGTTTTGCATCCGCAGATAAAAAAAAGTATGTATAGCCATTGTGATTAAATGTTGGCAGTCGGAGTCCGATTGCTGAAAATATAGGCTACACAAAAACGCATCTTACCGGGTTGCAATAGTTGCTTGTACTTAGCCGGCTCGAGGTAATTATCGTCACGCTGTGTAATTATTGCCAGCTGCTGGCTATAGTTTAGACTAAGAAGATAAAAAGTTTTTCATAAGTGGTGGTTTGGCATTGGTAACGTCGTTGGTCGCATCAACGACTTTAACCAAAGCCATCCCTGTCCTCCCGAGATTAATGAATGTCTGGAGGATAAGAGGGAAAATTATTAGAACTGCCATTACTGTTACATACCGATATGCACGCTCATAATTGACAGTTTTTACAATTTTAGGCTTGGTCGTTTTTGTGTGTTTTGTGTTTCACATCAAGTTTTTCTGTAAAGGTTATTTTTGGTTTCATTATTGCGAAGGTCAAATTTTCTGTTTTATTATTAGGCCTATGTGTTTATGTGTACATTGTCTGGAAAGGCCGTCTCCAAAATGACCTCTGTTGTGTCCAGCGGGACGTTAAACCCTACCCTACTACTCTACTAGTGTTAACCAACGCCGAGCCTGGTGGGTAACCGTCGGCAGAGGCGCAAAAGATATCGGTAGGCACATTCACCAGCCACACAGGCAAACTCAGCTCAGCCATCCCTCCGGGGGTAAGCGCAACGAGTACCAGCGAAAGCCGGGACTTAAACAGGCACACCGCGCGATGCATTGGCTCCGTATCCGTGGTCTCGCAGTGTAAACTGGTGTCTGGTGTATGGAGACGGAGATCAGCGCCGCGACATCGCAGCTGCTATACAGAGACGGTAGCTAACTAGCTATATACCACGGTGTCACTCTGGGCATGCTGCTGTCTTGTTGTCAGATGATGAACGATGTCGTCGCTAAATGACGTGAAGGACCGAGACCAATGATAGGGCACCCACCCCCAGTTCCCGCTCAGTCACTGTAGAGTCAGCGTCGCTAATAACGCAAACTGCAGGCAAACAGGGCTGCAATTGTATCGGACGAGAGAGCGACAGCGTCGTCGCTGACAAAGGTTTATAGCCCATCGCCAGCTCCGCTTGAACCGTTCGTCGTGTCGTCGATCTATCCGTCACGCGCTTAATAACCGGTCTGCCTGACGGGCGGAGAACGCGCGGAGATATCGCCAGAAATTTATCACCTGCATAGGCTGCGCTGCAGTAAGTACTTAGCGCTGGGCTGGCGAGCTCGGCAGGTGTACAAAACAGCATTGTTGGCAGTGCTGCTGCTTTACCGTGTGATGGTTTACGCGCGCTAAATGCACGGCCTGTAAACAGTAATTACTGCGTCACGTCTGACGTCATTGAGCAAGCACGCACACACTCGCTGTTCTGTATAATTTGACGAAGGAACTCTGCTCCAGCTTTTTAACTAAAGATCCATAAATTGCTATGAATGTCACTCAGACTTCTCATTGAGCATATCCGAGTGTAAGCTACATAATTTATATAGCGCGTCAACTTTAAATCACCTCCAACGCGTTTGATGTGTATACTGATAGACCGTCGATGAAGTGGAAATGTGTTTTGACTGGAAATGCATTAGTATCAGACTTGGAGACTGGACACGAGCTGCTACTGAAGTGGGCCGCAGACAAAACCACCCCACGACTAACCCCACTGCAACAAAACCCCGTCACCTAGCTGAGATAGCTCAGCAAAAGCGGTATTTTGCCCTGGTTGGGTTTCGTCGCCGCCGACTTTTCGCAGCGACACCTGGCGGACAGCCGTTCCGACGAAGTTATAGCAACGGTTGCCGAAACCGGGCAGTGACAAAAAGCGTACGACGAAATTGTTCATGTGGTTTAGCAAAGAAGCTAAATTTCAAGTTTAGAGAAAGCACCAGACATTTACAGATCTGGAGTTTCTGAACCAACAATCGTAAAACAGGAATTAAAACAGTAATACGAAAGAGCAGTGTCTTATACTTCGCAATTTTAAATGTCAACAAATTGATATTATCGTGTTTTTCGACACTCATAGGCCTACGTCATACAGCTTGACTTGATACGCAGTTATTGGGTCTAAAATTTCAGACAAAACGGACAAGTTTTTGTCGAATAACAATTTTTTTTTGTTTTCAGGTCTACTATTATTTTATTGGGAGGACGCAGGCCCGTCGAGTGCAACAGCGGGGCCTGGGAAAACATTCTCGCGGGGCCGCTCTGGGGAGAAAATTTTGGAATTTTTCTTTTTAAAATGGTGCATTCTGGTGTAATTTCTTTTTTAAGCGACGGCGGAGTCCCACAAACGTTGCGGGGCCCGGGGTAACTTCCCCCACCCCACCCCTCTCGACGGGCCTGAGAGGACGCACTGCAAAGAGGGGCTAACTTCTGAGAGGTGCGTTGTGTAGCTGCGGGAGCGATCGGCTGGGAGGCAATCAAGTCGAGTCGTCCGGTCATCTCGGTGTCATTGCAGTGATTAGCACAGATACTCACACTCGCTCAGTCGTCGGTCGAGCGTTGAATGCATGTCACTTAGCCCCGGCCAGACCCACCGCTTCGTGGTGAGGCAGAGAGGCGCTGCGGGGGTACTAACAGTGGTAATTGATGGTCGACGGGGCGGGCAGGCAAGCGTATGACAGTCGTAGGTCAGCCGTAGCGATAAAACCCCAGTCACAGACACAGAGACGTCGTACACAGCAGCTGCAATGCTACAGCGTGAGATATCGGCTAGTTGCAGATCCCTACGGCCGTATCATCTCCAATCGACCGTGACCGCAGACGATAACTAGACACTTCACGCCTACAGTGCGTAACTTGTATCTCTGTCTGTTTCTCTCTCTGTTCTGGCGCTGCAGTGTGGTGCGTGAACGTGGTAGGTCATCGCGGTGTTATGCACCTAATATCTCGGGACGATCCTGACAGTCGTTGTCGACACGCTCTGCTTGATGTCTTCGTCCGTTCATTTCACAGTCACGCCCAAGCTCCATCGCTCAACATATTGTGTTTATATTATTACAGTAAGCTTAGGTAGTTAAAATTCTGTTGCCTACGGTCATGTGACTGATTTTGTCGTATTATTGTATATGTCTATTTTTATTTTTTCAAATTATTTTGTTGTTCTACCAGTGATGGTGAAGAAAGATTTTCATATACAGGGCCTAAAATGGTTAAATGGTTAAATGCTATAGCTCTTTGTAGAAAACCCATCTCAGAGCTACGGAGCGTCACCTGCCGTATGGGATCCCACAGGGATACCTGCCACCCGACACAGGTGAACGCGCCGGTACTCGATTTACCTACCCCGGAGGGATGAAAGGCTGAGTTGACCTAGGCGGCTGGTTACATACCGAGATATTACGCAGGCAGTTACTCATCCATGTACTAACCCGGCCCGGCGTAGAGTAACTTCGTTGATCGGATGAAACGCGCTACCGCTACGCCACGCCATCAACCTGACAACCAGTCTGTGCTTGGCTGCAGCCGGCGACGAGCGAAACGCCGAAAGGTATGGAGGGAGGGTTTAATTTTAATTTTTATTTTTTTGTATCATGACATTTCATGTAATATTACACAAAAAGTCATAGAAACAAAATAACACGCTAAACAGTACGCATAAAATTAAGATAAAGATACTGCAGCATTACAGACTAGATGTAGACAGTTTCTTGCAGTAAAACTTTGAAAACAAACTAAAAACTGCCCATAATATTTTAAGAGTTCAATAAAAAAAATTTTTGGGACGCAGGCTTTTTTTCTAAGAACAGACGGCAACCGGAAGCACGGGAATTATTTTAGGCGGCCCTAAGCTAATAGCAGTATAGGCCTACGTTTTTATGTTACCAACAATGTCATCGAATAATCATTAAATAGTTTAAAATAAATAAAGAGATAAAACTACTCCTTTCCCTCTCTATATATAGGGCCTACTCTCTCGCCAGACTGCAACTGAAAGTACCGGAATTTTTTAGGCTTCATCATTAATTTCACTGTGGGCGACGAAGCGCAGAATTGCCCTGCTGTTAGTGTCAGTGGAAAACTAATGGGCGAAGGCGTGTTTTGTCTGTTGGTAATGAAACGTGTGATTAGCGTGTGTTTAGCTAGCAGCTCATACAGGTCGTGGAATCATCATGCAGCGAATCGGTGCAAATGTCGTCGTTCTATAAGTCACGGGTGATGATCAGCGCCGTTAACAGACAATCAGACATAGCCCGAGGCCCTATCTATCCCAGCGTTCGATGCACCTCACGACGAAAAATAGAAGAAGCATGGAGTGCTATGAACACTTTGTCAACTTAACTCAACTCAACTCAACCCAACTGAACTGGCCAGTTCAGTTGAGTTCAGTTGAGTTGAGTTTGTCGCTATATATATATATGAACACGGCTCAATGGTCCCGGGCAATGAGCTTACAACGCTCCCACATACTCCGTATCCCTTCCCCATTTTCTATCTCCTGACGTCTGCGCCTTTTGGCGTTTCGTCTCAGACCCCTAGGTCGACCCGTCCCTCAAGCTAATCCAGGCTATACGTGCCTGTTATACCGCGTTGAAACGACTTTCTTGTTTTGCATGTAGGCCTAACCACGGCCTGCAATAGCCTAAAGCGCTGTTTGCAGCGAACGAACTAAATTGAATTGAACTAAAATACAGGTTTGGTTCATAGATCAGTTCTGTTGCTTTGTCAGCGTATACACTCCTTAAGATACGGCACAATCTGCAAGCAGAAAAGGGAACGGTTATCATGGCTGTCCATGCAAGTGTAAGTGTTACTTCTTTCTGATAGGCCTAGTGTGATCGCCCGACAAACGGACGGACGGACGGACGGATGGACGGTATAAAAACACACAAACACACAGCCTACGTCGATGACGACGACCGACTAGCCTCCCCAATAGCCGGCAGCTATTGGGGAGACTAATTGATGGGTGGCGCTGACTTGGTGCCTATCGGCGACAGATACGCATACATCGCGCTAAGCATATGTTGTCCATTCAACATATAGTTTGCTCGTTCATTCACCAGGGGCGCCACGACGTGTCAACTCGACGTCGCCCATTAGTTACCCGCACTGCTAACAACTTGTTGACTATCTTTCACTTCACCCATCACAGACTGTATAAGCTATATATTCATGGTGTCGTTATTCGTTTCATTGCTGTCGTTATTGGCGCACCGTGGATTGAATTACTGCTATATAACTGATGTCCGTGTCCGTGTAGCAGCTGCTGCTATAGGTCTACCACTGCTGTGTTTTTTTTCGGATAAGATAGGCAAGCTGTTATTATTAACGTTTTATCATCATCATCATCATTAATCAATATCGTCGTGATGCCATAACTTTGTGAGTTTAAGCAACGCGCCGTTCAAAAGTTCAAAACATCAGTAGGCTATAGTGCCTGAACGTAGGCCTATAGGCTACCAGTTGGATTGAGTGCACAGATGAATCGTGAAATATGAACGTCATGCAGCGAAATTGTGATTTATAAATAAACCCATAACAATAATAACTAAAGAAAGCACTCGGAGAGCGCAGGTACCTCCGCCAAGGCAAAGCTATTCGCCAGGTGGCGTCACCATCTTCGGTTTGCCAGCGGTTCCCGTATGCCCCCTTTAACGAAATGGTAACGAAAATTTCAAAGTGATCCAGAATCCAGGATTCCTGCCGGATCACTCCCAAAATTGAAACACTGGTAACTTGTGCCATGCCCAACATACCCTCAAAATTTCAGAAAGATACGTTCATAACTTTTTGAGTTATCTTGCTAACAGACAGACAGACAAACAAACAAACAGACAAACAAAAACCGGCAAAAACATAACCTCCTTGGCGGAGGTAAATAGTGCATTTGGTACTAGAAACAACATGTTAAACTTTACTTTGGTGGAAAAGTCAGCAAAATTGTTTTACAACGTGCAGTCTATATACGTGCTAACTTTATGACGTGTTAACTTTATCCCGGATGCATGCTATCGCTACAATATCCGTTCTTATGCATGGCAGCAAACTGTTGTGTGATGATCATGCACCTCTCAAGACGTGAACTGATTAAGCACGTTCAAGTTTCAACGTCGGTGGTCGAAGCACTGCAGCAGCTGCGCGTGTGCGTGTTCTGCGCATGTGCAGTGAAACGTCTTCCGGTCGGCCTGCCATGCAGCCAGCCTGCATGCAAGTGTCGCTGATTGTTCGCCAATTACCATCAGCGAGCTAGTTTGACGTGACCCCGTGCGCTGACCCCGTTCATGCTCGTTTGCTGCAATTTTCAGGGCGTGTTTTTCGCCGGTCAACTGTCACAGTGCTGCGGATGCATGGGCCCGGTATCAATTGTTCTCGCACGGTCTCAACGCCGAATTAACCTTCATTGTCTCTCTGCAGCTCTGCTAAACGGCCGACTACCGGTCAAACGCGCTTTGATTCAGCTTTTCCTCCAATCACCCGCGCACACTGTTGCCGCTATAGAGCTGCAAGCGGACGCTCTGAAATGGTTTAAACGAGTGGGCGTGGTGTATGATCGACGTCATTTTCATTGCAGTGCGTGCGCGCACGATGGGGGGCACTATGTTGGCGCCATGAGCACGCATTTATAGACGGCAGATGCTGTGCCCCCGCCCCACCCGCCGCGCCGCGATTAAATTGTAATTTACACCCCGCTGAGCCTTTTTGTATCAACTAGGGGCTAATTTATTAATCGCCGCTGCCGACAGCCAATCAGCGGCGATTTAAATAGGTCGGTGATAAATGCGCGCGATAATTGCTAATTGCTATTACAGTCGGTCGCTGACGTTTTGCGCGTGCGCGCGAACTGCCACAATTTCAGTGAACTATACTCGCCAGTAATTGTCTTTATAGTCGACACCGCGTGACAGATCTAGTGGTGCTAATGGAAGAAATGGAGAGATGTCCAATTGTCCATGTGTATACTTGATGTGCGTGTGCGTGTGCGTGTATGCATTTGCACGTGCTGTAAGCTATTTCTTCAAGACTGCACGGATGCATGTATACCCAGCAAATTTCCCACGCAGAAAAGGTCCCCCAAATGCAAAAAAGTATTTTAGTGCAGTTTTCATATCGTATCGTATCGTATCAGTGTACGGTCATCTGAGCGACAAATCAAGTGGGCGACAAACTAACTGGAAGGGCGCAGGCCCGTCAAGGGCGGGGTAGGGGGAGGGGGGTAAGTTACCCCGGGCCCCGGAACGTTTGGAGGGTCCCACCGTCGCTCAAAAGTATAAAGTGCACATAATGCGCCATTTTAAAGAGAAAAAATAATTTCTCCCCAGAGGGGCCCCGCGAGAATGTTTCCCCGGGCCGCGCTGGCTCTCTACGAGCCTGCAAGAGCGACATGCAGCTGGGCGACACATTTCAGTCAATTGGTCGACATGCCTATAGCAGAAAGCAGCATTTCCAACATCGCTACACACTGCAGCGAAATAAAAACGACGTCGAAACATCTCAAAACCATTGTTTATTAGTCTTTATAAGTATTTATTAGTCGAAGATTAAAAAAATTAATAGCACAATCATCCGGAACACTGCACTAAACACATTAAGCCGCAACGAAAAGCTTTTTGGATTAGTGTCAACAGTACTATTCTGCATCGAAAATTTTGAACTTTACAAAATTAATGACTGCATGTTGCGCAGCATACAGCTTGCTGACAGATAGCTCGTCAGCAGCAAAGTTTGTGCAGCTTTGACTCGACCGTCTACAGTGGTCGCACGCCGATTTTGCAGAATTTTGCATATGCGGGCTATGCACTTGCAGCATCTTGTTGCAACGGAGGCTGTTCTTTTTAGCTTGTGTCACGCAGTCGACTGAAACGTGTCGCCCAGTTAGTTTACAGCCTTTGTCGCTCTAATAACCGTGAACCATCGTATAGGCCTAGAATAGAAAACAAAAGCTATATATATACTATACCCCTGAGTCCACATCATTATGACAAACCAATCAGACTTAATCCATAGGCCCCTATGCCTGCATGGCATGCATGTATAACCTAAAGTTTTATCAGTATTGCATTTTACTACCTACCAACATTAAACTCCTCATAGGTGTCTATAAGTAAACTGCATCGTTCCTGCAGTGCTTGCAAGCTTGCAGCTATAGTCAAGATAATTAAATTAGCATACACTTAGAAATCAGCATTGCATTTAACGAGAATTCTTTCATCAGAGAAATGTTGGTATAAACATTATGCAAATTCTGGTAAATATGCGGGTTATTAAGCGTGAAGTATGGATAATAGCTTCTGCGTCCGTGCGGTTAGTCAGTTAAATCAGTTCGCACCACACTATTAGTGTGGCCTAGGCCTATTAGCTTATTCTCAACGGTCATTCACATTGCTATCGCGCTGGACATATGCCCAGCTGTCTGACCACCAATGGTCATTCGCTGTTGTACATTAACCTCTAATGGTTAATGTACATAAGACACGTACAGGGTGGTCCAAAATGCACTTCGACCAGTCGACCGGATGAATGCAAATGACCAGAGATTCGAACCGTTACGAGTCCGATAGCATATAAGCAAATACGAAGATCGAGGCGAAACTAGGCCTAATTATTCATCCATGCATGACCTGATAATAATTTATAAGTTTGCGTGTGATCAGACGGTTTTCTGCTGTTCGGAACTGTAAAAATAGGTCAATATTCGGTGTGTGTATGTTTTGACAATACGGAGCCTAACGAAAAGCATACTTTTGGGCCACTAGGTGTTTGCGTGATGCATACGTGCGTGACTTAAAGACCACCCATGCATTGTTGACATGATGTATTGTCTGACATGCTTTGCGGCCTACGAGTGTACGAATTACAGACGATACGATCTTACGACGCGACAAAAAAACTAATGTACCGTATCATTAAACTAAAAAATACCCATCTCTGCATGGACGAAATGTTAGAAAAAGCTCAGGACAACGTGGCAAAAAGCTGATTAGCCTATTAGACAACATGCATGTAACATTGAATATAACTTGTATGGAGTAAAATAAAACTGCATCTGTGTATACTGTGCATATTGTTCATACTGGCATTAGCATTATGGAGGGTGGGCCAAGAAAGTAAGCCTACAACTTTTGCCCGGATCTCTGCCAAATGCTAACCAATTCTTATTTTTTCATGACAAATTTTGTGAAAAAAAAATTGCAGTGAAGCGACTATTAAACACTTCACCACACCCTATAACAACGTTGCTATATACACTAGGCCTACCTTGTGAAAATTTGAGAACGTTTTGCAAACATCACGATAGACCTATAATCTCGATTGTTCATTGTGGGCTAGGCCTACAGCAAGTTTCGAACGTTGACGAACCTACAGGCGGTAACGTAAAGTTAAAAAAAGCAGACAAAAACTAGCCTATACCCAGAGCATGCATTAGTCTATGATTGACGCGTATAGCAATGCAGTGTTCAGTCAGAAATGCAGACCACGGAGTGGGACAGGTTGCGACGTTTACAGAGCAGCGATGCTATCGCTGACGTCTTGGCTGCATGGCCGTGCTATATGCCAGCCCTCCCGCGGCTTCCTATAGCTGCTACTCCGCGTATAATTATCGTCTGATTGATGGTTTAAACTGTCGTAACACGACGCTTTGCTGAGGAAGTCCCCAGACCCCCACCACCACATCTCAGTACCACGGCTGGACGGGGGAACGTTTACCGTAGTGATGATAATTAACGCGCTCGCTCGTCGTCGCTGCCCGCGGCGCTCTGACGGCGTCGACAAATCAGCGACGCGACTCCGCCCACTTGCGCGCACACAGTCCCGCCCATTTAGGCTGTAGCACCACCCATCAACGGGCACCTGCCTCGAAGCGAATAGTCTTCTGTCGACTGCTCGTTTAAATACAATCAACTAACTACAGCTGCGTGTGAGGTCCGATCATTGAAGTCACGAACGACCACCGTCGTTGATTTCAGATAATTCGCCATCCGGCAGCGGACAACCATCAAGCGGTTCTCTCTAGTTTTGGGTCTTTATTGCGGTAGGTGACTTTTATAATATAGCCTATGTGCGCCGCCATGACTTCGCGACGTTGCGACGACGACGTATCGCATCACGCCAAGCGGTGGAGCAACCCGTTTAGCATCGAGGCGCTCATAGGAGGCAAGGACCTTCGCCGCAAAACTGACGACGAACACGACGACAAAGAACGCAGTGAAAACGTCGGTCGGTCGAGAAACGATTTCGTTGAGACGGAGGAAAAGGATGAGAAACCTGAGCGACGAAATAAAGCTGCAGCAGCGGAGAAAAGATCAGCGCCGAACGTTGAACTCGATGTCCAGCGACTGACTCGAACTCATCTGAGCGATAGCGACATCATTTCCGGAGTAGAACCACGTAAACCGTCCCTGCGCGATGACGACGACGACGACGACGATGACGATGATGAGGGTTTACTTGCAGCGCAGAAGTCGCCGGAAGGACGGCGCGATGACGTCACAGATCATCACGATCGTCAACATCAGCAGCAGCATCGTTCTCATGCGGCGTATCTGCAGCAGTTTCAGCAGCTGTTTGGTCGTCAGTCGATGCTCGACGTTGCCGCCATGCAACATCCGCTGATGCGTCAGAACATGCTGACCGGGGGCGGGTCATCGCGCCTAGCGGCAGCATGCAGTGACGCAGCACTTCGACGTTCCGGCCTCGGCGTCTCCGGTCCATCGGGCAACCCTGCTGCCGCTGCTGCGCTGTTCTGCTGTCCACCGCCGTCACCCGCCGCGGGGGCGCTGGGACCATGTGGCACGGGGATCGTCTCACAACGTACTGGTGGTATAGGCCGAGCTGCGGATGACGAGCTGGTCCCGTTCTACTCGTGGCTTTTGTCTAGACACGGAGCATTCTTCAACCACAGATTCCATCCTGCAGGTACTTCGTGCGTTATATAGGGTGAGAAACATTTTTCGTCTGGTGTACCGACAAAACATGGACCGACAAATAAACCGGGAAACAACTAGTGATATTAGCTTAGGTTCAGTAAATAAGGTTAAGGATAGGGTTATAGGGATTATGAGGGTTAGAAATAGGGATAAAGTTAGGTAATGGTTGAGGTTATAATTAAGGTTTAAGTAGTTCTTTAGTTTTGACGTTTGCGGTTTTGTCGGTGCAGGTTTTGACAGAGAACCATGCTATGGATGTCAGCAAAAACTGAAAAAGTTTTTAATGTAAATTTGATGTCTGTTGGTACTTATAAGTGGCTTACTGTCTCAGTGGTTAAAAGTCCACTTGCTACCGACTGGGTTTGACGTCCGGCCAGTTTGTAATAACAAAAGCAAGTTGTTCACAACTTCGCACGTACTGGGGCGGTGGTATGTCTGCTGGCTGTTCTGCGTCTCCTGACTGTTAGCTGGTGCGGACGATGGATGGCCGCATATTGCTCTGCTGTATCTCATGCCAAGCCAATCAGCGGCCAATTCCGAGGAAGTAAGCGCGAATCCGCTTTTGCTGACTCATGCAAGAGGCGAGTCTATGCCTGGCCATTCGTTAAACTCTTTTCTCTTTATGTCAGAACAGAAGTTCATGTATCTAGGCCTAAGTTTTCGATACAGACTGCGACGACCGAAAATGCCGCGGACCAGGTAAACCTATATATTATAGTCCTATATGAACCTTAAAACGATAAGCTTGATTCAAGATGGCCGACAGTGCATACGTGCTGAACAATGTTCTCCGATTTCTGGCCTGTAGGTTCGGAAAAACTGCATTTAAACATCTGAAAAGTGCAGTGTTGGACTTTTATGCTATTGACGACTCAAGTGCTGCTAAGAGACAGTTATTGGAGGACGTTAAGTGTCTGCCTGCGGATACTAAAATCCCGCATGTGCCTGAGCGTCGCGATGGTGAGTTTCGTTCGGCTAGGATTGTCGACGATATGATTGTTATTTTTACAAGCATTGATGAGAATCTGAAGCTGAGTGCACTGCCCAAGTAGGTTGCGGACGGGCCGGATTCTATGCCGTCGACCCGGCTTTATGAAGGTGATTTGGCAATTATTATAAAGATGTTCGAGCGTATGGACGATCGAATTAAGCAGTCTGAGGCTAGTTTGGCGGCCATATTGAAGGAAATACAGGTATTACAGGCGAGATCAACCTGTGTAGGCCCGCCTGAGTTAGTCGTGCGCGATCGATGTACACAACCTGAGCCTCAGTCACGCTCGGCAGGCAGTGCACAGTTCACTGATCAGCTAGCTGCTGGACATGGTGTATACGCTATGAATGTTCCCAGCTGGGCTGATATGTCTGAGAATCGCTTCGCTGTACTTGAGACGAGCGAAGATGACGATCGTCGACCATACAGTGAAGTTGTTAGTAGACGAGCGAAGCGACGACGTAATCAGTCGCAGCAGATAGCGTCGTCACATCCACAGCCACAGCAGCAGCAGCAACCGCCGCATCAGCTGTTATCGTTGTCGTCGTCACGTCAACAATCTCGACAACAACCAGCCGGACAGCAGTCGCAGTCAGCTGCCCGACCATCACAGCAACAACAGCTACAACGTCAACAACGTCGCCAACGCTCTGCTCGGTTGCTTACCGGTAAAGCTGTTGTTACTGATCGCGGGGAGCGTGGTGAACGGGATCGTCTGGGAGCAGCGGGCAAGCTCATCAACAAGGCGGTGTTCTGTATCGACAATGTGGACCCATCGTACGATGCAGATG
>Ga0209671_1004263_pt1 | contig 14099 bp, 6 predicted proteins | sample WorMetHERISLAND2_2_FD_187401 | JGI IMG/M metagenome (GOLD analysis project Ga0209671, IMG submission 187401) | Marine gutless worms symbiont microbial communities from Max Planck institute for Marine Microbiology, Germany - Olavius geniculatus... | ecosystem: Host-associated > Annelida >... | reverse complement strand
TATCTCTGAACTGCATAGGGATATCGACAAGCGGTAAACGGCGTTATCAAATACAGTTAATTCCGCGTTGAATAAAAAAAATTATGTGAACTTAGTCCACTAACGTCAGAGATTACGCGGCTAATGTTTACCCACCAAAATCAAATTTTTCAGAAGGCCATATTTCGGCCCCTAGGGGGTGCTACACCCCCAAATTTTTACACGCGCTAGAGAATGACCAAGTCTTACTAGCGCACCCCCCACCGGGGACGGGGGCCCCCCCTTACAACTTTTTTCAAAGGGAGGTCACAATTGGCTTAAAATGGAATAAATGAGCCATTACAACTTCGGAGTTAGGGGGTGTAGCCCGACGAAACTTTGGCACTTGACGTGTCTCTAGGTGTGGGTGTTAACGCAAGTACAACTTTTGGGGGCACCGCCCCCTTAAAATTTTGGAGGGCAAAAAACGTGCAAAAATCGGTGAGATTTATGACAACTTTCGAGTTTGAGCGCAAATATCTCTGGAACCGATGAAGATAGCGACAATATGTAAATGGCATTGACGAAAACTATCTTTTGGGCGTTGAACAAAAAAAATTTTGTGAAATTCCGTTCACCACGAACAAAGTTATAAGCACTCATGTTGACCTACCCTAAGTCGACAATGCGCGTTCGGCATATGCCAATGCATTTGAGTTTGGGCCACGTGACTTTGGTGCCGAGAAAATTTCACCCTTCCCCCTAATTTCCCCCAATCGGACTTAGGGCGCCGGGCGGACTCACGTTGGGCTTTGCCCCAAATTTCTAGTTATACTTAATGCGGATGCTCTTAGTGCATGTAACCTTTGTCATTGTTTCAGGCAAGAAATTATTACATCAGAGACCAGTGGCTGCATTCTATTCAATGGAAGGTAAACGATTGCATTTGTTATTTTTTTACATCTAGAAAATGTTACAAATAGCAGTAGCAACATCGTATGGCTAAACTCAGACAAAAAAATGAAAACATAAAAGAAAAAGGTTAAGTTTTATGAGGAGAAAATCAGATGTTTAGTGGGAACTTGAAACACAGCTTATAACGTTCTGTATAAAGGTCATTTGCTCTGTGAAGGTTGTGGTTTGATGAACTAATATAATTTATTGGTTGTGATGCACTTTATTGATAAATTTATGGAACTGAATGTTAATTTGGGCCTATATGCATGTTGTAAGTTACGTAATGATGACAATGAGAAAATATTTCCACACTCTATGCGTCAGCAGAAATAAACCAGATTAGTGCTATGACCTTTAATTTTGTTTACCGCTGGGCCGCGTTCAAGAGCAAGTGGTTGCCCCAGAAACTTGCTGCACATTAAGGTGACTTCGCTGTCACTGTATAAGTAGGCTACGCTTATTGTTGTGATTTTGAAGTCATTTTGTATACGACTACTGTGTGAAACAAATTTTTCGTTGTTCTTGTCTTCTAGATGACTTGAATTGTAGCAGCTGCCGCCGAATTTTTCTTGCTTTATTTGCGGTGTGCATTACTTATGATGGCCGCCCGTACCTAACATATTAGGACTGCTGGTGTTTATACTTTTTCCTTTCTTTTTTTATTTTTCAGCATGTAGTCTATGAGCTCCCTTGGCCAGTAACTGCAAAACTGCCACGTGATCGGAAATTGGTGCAATTGGGGTCTCAAAATTTGGGAGCAGAAAACGTCTGCGAGGTTTCGGGCAATGTTGGACTTTGCTGGCAAGTATCCCTGAAACGGAGCAAGATGCCGGAAAAACGGCGGCAAAAGTTTGGTGATCTTTGGTGTACAAAGGGCGAAATATAGGACTTGAGAGACGTGGATCGGCCATTACTGCGCAATAGGTCGTCTGGTGGTAATATAGGCCTTAATGTCATCATAGCCTGTCACAGCGGCTTGGTCAGACGGTCTGACGGCTAGTCTGATGTCCGGATGTAGACTGCGGTATAAATCGGCTGATAGCAGAGCCGTATGGATCCCACGCAACTGCTTATTACCTCCGCCAAGGAGGTTATGTTTTTGCCAGAGTTTGTTTGTCTGTCTCTGTGTTAGCAAGATAACTCAAAAGGTTATGGAAGGATCTTTCTGAAATTTTTAGGGAATGTTGAAAATGGCAAAAACTACAAGTGGTTCAATTTTGGGGGTGATCCGGAAGGAATCCTGGATTCTGGATCACTTTGAAATATGCTTGGCGGATGTCTGCGCTGAGTGCGCTCTCCGAGTGCTTTTCTAGTTACTTTTGCTGACCAGTCTGACTGGTTATTGTCTTAGATTATTGCTCAAAGCCTGCTGATGAACGTCTATTTTAGTACTGACCAGCATGAATAACGTTTAGGTCTCTATACCTTGATCAAATGTCGCTGCATGGGTTGACGGCAGTTATAAAGGTCGTTCATGAATGCATCTGCATCTGTGATCATTTCTACTATAGTGCCATGGTTAAAAACCCCGGTTTTTCAACAAGCCCAACTCAGAGTTTTTTTTGTAGTTTTGGACTTTTTCTGGTTAAATCTGGGCTTACTAAAAGGCCCACTTGACGGGTTTTGGGTTTTTGTGGGTTTTAAGTTATTGGAATGAACACTGATAGATGCTGTCCACGCCAAGTAAATGTCCAAAAAGTTACAAATTCATTAAAAACTTTAACCGGTTAGCCGTGTTTTATTATACTTGAAAAAGAAACTATAATTGGATTACGTTTGAATTGGGGTTTTTGAGGTGAGTTTTTAGATGAGTTCACCCTGTAAAACCTACTGTTTTTTCTGGTGTGTGCTTGGAACCCAGTTTCAGTCTTGGCCAATACTGCTGTATCTGCACATATAATGGGGCTCTCACTAGTGCAGGACACGTGCAGTGCAGGAATTTTTTTTCCTGCACTACACTTGTAATTGCAGCACTTGAGCCAACCTCATTAGTGCTGAATGCATTGGTTAGCAAAAAGCGTCCACTGTAAAGTGCGTTTAATAATCATGATAGCTGTCGTGTGATAGCACTTCATTAGCACCGCCACTCCGCTAGAACAGCAATGACACGCTCTATCTTGTGATTTTTGTGATCAAGTTTGCTATATCTACAGTATGCTATGTCATGGTTGCAAGTAAATTCTTAAGATATTTGCAAAAAATGTTTTATCATTTTTAGTGACACTGGTGAGGGACAGTAACTTGCTGTTTTCTGTTAATTGGAAACATTCTGGTGACCCGTTTTCTGGCTGTAATAGTTAGAGCTGCTGAGTCATTTTGTTGTCTTTGCCGAGCTGATAAAATGATAACGACTAATTGCCTTTGCTTCAAAATTGTACCAATTTTTCAGAAGAATGTTAACGTCCACCATTATTACCGTAACAGAATGATTAACAAAAGCTTTCACTGTTCCGTGATTTTGCCAATGGCTGGCTGAGCAAAGCACACACGGCTGCCGGTGTCACATTAAAATGTCTTCTCCATGAAAAATCCGCTTGCGGCGAGATAATCACCGATTCGATATGTCTCCGCTTTATTAAAATATCGCTGGCCCCATAAGGAAGTCTCCCCATTATAGGATCGCTTCCCAGAAAAGTCTCCCCCGGCGGACAATTTACTGGTAAAAATCCGTCCCACCCCGGCGGGCGGGGCAGATTTTTGCAGGTAAATTGTCGGCCGGGGAGACTTTACTGGGGGCGATCTTATAACGAAACACCGGCACTGTGGTTGAGAACTAATCTGCGGCGAGTGTCTGCACAGAGATCCATGTATTGCCGTAATCCTTCAACAATAGAAGTCTGTTGTTCCATTGTTCACTGTAAACGGATACTGCTTGTCAGAAGACTGAATAGTGCAGCCAGTTTTAGCAGAACTACAGAATGCCAGACGGAAGAAAAGCCACCACGTAATCTACCCAATGCACTGATCCGTTGTCGTAGCTAAAATATTAGCTGAATCAGTTTTGTACGCATGGGGCATGCGTCAGAATTACCGTAGTTACAACAGAGATCATAAGGAACAGCAAAGTAGAAGCTTTGTGTCACGAAATTGTGACTGTACAGCGCTCTTGCTTGTTTTTCGTTCACTTCCATGTTATTGATGTAACATAGTCGAAAAGATATGTCGTTGTTGTATGGAATGTCTTATAAGCAGATGACAAAAAATAAGTGAACCCCCTAAGAAAGTTACATCAAGACCCAAACTTAATTCCAGTTTTAGGTTCTTGCAGTTGTTCCATTACCGTAATTTAATCACATATTTGGTTGCAGTTAAGTTTTTAAAACTTCTAAGTGTAGCATATTACTTTTGCGTGCAGATATCTGGATATTTATTTGTTGTAAACACTTGTCTATAGCAGTGCTCATTCTAATAAGTTAAAACTCGTGAAAACTCCCATGACGTATAAAGCTGAGCCTTTTGGAAAAAAAAACAGTTTTAACCCCCAAAACCACGCCACGGGATTGCACTTTTAAAAACAGTGTTTTTGAAACGGTGACAGTGTGATGTGCAGTCTGTTCACATTGCGTTCTATTCAGTACATGTACATTGTTCAACTGTGTGACGTTACAGAGACACGTGCTGAAGTATGAACGACTTCTGAAGAGCACGCGACGACCAGACGTGCTTGTCAAAGAAATCAAGGTAACGTATTTAAAAACTACCTCTTTATAATGGCCTGTACAATACAGTAGTGTTCGATACCATACCATAGGGATTTGCACTTGAAGACTTGACAGACATGTTGTTTTAAATGGAAATGAAATGAGAGAAACTGAAATAGAAGTACAGTTAAGATGTAAGACCTAAAAAGTCAAGAAACTGCTTGGGTCAAAAAGTAAACCAATCAAGTTATTTTTGCCACGACTTTGTCGTGCATATAATTGGCAGATTTTCGAAATTCTTTCACTGGCATTTTTAGCAGTGAATTTGCACTGAGATGACAATTCAAGATATAAACTTATCACCCTTAAAATGCTTATTAAGTATTTGTCTGAAAAGTATCTGACCTTTGACTGACACCAGTTAACTGAACAGTCAACTATAGTAACGCAGTGTTTACGAACAAACATCAAGTAGCTATATAGCTCGACGTTCTGTGGTAATTAGCATGCTAATTAGGAGGACGGGCAGGTTGTAATTGGAAGACCTATATAACACGTGATCAGCTGTGGGCTGAGAGCTTTAGCCTAGGACTACATGTGAGCCAGGGGCGGGGTTCCAATAGGCCTGCTTGAGCCAGCTCGACGTTTGCTTGATGTTTGCTCGATCGTGTAAACACCCTATGACATTTTTTTACAACTCAGCTAAGCTGATACTCATTTTGCTGTCCCATGGAATGTTGAAGGCTGAATAAGCATACCTGTATGATTTACCTGCTTTTAGACATTGTTATCAGGTATTAATTGAATTAAGAAGTATGCGTTTATACGCACAAGATGTCATTGGTTTGTAGAACGAAAATATAGAGAAAATTGATGAATCATAAGCGGGCAGATAGTGAGTGTCACAGTGTATCCACAAATGGTCTTTAATATTCAGGGTCTTTGGGAGCTTTGACGGAAAATTAACGCTCTGGGTTGGCGGAGTAGAAGTGCAATTTGGTCTGTGGAAAATACCGGGACAACTTTCCTAAATGTATACTTTTGGGTTTGGGTGTCCGCCTAACCTGGATTAGCTGGAGACATGTCGACCCAGGCCCAGGGTGAAACAAGAAAACAAATCTGGGTGGTGAGATAGTTTGTTGTTGTTTACGCCATGTGGCGGATTGCAGCAATGGCGTCTAAAAGCACCGGTTCTATGGAGACTAATGAACGCTTGCGCGATGGCGCCCGGTCATTAGAATGCAATAGCGCCGTTGCCAGGGTAGTTCCGTGTCCTGCATTTGTATGTGGTTGATTGCCGCTTGCGCTAAGTGACTGCTATAGACTAGTCTGTGTCGGACAGCCAGTCACTCAGTCGTCACATGTGATGTGATGTGACGTGGCATCGGATGCGATCTTCACCGCTGCAGCAGCAGAGCTGGAAATTTGGTTCGAAAAAGCCTAGGTTTTAAGGGTTTTTTTAGAAAAATGCAAAAGAGCCTCAAAAGTCCAATTCTTCATTTTTAGGTTTTCATTTGTTAAACATCGTTTTTTTCTTTCGTATTTTAATCGTGATTTTTGATTACCACATCTTGCTGTAATTTGTAGCAAACACTGTAAGTAGGTGATGGACAAGCTGGGTCGTAATTTTGTGTACAAAAAAACTTTGAAAACTTAAAACATAATTTTTTTTAAAAACCTCAGTTCTTTTTCCAGCTCTTTTCAGCAGCAGCACCGTCGTCGTTTAATAGCGCAGAAGGTGATCCTGTCGTCTGCCTGCGCTGTAATTAATTAATGCGACAGTCACACCGGACGCCCGTCCGTTTGTCCGTCTCCGCATTAACGTCATTTTCTCTCTGTTGTATTTTACACCTGTGCAGTTGAGTAGCTGCTTGTCGCACGCTAATCTGCGCAGTTTTAGTGCAGCACTTAGACAAAGCAAGGAAGACGAAGGCGTTGAGCGTACAGTTTATACCGCGTAAAGCTGTTGATGCAGCCGCTGCACGGAGCATGGATCAATAAGCTGCCAGCAGCAGCACCGGCTTACGGGCTGGCGGCGCCGGTTGCTGATGCTGTTGTCATGGCAACGCATGGGCATCGCCGACGCTGGCTGTACGACGCGTGGTATATAGAACGTGACAAGTGGCGTGGCTTAACGTGAGTTGAGTTGAGTTGAGTTGCCCGGCGACTTTCAGTCAGTCGTTCGTTGTTATATCGTGGCATTAATTGCACCTCGCTGATTACTGCCGGTGTCACATTGAAATGTCTCCCCATGAAAAATCCGTCCAGGGAGAAATAATCACGGAATTGATATATCTTTTTTTTAAAATATCGCTGGCCCCATAAAATTTTCCCCATTATAGGATCGCCCTTCAGGAAAGTCTTTCTCTCCCCCGGTCGACGAGTTATCGCTAAAAATCCGTCCCGCCCGTCAGTCTCCGGGCGGGGCGGATTTTTTCCCGTTAGTTGTCGACCGGGGGGATACTTTCCTGGGGGGGCGATCCTATAATGGGGGCACTGGCGTATCTTCCCGGTTGCCATTATCCCGCCCCAGGCTGCTGATGATGCTAGTTATTTGTGGTGTGGATCGGTCCACCAAATAACTGCGGTGATGTGTACCGCTACCAGCTTAACGACTACACCCCAGAGCTAAATACGGCTCTTCTAAAACGAGATGCTGCTCGTTAACGTTGTTATTTTTTTCCCTCTGTGTGTGTTAATTTAGTACGGGAGCTGTAATAACAGTACTGCGTTGCTCATAGTTTCGGTTTTTGTTTACTGCAGGTGAATTTTCTGCAGTGTATTTTTCTTTGCTTTTTCTCAGTGAGTTTTTGGGTATTCTTAGAACGATATTTTAGCAGGTCAAACAGTAACCACCAAGATCTGTTTATATACCGGGTCTTATTAGGTACATGTCTGTTGATTCACCTGCACGTGAATTATTTTTAACAGTAACAGCGACCCTAACTAATCTTGACTCTGACCCTGACCCTGACCTTAACACTATACGCTTAACCCTGTCTTCAGCGGTTAAATCGGGTGCGGGCGAATTAACGGACACGAACCTCTTATTATTTGTAGTTATTGGTGCAGCAGACACACCGAGCACTAGAAGGCTTTAAGATGAGCTGCCAGCCGCAGATCCTCTGTATTCGGTAGAAGTTTAATCAGGGATGACGATACCTCTTCACGTGCCGATCTTCTCTTTATCACGGACCTCATATCAAAACGCCAACCCTCAGTTTTTTCTTACATTGCCGTGCCGTAGGTCAGAGGCTGTTCCAGCCAACCAAGGTTTATGCTGCCACGTCGATGCATCACTCGGTTGACCACCTCATCACTTCTGGAAACGTAGACAAGGCCGCCCACGCAACAACTGGCTGCGTAGCATCCTCGGGACTTTGGACGGCGCTTCTTCAGCTGATCTCTGGCAGTGCAGTGCCATCAAGCGCGGACACGGAGTGACGCTACGGCCCAGGCCCGTCGAGATGGAGGTAGGAAGGGGGTAAGTTACCCCGGCCCCGTGACGTTTGGGGGGGCCCCGCCGTCGCTCAGAAATATAAAGTACACCAGAATGCGCCATTTTAAACAGAAATTTTTTTAAAAAAACATTCCCAGATGGGCCCCGCGAAAATGTTTCCCCAGGCCCCACTGTGGCTCTCGACGGGTCTGCTACGGCCCAGGCTGGCTGTATAGGATAGTGATAATGGGACGTAATGCTAATTTATTTGGTTGTTCGGCGAAACACCAACATCAACATCTCGGCCGGCATCAGCTGACTGGCGTGATAGATATTACGAGAACATGTTCCGCGAACCACGAACTAACTGTCATGCTGTCAAGTCTTTGATGGTCATGCAGGAATAGACGCCGGCGACGTGTGGACAGAAACTATACAAGACGCATTACGGCATTAGCGCCGGTCGCTCGTCGTCTGTCGCTGCTGCTAAGCTTGCTTTGCCCGGTATTGTATTCTCGCCGTCGGCGCCTGCTGCTGACAGCTGTCTGAGCACTGATGGTGACGATGCTCTAATAATGCTATCTCTCTTCCTCTTTCCTTCTCTGTCTCTTGGATAGCTACTGCGTCGTCGCAGCATCTGTATCCGCTGCTGCAGCTGATTAGTATGACAGCTCGATACTGAGTGGCTAGTCTACCATGTACTCACCGGGGACAGCCATAGACCTGCTGGTCAGCTCTTTACTGGTCGTTTCCGGCTGCTGCTTATATAGTTCACCCAGTCTATAAACCAGAACGCACAAATCCATCTTTACAGCTATTTAGGCCGCTCGTCTTCGGTAGTGTACTGGATGGTCTTAAGTTATACTGCTGATTTTTTTTATTCCAACGCGAGATGGCTGAGCTCTTTCGGCCGATCTCCGTGAAACTCTGCTACATGATCGGGCGTGGGCTAGATTTTGTAATGCGAATCCCAAAGTATTGGGCGCTCCCCATCAAAAAACGGTGCCGAAAACGTCCATAATTTGGCGCTGTTATACGGACAACTTCAGACTTTGATCGCGAAAATCTTGCGAACGGATCAAATTATCGACAGTCGGTCAGCTATTCGATCGACGGTGATCCCTCACGCGTTCGATGAAAAAAAACGGTGAACGTTGGTCCACTAACAAACAAGTTTGGAATATGCGTTTTAATCCACCCATAATCACCTTTTTCGAAGGCCATATCTTGGCCTCAAATTTTTACATAGGCCTATGCGTATGTTTGCTAAACTACACACCGATGAGGCCCCTCCTCCCCCCCCGAACAATTTTTACTCCGCACGGCTGCGTTTCCTAAAGTAGCGTAGAGGAGTAGGCCATATGATGTAATGAATATTGACAACCACCGATCGATGACCCACCGACCGATTTTCATTCCTGGAAGAACCTTTTTGGAAGAAATTCAAACGGCCATATCTTAGCAACAGATCATCCGGTCCACTTCCGGTTTGGTGCTAGGGTGGATAATCGGGGGCGGCGGATCAAATAACCACGTGACCGATGACGTCACGTTATATGCGCCTCTGATTCGTTCGCGACACATGGCGCTATGCAGATGTGTTTTGATTAATTTATAGATTGGTCACAAAAGGTCAAGGTCCTGACCCCAATATTTTTGAGGCTTAGTTCGTTGTATGATAGATGTGTGGTCATCATTGGTCACCCATAGGAAGCAGCCCATTCGAGTCGAATGGTAACACGATAAATTGAATGAAAACAACCGGAAATGGTCGCCGTCGACTCCGTTCATTGTTTAGCACTAGCACAGAGCGAAACGTACAAAAATGCAACACAACAAACTTGCAGAGAAGTTGTATGTTATCGCAAAATTCGCATGCACCGCAGTGAAACGAAATAAGGAATTCTTGTTATAGTTTTTATAGCTTTTTATGTTATTTTATCTGGTTGCTCATGTACAGGCGTCGTTGCAGTGAACGCAGAGACAATAACGGCGCTTTTGCTCGCTGAGTTTTATCGATTTATCCAAGACTCAGCCGTTGCAGAAGTAATCATCATCATCATGAAGCTTAGACTTAATGCTTCATGCTTTCCATTTGTTTCCGTTCTCTGCTATAAGTAGCTTAGCCGCGCTAAGCTGCGGCTTTGCATCAATCTATATATCGGTTGTGATGTCGTCAGTCCATTCATGCTCTATATTTCTGTCCAAAATAATCGAAACTGTTGACCGTTATTCGTTCTGTGTAATAGCGTCACATCTGAATGGTTAAAGATGAAGAAAACGTATTCAAAATGCACGTGCACAACGTGTGCTCTGAGTTTGCTTCATGTTTGCTTGATGTTTGCTTCATCGTGTGAACATGGTATAAGGGACGTCGTTCACTTAAGTTTGCAGTTTGTACAAAATATTCAAGTAACATTTCTTTTTAAGTAATAGTTTTCCTTTCAGAATCTTTCTTCAGTATACACACGTTTTACGTCCATACACGTACAATCTGTTACAGTCTCTCATAGTTGTTCCACGTTCTGAAGCAATTCGTGTGCGGATTATGGCTGTGCGAGTGTGCTGGCGTAGTGCTTGTTAATTGTTGTCTATGGCGGAGCTCTCCAGCGTGCAGTCGTTATTGCCTGCCTTCCAGTTATTCGTGATGTACGCTTCTGGAACTCTGTGATGGTGGATTGATCCGTGAGGCCGAGTCAGCGAGCTATAATGCTCTGTCTGGCCGGAAATGTCAGTCTCCCTGCCCTTCAGTACGTCGGGTCGCCTGGCAATAATTAACAATAATAATTCGGGTGCGGGTGAATTAACGAGCATCTTTTGTGTTTGACGCTGGATGTGTGTATGATATTTTGGGGTGAGCTACGTCGGTCAAAGGTCTGCCAATCCTTACCGACGTGTACTTCAAACAATCCGATGATTTGTACGGTCTTTAAACGTCAGTGAAAGGGTATCCGCCACGTACTTACAGTACATACTCATCCAGAAAGTCGCAGAAGTTGATCTTCCCAGGTGTTGAGCGTAAGCTACTTCAGGTGGTATAATGCATATGCCTACGTGACGTCGTTCAGGACCTGCGTGTAACCAGGCCCGGTGAAACGTGCTGCGATTTTTTGTAGGATCCATTTGCGGAAATTGAAAAGACGGTCGAAAACTGGTACTAATGCGCTGCGTCTGATATGCGACACTATACCATTATCTCGTTAGTGCACCGACCATGACGTCAGTCGCTTTAAATACTGCAACCAGGTGTTAAGCGGTGTTCACAGCGACAGATCCGACTTAGTTCAGCTGGCCAGCTGAGCGGAGTTGAATTGAGCGCCTGTCGGTTTATATTTAACAACGACTAAGTCGTCTCTTTTGTTATCAGCGTGATGCTTTGACAGTTTGAAGAGCATTGTTTCGTATAGAGTTCTGTGAACGGTTTTTTTTGTGCGACAGTTGCCTCAAGTTCATGCATGGACGATTAGCTGCCGTTTCATTTCGACCCATTTTTGCCAGTCGCAGCACGTGGCCGTCATTCGGCAGTCCTGTAGTATCAAATTATTTTTCTTGATGAGCAATTCGCACATCGTCGCTATAGGACGACGTTGCATCTCAAACCCTTCCGCTGCGGTCCGACGTCCTGACCACGCGACACAAGCAAACTACTGGCAACGATAATAGCGTCTGGATGCGGACATTATGTACAATGTATCCTACTTTTTACACGGTAGTGCGTTGACACAGATTAGGTGAGGTGGAAAATAAATGTACTTTACATAATCTTATCGCCTTGGTCATCTTTGTGCCAAAAAAGTATCAAATTTTTTTGAAAATTTGACGAAATTCTGACAAAAACGATTTTGGTTAGTTTTTTGAGACACGATCTACATGTAGATAGCGGAATTGCGTATTTGGTGACGGCGTTAACACGCCGAATGTACTGATAACGTCATTTGACATACAGTGTGGAACGTGACTTTCTCTGAATACAGTATGTACACCGTGTACGGAAAAAACACCCCCGGGCATTTTCGATTGTAAAGTAAAGAAGGTTTATCAGATTTTAATAATTTTTGACAATAATATTTCTGATACAACTAGCGATCAAATGACTGTCCAATTTTCTACCGCACCCGTTGTCTGCTTCTGCACTACGTGGGGAAACAAAACCAATGATATATTGCATTTTTATCCCATTTCGCCTGTTAGGGTTTTCCCAGGTAGTGCAGAAGCAGACATTTGGTGAAGTGGGAACTAAAACGGTTGTTTGATGGCAAGTAATGTCAAAAATGTTTGCAACAAAAATTATTAAATTTGTCAATCCTTTTTAAAGTCACAATCGATAATGTTGGGGATGCTTTTTGACGTATTTCTGTTCATTTCAACTCACATTTCGTTGGTTCTGTTTTCCCCACGTAGTGCAGAAGCAGACACTGGTTTAGGTGGAATATTGAATGGCCATTTGATGGCCAGTTGTGCCAAGAACAAACGTACCTAAAATTATTAAAATTGGATATCTCTTCGTCAAGTGACAATCGATAATGTTTGGGATGTTTTTTTCCGGACACGGTGTATACACGCATGTGTGCATTTTTTTCTGGCGTGATTTGTTAGCAAATGCCGGACTAATTATGCAGTTAACATTTTTCTTCTTTTACAAGCATTTCTAGACCTTAGGCCAGCCAGTGGAGCGAACTGCCGTGTTTGACATCAGCTTTTCCTGTGCACTGTCATTCAGTCAGCGTCTAAGACTATGTCTGTTTCGATGCTCTGTAGCCGGACGCACTCAATTACCATTCATTTTTCATTTTTTTGTCATTTTTGACGCGTTACAGCTATGCTGTATAGCGAGTTTATGGCACGATTGTCGTCCGTTGTCCGTCCGTCCGTCACGGATGTATTGTGGCTAAACGGTGCGAGATAGGGCCTAGGTTGTTTGCTATTGATCATTAATAAGAAGCCTCATGTTGGCTTTTAAATGACAGAAGAATCACTGACCTTGGATGATGAAGAAGGTCAGTACTGTAACTGGAACTGTATAGGCTGTAACGCGTCTTCCCTAGCGACAGATGGGATTTTTGTCATATTTCGCCGTTGTGGTCCTAGACATAACTTGTGCCTCGAGGAACTGTGCTATTGAAACGCGGTCGATGCCGTCGATATTAAATAACTTCGCGTTGCTGCATGTAAATGGGTAAATATAGGCGCAGGCTGGAGGCGACGGCGATCGAGGGTAAAATGCGTAATGTTCGGTCATGGATGGCAGTCGTTGGATGGTCCCTAGACAGCCAGGAACGTGTCACGTTTCTCGCCTAGTCTGCGCTTAAATTGATTGCATTCTGTCGCCTCGCCACTCGTATATAGCGATTGTTCGGAAAGGTCGCCGCTTTTGGCGCTCTATCTTCTGATTAAACTGCGGCGCCAAATATATCCTGCAGCCGTGCGCGTCCTTGGCGCTGATGTTTCTGTGTGGGCACGTGCCCGTGAGGGAAAAAGCTGTAAGCTGCCAGCTTAAAATGCAAGAAGCTCAACCGTGGCAGAGATAGCACGCGTCATGGATTGATCAATAATATGACCTCCGCATTCTTCTACGTCGCCATTTCTCTAACTCTGGAGCAAGTAGTCTCCCTGTTAAGGCAACTTTGTAGAGAATCTTTCAGTTTTATATTGGATTCATGTGTTGATTTGGATCACCACCAAAGTCTAATCTGGACTTCCATGAAAATTTCAGTCAAATCCACCTGTTTTTTGCGTAATTCTGGTGACAAAAAGACCAACAGAAGGATAGGTAAGTAAACGTTGGGTATGAATCACATAATGTTTTTGACGGAGGTAATTAGTTCTTAAAACGTGAAGCGTTCACTTTGTGAAGTGCCGATTGGGAATAATGGTTATTCAGGGTTGTTGAAGGTCGTTAGATTTCGGTTGTGGCTTTCTCTTGATACTTTCGTAGCCTAATCAAGGTCTTATATGGCATTCTTTACAAGCTCTTATTTCCGACACGAGGGTGTCCCATCTTGATATCTTGGTTCTTGGTGAACCTTTGAACCCTCACCAACAACCAGAAATTTGCACAAACTTTTTTTGGTTACGAAAAACTGCTGAATGTTAGACTGTGAGAA
>Ga0209671_1004262_pt1 | contig 14103 bp, 8 predicted proteins | sample WorMetHERISLAND2_2_FD_187401 | JGI IMG/M metagenome (GOLD analysis project Ga0209671, IMG submission 187401) | Marine gutless worms symbiont microbial communities from Max Planck institute for Marine Microbiology, Germany - Olavius geniculatus... | ecosystem: Host-associated > Annelida >... | reverse complement strand
ATCTTGGATATTTCAGATTCAGTAGCTGGCTTGAAAGTCGAGAAGTCTGGAGGTGTAGCCGTGGGAGAAGGTGAGTGTGGAGAAACAGGAGTAGAGTTCCATCGCGTACTTGTCAAGTAATTTCGGGTTAGGATTTGCTGGAAATACTCGTTTTTCAATGTCAAAATGTTCTGTCGTTGTGTTTTGTCATTTAATCCATACGCCAGATCAACTGTCGCGCAATTAAGTGTCGCCGATTATTAACTGTCGCGCGATGAAGTGTCGCCGTACCCCGTACATGTACACCCAAAAGTAAGTAAGTAAAGTGTAGCCATCAGCTACCGCTGAGCAATTAAGATTAATGGGCCTCGGCACACGTTATAAACGTCTGCCGAATTAGCTTCGATGCGTGTTTTAATTGATTCATTCAAGTGTCAGTGCTGCATAAACCTACATTCATTAGTGCCGATATAATGATCCATTCCATGGTAGTGGGCCTATAGCGGATTTTCTTCCATCAGAAGTGTTTCCTGACGCTATAAAATGTGCGCGGGTACATCCTACTCGAGGAGGAGGTATAATAGGCCTACCCGCGCACATTTTACACAGGCTTGCCGTGGATATGAAATTTCCCACCCATATCCATATCCATATCCACAGATTTTCCGTGGATATCCATGGATATATCCATATCCACAGACGCCTCTTCTGCGTACATGTAGCCTCCAAATTTTCGCAAAATACAGCGGTACAATAGGGATTACTCCCCTCCCTCTTAAAAAACACGACGCAGACATAGGGGCCGATGTTAGTAGGCAAAAAATAGTTGCAATTTTATTACCATTTGGTAAAAAAATTTTAAACTTACAGATGGATACACCCTTTAATGCTTAACCAACAGCATTAAACCACTGAAGATAAAGATCTGTTCCTGTTTTAGTTCTCATAAATTAACTTAGGCTAACTAAATAATGACGTGCTATGTCACTGATTATTCATATGACTCAATAGCATGAATAAACGAGACGATATAGAGTAAGAACGACAGACAGAGAAATATTATAGAGAGAAAAAGCATATAAGTATTAAGTTTAATTAGCAGGCGTGCCAGCATAATATCCATGGATAGGCCTCTATCCACAGGACGGCTTAAATCTGATATCCACACATGGATATATCCATGGATATATCCATGAATATCCATATCTACGGCTAGCCTGATTTTTTCACGTCTACATCTCGGCCGCTTGTCGTTTGTGGCGTCTCATTTAAAGGTTAAGACTTACAGTACCGGTACAAAACATTATAAAAAGAGATGTGAATTGGGTCGCGGGTCGTGTATATGTGCTAGTTTCAAATTTCCTGGGCTGTTTCTGATAAAAATAACATAATCGGATTAAATGTGACAATTAGGCCTAAAAATAAAGTGATTATTAAACATCTTGCCACACGTTAACTGTGTCGCTACACTACCTTGTGAAATACATATGCAAAAAACTAGCAATCATAGACAGCAAACAGCGTGTTAGTAAACAAAATACACTTGTGACCAAAATGCAGTGAATGATCTGTACGATGCTAAACATTGTTAGCTTTGTTTTTAGGATATCTGGCATATTGAACGATATGTTTGTTTTTGGCCTTTGCGGTTTAGCAAGCCTACCATTTCATCCACAGTGATCACGTTCTCTTCAGTACGTTTATGCTTCAGTCTGCTGGTTTCATGCCTTTGGTCAGTGCTGCATGTTTCCCAAATTTCCGTTGATAACATTCTCACTCTTTCCCCGTTGAAGTTTGACTTCGAAAATTCTGCCAGTTTTCTCCACAAACTGTATTTTTGAACCGGTACAAGCTCCTTATCAGAGCCTTGTCTTCACTGCTAAATGGCACATTACATCACCGGTATACTGTCAGTGCGTTAAAAATTATTATTCACGACATTATCACCTGCTTTTGTTTACAAACATCAGAAATATATGTAACACTATGCATAAGTTAATTTTTGTATAAAAAATAGTAAAAATTGCTTCAAAAGATGATTTTTTTTTGCATATGCATTATAGTGATTTTAGTGATTTTTGAAAATGTATGTTTCACATGGTAGTGTAACGACTAACGACACACTTAAAGTGTGGCGGGATATTTAACAACGACTTCATTGCTAACTGTTTACAATATGTGCCAGTGAAAGAATTTTGAAAATCGGTTAATATTTGGCAAAGATATGCAAAAATGACAAAGTGTGACGTTTTTGGGACACAGTGTACACAAAGTAAAGGTCACGTGCCGACCTGCAGGGCCTGCAGTGCGGGATATTTGAGTTGCGTCCAGGTGACGTGTACGTTAGCGACCGCCAGTTCGTGTTCTTGTTTGTCGCCGCTGATTTCCGACACGTGTTTCAGTCGCACCAGTAGAACCGACTCGGGTCTGTCAATCGCCTGACGAACCACTTGTCGCTCGCTCACGTTTAACTCGCTCATCTGTATCACACGTAGGGTACATATTTTGCAAGTTCATATAGCCAGTGCAACTTTTCAGCCGAAACTAGTGAGTGGGCGATTTCCATTCACGTTTCCCTTCCTCCCCTACTCCCTCCCACCCTTCTGTCATTCCTCCCATTTTTTTCGACCCCCCTTTATTTGAATATTTTACAGTTTGTTGCAACTGCATTGGTCTAATTAGAGAAAATAATTACCGATGTTACTATGGTTAGTGGGTATCCCATGATTCGTATCAAGTTGTCAGGCTCGTGATGATGATGATGATGACGGAATAATTTTAATCAACTAGAACTATCTCTATCGGCTATGTAATACCGGGTAACGAAAAATAATCCACTAGCCTATTTGGGCAAAATCCCTAAAGTAAGTGAGCGATTTACTGGAGTGGGAGGGTTTTCCCATCTACACTGTGTCCGGAAAAAAGTGACCCCCCATAGACATCGTACAATGAAAATGTCAAATCTGAACGAATCAAAACAAAATTTCTTATACTTAATTTACAACAAACTGTCAAAGAAATCGGTAAGTTTCGTTGAAAAAAGATATTTTTAGTAGAGTTATTAGTTGTTGAATATAGACAACAAAATATATCCGTTACCAGTATTGCGTATAAGTAAACCCTTTTCTTAGCGTACATTTACCAACACACAACACGATTTTGGCAAAAGTCTACATCAACAATGCATCATTTATTGGCAATTGAAGTGCTAAATTTTAGCTGAATCTGCCAAAGCAAGCAACAGTTACAGCGGCTTTTGTGAATTCACCCTAACACATTTCAGTTTCCTGTGTTTGTGGATGACGTCATACACAATTTTAAGGGCATAAATATAGCTTTTCATGAAAAAATGTCAGAGTTACAAAGCGTCATCTGACATATGCCTATAGTGGGATCACAGTGTTACTGTTACCTGCCACCCGACACAGGTGAACGCGCCACATCATTAGTTCCAGACAGACAAGCCGCTACTTGATTTACCTACTCCAGAGGGACGAAAGGCTGAGTTTATTTTGGTGTTGGTTATATACCGAGACGATTTACGTGTGCGCAGACATGTCCAAGTAGTAAAGCACTTGATAGCGACCCGACCCGACCACGACCACGCAATCGTCAGTTCAACGTCCTAACCGCTATACTATACCCTGCACTAAGACACAGTTAGCAGACGTCTGCAATTCAAACCCGTATTATACACGCTTGCTGTAATTTCAAAATTCTCCAACAAACTGTTTATTAAATTGCGACAAAAATATAGCTGTATAGCTACTGGTAACGAGGTTTCCATGCTTTGGGTTTGTTCTTGGCCGCCCACTATATGCCCTATACATTTGTTTTCATAACCTGACCAGTGACCATAGGCCTACAGTCGCGCAGACCTGTAGGTACGTTTCAGCCAAGTGATGGAGTATTGCATGTTTCTGCGCCACTAAGTGGAACACGGAAGCGTCCCAGAATGTCGCCAGACCTTGGTTATCACGTCTCTGAAGCAGAATGCCGTCATAACCAAGCAGCTTCATTGACGAGCGCAGGCGAGTTGTATAGTGCTCGTAGTCCACTTCCTATACGTATACACCGCAGCCATTTTACTGTCGCGTGTGTTAGTGCTCTGATTGCGGATAAAGACAAAACTTCTTTAGCATTTGCATATTTATTCGCGAAAGAAATCAACGTTTCTGTTTACTGCTGCCTATACAGTATCAAGTCTTAACCGGAACGTAGCAAGCGCCTTAATCTGTTTCTTATCTTGAGTTTTTTTCTAAATTTTAACTTTCCTTAATTTTAACTTTAACTTACGATAACGTGTTCGAGACAAATTAGTCTAAGAGACACAAACACAAAGAGAGAAAGAAACTGAGAGAATAAACAGAATTAAACCTGAAAGCAGACGACGTGCGGCTGCATGTTTCGTATTTCGTTGACGATTCGTTCGTGACGGCTTGTCATGTATCGCAGTTGGGTGGGACAGTACAGGTACTCGCCGGGTTTGATGGCGTCGTCCGACAGAATGTTGTACGTCGCCAGACGAAACTTTGCAGCGCCATCAAGCGGAGCAAGAGAGTCATCACCATCATCGGCGCGCTGGTTGCTGCTGCTGAGCTCAATCCATCGTCTGTTGTTGATGAGCGACGACTGACGCTGATCATCAGCTTCAACCGATGACGACATTTTACTCTTTCTTTCTTTGTTTATTACAATACCCGCTTGCTCGTCACCATCAGCAACTCGTCATTTAGCTACAAGATGTATACACTGTCCGATTGTCACTATGAAACACTACTTACGGACTGCTATGCAAAAATGATAGAGATCTACAGCAAATGCTGAAATATCTGGCTAACTTTTCTCAAAAGCGTTAAATAGGGAAATCAATAATTTCAATCGAAATCGTATCAAAAACAGAACAACCCCGGAATATTATGCGCGTTCACGACAGTTGTGAGTGACAACAACGTTTCAAGGGCACGGACCCCCATTCATCAAAATCTGCTCAGATTTTTTGAGTATTCGAGCTGATAGATCCAAAAAGCCCCTTCGTCGCTTCGATTCGGTGGTAACAACGCCGTCGAGGGTCCTGTGGCCTATGTTTAAGATCAGCGTAGCGTGGAGGTCTACAGACGCAATCAATAGCTCGGTTTAGGCCCAACGTTGACGTAGGCTACGATGACCTGGGACTAGATCCAATGCTTTTGATCTCGACACAGGACACCTGTCTCTCCGTCCGGCCTACCAGCATCACGCGACTGTCAATTTCTCGTATTCTGCTGCTGCTGCAGCTGCTATCGATCGCTGCCGCCTACTCGTTGCTAAGTAACGATCAACAACTTTTGTTGCTGCACCTGGACTCCGCTATAGGCCGCTAACTGCGCGTAGCACGCAAGCTTCTGACTTCCACATGATAACGCAGGCGCTTTGTTCTAAATCCCGTTTGTTTTCGTGTGAAAAAAAACTCTTCGTTCTAGATCGGGCACAAACGTTTCTTAATTTGTTCTGCTACTTGCCGCTGAGAATTTCTGGTTGTTTGTTAACTTGAAACGACAGCTCGGAATTGCTGAAAACCGGAGTCTGAATAAGGCCATTGCATTTACGTTACGGGTCTACACTATATATAAATCTTTATTTGCCATACAGGCAGCAACCAGACAGACAGACATAAAATGATACAACGACTAGACAAAAAAAGAAAATGCAGTTCACAACCTCAGTACAGACAGTCCGTACATAACAGAATTAGTGGAACATGACATTTCATGGACGAATGATCATTTACGACGACTTAGTTTAGTGTCCAATGCACAAAAACCAGTATTAACTTGAATAAGCTCAATAGCCTCATGTATTACATAATTAAAAATGAAACAATTTGTTGGCAGTGTTGTATTGTGATAATTTATTGCTTAAAATAAACAACATTAGGCTTCAACGGTCTGCATGCAAAGCGAAACTGCGGTGCGTAAAATATAGTTTAATTAAACCACACTCAACTTTCACTGGTAGCCTACTGTTCTTCACAACAGTTACTGTACTTTCGGCTGCAGTCGTGGCTCACGCGTCATTAAGCAATCAACGATCTAGGCCTAGTCTATGCGATCGAAGCATGGTTAAGTATGGCCTATCTTACAGCACTGTATGAAAAGTATAAGCTTATACTGTTTATTCGCTGTTTACCAGCAGTGCGGTAACTAATGCACACGAAGTGCAAATATGTGTGCGTTAATGGTTGTTCTTACTTACGTTCAACAGCGAGCTGTCTGTAGCAGCTGAGACGACATTAATTACTCATCTGCTGTTTCGTATCAGAGTTAGGCTTAGGCCTACATGTCGACGTCCGCTGGTCGTTCGATATTAGTGTTTAATCGGTTGGTTCACCATAGCCACTGTCATAATATCACACTGCTCGAGTCACGACCTACCTGCTGCTGTATAGATATAGAAGGTTACGACGTGACGTAGTGCTGGCAAGTGCCCTCTCCCTCTCTCTGTCTCTCTCAGCTCTGTGTGCGGGACGAATCAATAGGCTATAGGCCTAATTATAGGCTGAAGTGTGCAAGGCGTTTTAGGCAGCCCGGACTATGCTGAAAGAAACATCAGGGCGACATTTTGATTATTATGCAGGCCGACACTGACGAGAGGTAGGCCTAAATGGATGCAGTAGAAGGAGGGGTGTAAGGGGAAGAGGACTAAACCAATGAACCCCACATGTATGTGACCCGCTCTCGACAAGTAAGTGGCGATGAAGAAAGTGAGTAAGTAGTTTACTTTGTATAGATAGCACGCTAGCCTACCTGTAATAAAACGCGTTCAGTGTGCTAAGGAAAAAAGCAAGCCTACAAGTGTTTTAGATGGCGTAAAAGCATAGACAGAAAGTGTAGTTCGGAGAAGCGTTTAAAGCAGCTGGAGCGGCATGTCTAAAAACACGTCTTCCGTACGCTGAAATTGTGCCCCGCGAAATTACGTTCCGTAAGCTACATCGCAGACACCGGGCACACTATTATAGGCCTATACAGCTTCTGTAACGTATAGGTCTACCCGGATGATTGTAGGCCTACGCCAGCCAATTATATTGTTATACCGACATTACGGAACAGGCATTAGGTCTATACTGAACAGACTAGGCCATCCTTTGCACGCACGCACGCACCTAGTACTGAACAGTTCTTTGAAATTTAGCATATCAGAAGCTGCGCAAGTTTTCGCCTTGCTCAAGCAGCCCCAATCTGCATTGTTTAGGCCTATACATATTGACCTTATTTTTACTGGACTTCTCATAAAAAGAGCGTACAGGCCTCCGCACCGGTAACATTTTACTGACGGCTCAGCTGTAAACGTATACTATAGGCTATTAGGCTTACTCGCCTCATTTTAAGTAAACATAAACCTACATAGTGAGCACCTCAGTCTGTCTCAAAAAACGTCCCACTTTGTGATTGTCCATATCTTCGTCAAATATCAATTGACCGAGTTTCTAAATTTTTTCACTGGCACACTCTGTGGACAAGTAGCAGTAGTGTATATTATTAATCATCTCACTACACCTTAAGTGTGTTGCTACACTACCATGTGAAATTTAAGTTGTCAAAAATCACAAAAAAATCCTAGTAGTACATATTCGGAAATTATCTTCTGAAACAATTTTCTACTAATTTTCATATTAAAAGTTAATGATGTTTAGTTTTTCGGTAGAAATGTTGAAATGTTTAGATGTCAAAGCAACAGCAGCACTGATTGACGTAAGCTTATGCAAAATATGCACAACGGGGATCTAGCCAGCAGACTTCGTGCAGTCAATAATGTTACTGCTGAAGAAACTCAACGCAAAGTGCGAAGACTTTAAAACGATATCACTCATCTCTCATGCTGCAAAGATCTTGCTGAAAGTGCTACAGAAGAGAATAAAAGCTATAGATGCAATTCATTTCCTCTCGGACGATTAGTTTGGATTTAGAAAAAGTACAGGAGGAACCAGAGATGCTATAGGTACGCTGGTGCTCACGGAGAGAAGTTTGGAAGTTGACCGTGAGATTTATGTGTGCTTCGTGGACTGCGAAAAACGTTTGACCGTTTGGATTGGAAAAAGCTACTGAGGGTCCTGAGAAAATTAGAAGTTGACCACAGGGACAAGAAACTAATTAAAAATCTGTACATGGGGCAAACATTCACAGTGAGAATAGAAGAGGAAGACTCTGACGCAGGCATCATTGGTAGAAAAACGAGACAGGGATGTCCGCTATCTTCTCTCCTATTCAACATCTATATTCAGGAAGTATTGAATGAAACTCTTGACAATGTAGCAGATGGAGTAGCGACAGGTGGAAGACTAGTACAAACTATACGCTTTGCTGATGACCAAGCAATGACGGCCAGTTCCGAAGAAGGTTTGCAACGAATGATGAAAGCATTTAAGAGGATATCTGAAAAATATGGCATGCTTATAAACCTGAAGAAAATAAAAGTAATGATGTTTATTAGAGGTCAACTAAGAAAAGTATCAATCTGACTTTGGAACACGGAACTGAAACTGGTTCATGAATTCTGCTACTTGGGAAGTGTACTAACAGTTCGCTAATCAAGAAGAGAATAGCAATGGCAAAGGCAGAAAAGAATTACTACGAAGAAACATCTCATAGATATGAAGAAGGATGGTAAAAGTACTAGTATGGAGTGTAGCTCTTTATGGCTCAGAAACGTGGACACTTAGAAAAGAAGGCATAAAACGTATACAAGCTTAGAGATGTGGATCTGGCACAAGAAGGAAAAAATCAGTTAGACAGCACAGGCGTCAAATAAAGAAGTCTTGAGCCTGGTGCAAGAACAACGTACTCAATACGTCATCGTCATCAAGCAACGCCAAGCAAACTGGATAAGGCATGTCTTAAGACAATGACTGTCTTCTGAAGACTGTACTATAGGGAAAGATGGAAGGGAAATGGCCAAGAGGAAAACCAAAAAGGAAGATGCTGGATCTACCTATGGAGAGAAAGGACAAGAAGATCAGTTCCGAGGAGCTAAAGAGAGGACGGCGTCATCGTCAGTGGAACCTGCCTTGGGACAGAGCACGAAAGAAGAAGTTGTTCATGTATTTCTTCTGTTTTCTAAACAAAAGCAAAGATTATTATTGTAAATAATAATTTTTGATGCATGACGATACACCGGAAATTAACGTGCATTTAACAATGACGACAAGGCTTTGACTACAAATTTATAGCCTACGAGTTCAAAAAATATCGTTCGTGAAGAATTCTGTCGAAATATTTGAGGATAAACAGCAAAAGAAATGGAATGGACACATTACTTGAAAGATTTGGAAAAGAAGAAGCACCGACGAAAGACATCAAAACAACACCGAATGCCCTATTTTGTGCTGATGTACCGTTAAGAAACTACTCACTTATTCACTCATCAAAACGGCAGACTGAAGCATGCAGGTACTGAAAAAACGTGCCACTGTGGATGAACTGTTAGGTCTAGTAAACCACGAAAGCCAGAATCAAACACATCTTTTAACATGCCAGATATCCACGAAGACGAATCTAATACAGTGTAGCATCGTACAGATCATTCATCGAGATTTTAATGTAAAGCGTCTTTTATTTTCCAACACGCTGTTGTCTAGTACGATTAATTTTTCTTGCATTTATATTTCACAAGGTAGTGTAGCGACGCAGTTACGGTGTGGTGAGATATTTAATAACCACTTTATTGATAATTTGTCCAGAGAGTGTGCTAATAAAAACTGAAAATCGGTTAATATTTGTCAAAGATATGGACAATTACAAAGTGGGACGTTTTTGATACACCATGTATAGGCCCCCTGGCCCCCTAAAACATGATCTGGCGATAGCATCTGCTGTGCAGCGTTTATAGGCCTAGTCGATTTTATAGGCCTAGCAAATCACGTGTTTAGACCCGAGTGCATTGGTGCACCCGACTGCAGCTTGCACGCATCGACACTATATTGACAGAGTAACTAGTCTACCTCGGAGGTACATGAGGCTACTTCAGATTGGTCATGGGACTATCGTATTGAATATTCTACGCAGTGGAGTAGCCAGCCAGACTCCGACAGGCCCTGGTTCAACAGTAGGCTAAGTAAGGGGCCAGTTGTGACTTGCGAGCCATGTGGCCGGAGCACGAAGCCAAAAAGATGCGAAGTTCTTTTTGCAAAATGTGGTCTGTGAAAGGGTTAGCGGACTCTCTCGCACTAGCTACCTCTCCTAGGGGGGTCTTGGACAAAACCGCAGCTTTCACGGCGCTATGCAAAAATGTAGCTTTAACTTTACTCGTTTTTGTCTCATGTACAAATCTAGTCTAGATCATAAGCTACAGCATCGTGATATGATCTTCAAAAGTTAAAATATCTTGAGAGAAATTAAAAATTCAAATTATCACTCGTTTCCTGTTGTTCAAGCGTCTGGTAGTCAAATGTTTTGCGTCCTCCAAAACTTGTCAGCTTTCGCGTGGAAATGAACGAAAAAACACAAACAATTATTTGCAAAACGTTTTACATGTCATGTAATCACGGCCATAAAATCGCAGAACTTTTAAACTGTTTAAATTTATCAACACACGCAAAAAGAGAAACAGCCAGACAAACGGACGGACGGACAAACGATACGGTGACAATAAGTAATCGATCACAAACGTCGTTGTAACTCACTACAGATGCGTGACACACTACTCTATAATAGTCTAGTCAGACACAGCAACAACGTAAGACTGGTCGTGAACATTATTCGAGCATGCAGTAATTTTAAGTTACTTTCGACAATTACAACTGATTAAACATTTTCACTAGGCCTACAGTTAGGCTTAGGTTACAGTTAACTCAACACTTAAGCCATTTGGCATGCCTTGAAGTAGTGGATATACTCGAGCAGCAGCAAAATGCTCAGGCGAAAGTGTGTGAGTAGAATAGACCACAGACGGAGTCGAATAGTACTCCTTGCAAACTAACTAATGACTGATGACCTACAGTACTGGCCAAAGTTATTGTACCGTCCAGACTTTTATCAACAGTAGTTGTTGTTGTTGTTGTAGTATTTGCATATTTGTAGTAGTAATCATATAAAGATAGGGGGCCCAGTTGTAGTTGCAGTTATAGTATAGTCCACAACTATGACTAGGCTACATTAAAACTGCAATTACAACTACAACCACCACTAGGCCTACAACTAGGTAACTACTATTTCATCAACTATACTACGATTCAACTGGAAAACCCTGGTAATGCAATAATTTTAGTCACTACTGATGACTAAAGACTAGAACTCCTGACACACTAACTATGACCTATGTGGCGTATAATATAAGACACAGGCAGTCCGACGAAACACTGCACCGGCCCGCCCCGGACCGACCGCCGCCGGTGCAGCGTTTCGTCGGACCCGACACAGCAAGACGGTAACGAAAGTTCACCATAGCCTACTGTATAGACCTACATGTACAATTCATTAAACATGTTAAACTAAAAAATTGGGACAGAGCCCAACGTCCAACGTAAGGCCGCCGGGCGTCATAAGTCGATTGGGGTAAAAGTTTGGGGGGGGGTTGAAATTTCCTCAATAGCAAATTCACGTGGCCCGAACTCAAATGCATTAGCATATGCAGAATGCACATTTTCGACTTAGGGAGGGTGGGTCTACATCTGCGCCTATTACTTTTTTGTTAGTGGATCAAAGTTCACCAGTTTTTGTCAAATTCCCCACGGATCACCGTCGATGAAGTTTGTTTCCAGTTTTCGATATCTTGACCGTTTCCTGAGATATTCGCGGTCAAAGTTGTAACGTCAGCACGCCACGCGACGGTCATCAATCCTGGTTCCTCGTCGGCATCAGCCTCCTCTCCGGCAAAACATTCTTCGCCTTGACGCACTGCTGCTCGACTGATGATAAACTGTTTAGCCGCGTACTTTAGCAAATAACAATCACGTGCTCCAACAGTACCTGTCTAACCGAACAAACACGCAGTACAACACAAAAACCAGAGCGCACAATAAAACTTTAATTTCCAAAACAACTCGATTGAACCAGAGAGATTTCCTCATTAGAATGTTATACAGACATTTACTAATCCAGGAACATGCGACGGGATATTATTTGCTTGTTTCAGTTGCCTGTTTTTAACGTTTTTAATCTGTTGTAAACATTAGTTTCTACTTGGAGTACTTTTTGTTAGTCGTGTTTACTTTTAATGGACGTTTCTCGTAAATGTTTGCATGTTTTTGACATATTACATGATTGCGTTGATAGAAGTTGAGTATGTCAACTGTCATTAAAGCGTTATAGTTATACAGAGACGATTTTGAGCGCTAACGCAAACAGCACAAATATATACGCACGACAATTCTGCAGTCTGCAGCCGGATTTACGAACGTGAGACCCCGGGGTATGTGATTTTGTGGAAGCGCTGACAAATACGTTCATGATTTGGAATATGAATCCACAGTAGCCGAAATCTGCGCTGGCCATTAATAAGAACGCTATGTCACGTCAGGATTTGACGTTGTCCGTAAAATTTTATTGAAAAGTTAACAGTTAGTGATATCCGTCGTCTTTGTAAAAAGTTAAACAATTTTTACAATGTACGACCTAATGTGTGGAGGCCTGGGAGCGAGCCGCGAACGGCCCGAAGATTTCTAAATTCGGCAGTGCCCGGCACTGCAGCCAAATCCCAAAGTTAAAATGACCCAGCAAGCTGTTCGCGACTCTGGCTTTGTACAATAAGACCACCCTACATACAGCAGAGACTTGACTTACAGTAACTATTATCTTTTTCTAAATTTGAAAATTTTTCTCTGTGTTGTCTGCTGTTCAAACAAAGAATGACTCAAGTCTGTGGTAGAAGCCTGTCTGGAGAAACCGATATAAAACACCTTATGACGTCATAAGCTGCAATGACGTCATATCCGCTTTAAGCTCACATGAGTTCCGGAGAAATGTGCGTTTTATTGGTGTATAGATATTGAAAAGTTTTTCAGTCTAACTCTAACATATCGACTTGCAAAACTTTCTGAACGTCCCTCGTATATACTGCAAGCACAGCAGTCGGCAGCTTCACAATACATGCATCACTAGTCGCTACAATAAATAAGCATTGTCATGACGTACACAACGGGGTAGAGCTGGAAATGAGTCAGTGGGTCGTGGGTCACTGATATTGCAGTAGAGCTTATTGGTAGCTTGGCTTGACTAGAGACATTTATCTTATGCTGTAGGGGCAGGAAGCAGTGTTAGGAAGCGAGCTATGTTTGGAATAGAATCAGCTCGTGTTGGCTAAAAGCGTAACTAGGGGAAACTAGGCACATTTGGCTGTAGGCTGCGTCTGCGACGTACTAGTGCTGTAGCTAGAATATTTCTGTCTGACACCCATCGACCCATGATTAAATATCTGCGCAGTAGGCCTAGGCTTAGCTTGCAACTTAAAGTACACTGGGTTACAATGATAAACTTAACAGTTCATGACAGTCATGTCAATACAACCAAAACTGTAGACCTATATACTGCATTTGTTGTGTATCTCAATACCAGGCCACCTACCTAGTACCTACTTTAGTTTTCCGCTACGACTGACCACTACACTGTGTCTCAAAAAAACTGGGACTCCCGACATTTTCGACTGTAACTTTAAAAGCTATTATTGGATTTTGATAGTTTTTGGTACGAGTATTCCTGACACAACTTGCATCAAATGACCATTTAGTTTCCCACCTCACCCAATGTATGCTTCTACACTACCTAGGGAAATCAGATCAAGCGAAATATGTGTTGAAATAAACAGAAAACCAGAAAAAAACATTCCCGACATTATCGATCGTAACTTAAAGAAAGATTAGCAGATTTTGATAATTTTTAACAGAAAAATGTCTGACAACACTGGCTAGGCTACTAAATAAGTGTTTTAGTTTCTACCTCACCCAACGTCTGCTTTTACACTACCTGAAGAAATCAGACCAGCTTAATACGTGTTAAAATGACTGAAAAAACGTTGATAAATTCCATCTATTCTAATCTGTGGACCCCAACAGCCGGTCTATTACAAGGTTTGACTGTCGTGCAACAGTATGTCTACCAGATAAAGTTTAGGAATGTTTGTGAAATCAAGAAGTGACTGATACAGCCTGGATTG
>Ga0209671_1004260_pt1 | contig 14108 bp, 5 predicted proteins | sample WorMetHERISLAND2_2_FD_187401 | JGI IMG/M metagenome (GOLD analysis project Ga0209671, IMG submission 187401) | Marine gutless worms symbiont microbial communities from Max Planck institute for Marine Microbiology, Germany - Olavius geniculatus... | ecosystem: Host-associated > Annelida >... | reverse complement strand
GCCCCACCCTACTCTTCTGCCACTGTTGTTTGCTAGCAAATCGAGATCGAGTTGTATAGTGGCCGCCGCCCGCCGACGACTGCTGTTTGATTGCGGCTTAGACAGCAGACAGCGGCGGGCGGCGTGAGCGGATATCGCTAATCGGTATCGGGTTTCACAGTCCAAAAAATATCGCCCAATACCCGATCCACCACAATACCGGCCAGTATTGGCCAATACCCGGTACCCCAATACCAGTATCGTTCGAACCGTAGTAAATGACGGTAATAGACAGCATTGGTTCCCAGCTATTTTTCCGTAAAGATTTTCAGCATAATTATAAGCACTGCCACAGTACAGTATTAAGCTTACAGATGACTGTAGTGTTGATGTCTGATTTACCCTTGGCGGTGTTAATAAACGTGTAAAGGCCAAGTCGCATGAAAAACAATATTGGCTAAATATGTGTAGAATGTAACACTAACTAGAAAAGCCTAGGGGAATGCACAACAGCGGTGCATGCTTGAAAGCCCAGTAAAACATCTAAGTTCATCCATCCTAGCAACCGTTTCTTTTACAGTTGCCAGAGGGCGCCAGACGACCGGCAGCTAATTATCTATAGTGTTTTACTCGTACTCGCCAGAGGGCGTTACCTGTTTCACTCAGCCAACGCCGTATTGGCTGGAAATCGCAAATTTTCCATACCCCTCTGTCATTTAGTGCTCTCGCTCGGGGTGACTTTTTTCGAGTTTATGGAAAAGCTTTACTGATCCTGAAACTTTCAGGCAGCCGATGGTGAAGATTTGGTGATCCTAGCTCGCACCGTTTTTGACTGATCCATCCGTATGATGGACAGACAGACAGAATTGTGATGGCTAAGATGGGCTACAGCAATAGCTGCTGTTGTGCATAATAATACACTATCAAATGAAATGAAAACATCGTTTTAAAGTAATTTTCAGAGAAACATGTTGTGCCAACTGAATGCATCCGAACGTGCCACAATAACTAATGACATTGACATCACTATCAGTACGCTTTGTTGACAAACTGACGTTCGCATTAAAAACATAGTAAATCCGTTGGTTCTACTGAGAATGATGCTGGATTTATAGTACAGTAATAACGCATAGGTGACATCAGAAATTACGCCATTGTTGATCTGTTCACTACTAGAGGTGTGCAATTAGTAAAATTAATGATGTGCTGGAATATTGTGGTTTTTTAATGGGCTAGCTATTGATGAAAAATGTGGCCTTTTTTGAAGCTATTTGGCTGCAGTTGACCTTAAGGCAAAAAAGCTAGTTAGCAATACTTCCACAAGTGACGTCACAGTTGCGAAAATGGTCGAAGCCATGACAAGGTAAAATTGAGTACTTTAAACATTATTTTTAGGGTATTAAGATATATTTGCTACCAGAAGATTAATGAATATTGAAAAAAGCATTTGATAAAGCCAATTAGCACTTTATAACAGTTACGTAAAATGATGCGACTTGGCCTTTAAGCAGCAAGAATGCATCTTTTTGTCTTATGGTATTTTCATTTAGTAAGGCTGTTGGCAATGTATGGTTGGGAACCAATGTTGTAAGCGATATGTACCAGTCCCATTTGTTTCAGTTATGAACTTATGTATGATGTCGCATGTATTTCTTTGGTACTGAAGCCAACTAGATGCCAGTTCTAAAGCTTTTTGTTACATAGTTTAATAACATCTGTAATTTGTATGTTAACAAGGTCCTCAGCAGATTTGAAGATTTATGCATAAGTTTAAGTGTTATTTTGTAATAGCCCTTGTTGTCTGTGTAATATTTGTGATCATGTGTAATGTTATGTATCCATATATTTAATAATTTTATTGCTTTTCATGACCAAGTATGCCTATGGTCCTTTGATTTTCTTGAGCAAACACCTTTGTATTCTGTTGCTCTCACCGTTTCATGATAATAGTTGCTTGCACAGTATTTTGATGAGACTATAAGTTTTTAAAGTTTAATATATTTCTAATAACAGATGTATGAATGAACTTCAAATTGACCATTGTGAACTAATATAGCATTATGCTGTTTGCAGTCTTATACAGGTTTGCATAACCAGCTGACTTTATTGGAAGCTTTGCCAAAGTATTCTGTGTAGCTTGTCGGAATATCACCCGTAGTAGATATGTCAGTGGGCAGTATCTGTTGTTTATTATGGAATACAAGATTGAAATAAAACTGTAACATTACATTGGTTAATATCATGCATGGCATTCATAATGTGCATATAAAATGTTTATAAATTTCAGCTGTAGAGATCTCAAAACCTGACACAAGAGTAGCTTCCAGGGCTATAACAGTCAACTATGATTCTTTGTGTCAGTTGCATAGGAGTGGGCACACACACTGGACATATTCTGGCATATTTAAATATACACTTCTTACACAATTTTTTGATAATTAAAAACATTTCAAAACCAGATAGCCAACTGATACCTTACCATTAAAGTTAGCTTTTCACTGAACTATCTTCAGAGCAGGCAGTTGCACCTCACTTGTAATTGTTGTAGCAAATAAACTGCTAACCAAGACTATTCAAATTAGACTACTTTGATGCCTAAGCATCAATGTGGATAATTCATTCCAACTGCCACAAATCTCATTTACATACTTTTTGTTCCATTACTTTCAACACAGAATCAGTTCATGTGTCACCAAAACTGCATCATTAACAAGCATTTATCAAACTGCATGCAATGAGTTATAGGACTGCACTAACAAACTTCATGCGTGACAGACAAGTGCATTTATCAGAGGTTAGGATCCTATTAGAAACAACAAGCATAACCAGATAAGAACCAACAGATTCATCGTCACACGAAATACTAATTCTTTATTGTCACTATAAACTATGCCACAGTATGCATATGATGCATATACCGTTACTGTTTCATATTATCAGGTGACAGTTTTTCAGTTATAGCACAAAAACACTGTTCACATATCCAATTGAACAACTAAATAGTCGACTGTTTTTCAAACTGGTTAAACTTAAATGGCTGCTAACTTATTTTCATGTCAGTTAAATTAAATATGTAGCATAACTAGAAGCAGCTTAACTAAAACTGCAGCTTAGAAGCTACCCCTTTTAGTTAACTGCTCACATCAAGCCCAACCATATCAGTCATTAATATACACTGTGAGTCACAAAAATATCCCAATTTTATAGCTGCAATAACTCAGTGGCAAATGTGGACTAATTTTAATATTGTCACTGCTGGAGAAGCTAGGATAAACTCTACCATCATGCTTGAAATCTACTGTTGCACTACTATGACAACTTCGAGTGTTCACATATACAACCTCTGTATAACAAAAGTTACAGAACTCTTAAACATTAAGTATGACATTAAAGTTGTTCCAAAAAAGTTACAACTTGTCATAGCTCATAGTATGTATATACAAGTACATTTTTGTATTATGAAATGACCACAATACCAAGCATGTGAAAAACAAAAACAACAAAAACATCACATCAGTTTGACATTTTACGGTTTGATGAAACCAAGCATCACATTATAATGCCGTGGACTGGTAAAGTCCATTGACGCAATGTGGTAGGGCTGCTTATCAATTCTGTAAGCACCACGGAAAAACTGCAAGATACGTGAGGTTTCTGGTACTAAATGCACATCACCTGGCTTAAACACAAGTTGCTTGCGTGCCAGTCGCCAGTTGAAACAAATACCAAGAAACTGGCGCAATGACTCATTGTAGTACATATAAAAAACCGTTCTGGTCAAAAGGGCATATGACATAACATAGAACACTGTGCTAAGTACGAGTGCAATACTAAAGAACATGTGGACTGTAGGTTCATCAAACTCATCATTTATTGATCTGTATCCAGCCATTAGCAGAACCGAGTTAAATAAACAGGCCACAAATGCCAAACCAGACACAGCATAGGTGGTAAGGTAGTAGAATCTTTTCTGGTTTCTATACACCAGATCTCCCGCATTAGGAGGAGGCTTCATCTGAAGCCGAGATCTCTTCCACCGCTGAGTAACAAACAGTCTTCTTCCATATCCGTGTGAGTAGCTGGATGACACGAGCAACTTGTGTGCCTGCTGATGGTCTGTTGCTTTTCTTTCAACCACAGGAAACAATGCGAAATTAAATGCTGTTGTAGACTTCTCACTCTTTACCTTCCACTACAAACATCGTCACACAACTTGTAAATCAATACTGCATTGTGAAAAACAATACAACAAAGAAAATGCAGCTATGCGGTGTGCTTATCAATAATAATCCAAGAAATTTAACTATTCATGCTGTCAATTCCCTAATACAAAATATATAATTTGTACCAATCAACAGAGCTCTTGATGTCTGGACTCTGAATGCAGTGTCGTAGCATTTCGCCTAATTGCATTTCGCCTAATCGCTCCCCCAGTTGGGTCTACTGCAGAGCCCCAACCAAAATCGAACTAGGGTTAGTGTTAGGGTTAGGGTGAGGGTTAGGGAAAGTATACGACGTGAAATGAGATTAGGCGAAATGAGACGACACCCGTCGTATACTTACTTATGGTCGGCCAAAAAAATGGTACAGAAAAAATGAGCAATGACAAAACAAAGCTTGTCAAAGAAGCAAAAAAACGACAAAGCAAGTCGTTGTTGGTTCGCCTATCAAAAAAAAATTAGGCAAAATGGGATTAGGCGAAATGCGATTAGGCAAAATGCTACCCAACCCTGAATGCAACTACATATTTTATCTGCAAGATTCTTTATGCACAAAATTCCTGATTATGGATGTATGCTGTGTGCAAAATCAAGTATTATTATAAAAAGTCGACTTTTATTTAACATTTACAGCAACTTTAACAATATTACTAACAAATTAATATTTGATTAATTCCAACCATCACCAAAAAGTGCATCTGAAAAACTGCAATGTGCATTTCACTCTCTCTTTACATGTTACGTTTTGCATGTTTGCACAGCACATTGTACTCACTCTCAAAACCTTACTGAAAAAAAAATCTCTGTCGATTTTAACTATAAAGTACAAGACAGAAAATTATAAACACGCTACACAACTAAGCTACCGTACATGATCGCTGCACGCAAGTACGCGTCGCTAATATGTTGTGAACACTTACAAAGCTCCGAAAAAGTTTACGGAAACAAATGGCATTGTTGATCTTAGGTTCGCTGGATCTCAAAAATACCGTAAGCATGGTGCAATAGCGTATATATTCAAACAAAATAGTACACTTTTCATTTGTTTATCGGACATAATCAACCTGCAAAGAATATTAAAAACCGACGAAAATAAAAATACTGTATGCGAGTAATAGTGATGCGCAGTATGAAGAATTGTCTGGCTAAACACAAGTGAGTTGAGAACTTTAGTGACTGTGACTGTGTGTGACACGCGCCGCGAGCTCCGGGAAACTTTTTGCTTTCTGAGAACGGCGAGTACATTTCTCTGCAACGCAACAGTCTTAATCAAGTTAGCGGTAGAAGCCAAAGACACTCTTCGCTAATTTAATCAGCTCGATCAGCGCTCAGTTCTACACTTAGACATTTTTGTTTTTCTGCACTCAGCACTGCCAGCATGTCCATACCACTTATCGTCAAAAGTTTCTAACTTGAGTTTGACCATTTTCCAAACAAAGAAGAAAGTGTTTTTTAATGTTCTACCAAACAAATACTTGTATGGTACTACCGTACATACATACCAAGACCTATATGATGTACCATCTAGCCACGATTTCTATCCAGGGTTAATATTCCTTCTCCATTTGTAACAAAAAGCCCAGTTTTTGGCAACATGCATTTTGAGGGATGGGAATGGATCGAGTCGGGACCTATATTTGAGAGAACAAGTGTCTTTATACGTAGGAAAGTGCGTTAATTGGTAATTTCCCACAGACTGTCAGTATCAACCATGACACTAATTAAATAAATCTGATTGGTTGCGATTCGCAATGCAAGTAAGCCTATTTATAGGGGTGCAGCTGTAGGCCTAGTCAGTACTCCAGTGCTAAAGTGTTTTCGGCAGTTCAAGGTCATCAAAAATCAGGTCGTTGATTTTGGTGTCAATCAAAAAAGCTTATGAGACTTCTTATCTTGCATCGTTTCTAAGATAGCCTACACGGGGAGTTATTGGTTCAAAATCGCTAATTTTCTCTACCCCTCACTCATGTACCGCTCTCTATCGGGGTGATCGACCCCTTCTGAATTTCTGGAAATGCTTTAGAAATCCTGAAACTAAAAGTCTTTGTAGCAGACCATATTTAGATGTCACTATTCTAGCTTGCACCGCTTAGAATCGCAGAGTGTGACAGACAGACAGACAGACAGAGGAACAGACAAACAGACGCCTATGCGATAGCTAAGACGCCCTGTAAAACATAGCAGAGCTTCAGCACTGGCTAGGTGGCAAGTTGGCAACTAAACTAACGGTAGAGATCATAATTCCACTGCTAATTGTTTGATAGGATACGTGATACCAGCTGTGCTCGATAAATGCAGCATCTTCAGTCAAAATCCATTAGGAACCGTCTAGCAGCTGGGCCTACCCAGACCCGAGTTGCCCGATAGAGAACTTAAGCGCTTCCCACTTCACAGACCCCCTAGCAATTATGGGCTATAATTCGGCATACACACTTCAGAATTCGCGCCGCCGCCACTGACGTGGACTCATCACAATTGCATCTAAGCTTATGACCGTAAAAGTGTTGTAAGATCAGACGTGAATCCACTACTGGTAATTCCCGACGTGCCAGTCTCTGAGACCCGCTATTATTAATTACCGGTACTTACAAGTCCATACAAGGCTCATTACCCTGCAAGGCGTACACTGAAGCGACGAACCCATCCAGTGCGCTGACGTAACTTGTCTCTAAAAAAATGACGACGATGTTGATGTAAACCACGAAAGATTTGTTTTAACAACGCATCATACAATAACGCTAATGTTCAAGTAATCACGAGTTTATCGGACAAGGTTAACAAGAAGCAAACGCTCATTAGACTGAGATGTCATTTGAATAAAATATTTAGATAATGTTCCGTTACAAAGCGCTGTTGTCGAAGCGGCGCAATTAAATGATTTCGTTTTTTTCTCGTTTGAAAATTTCTCCGGTGGTTTCGCCAGTCGACACGCTTGTTGGTACATTCATATCACTGAAAACCAACTGCTCTAAGCTATACGAACGATTAATAGGCCCAATAGGTCTAATACTATCCAGGTTTAATTAATCGGACAGAAAGACGACCGCACGCACGGCGTCAACTATAACGCTTTTGTTGACGATACGCAGTTGAATGAGCGTTGTCGTTGGGATGATACGCCGACTGCTGTTGGGAAACTTGAACACTGTGTCACAGATATCAATCACTGGATGTCGGCACACCGCCTTAAGCAAAATACAGAGAAGACAGAACTCTTGTGCTCGGGTTCCAAGTACAGTCTGAGTAAACTCGATGGTCGTGGCCCGCCAGTTAAACTTAGCTCTGACACCATTGAGCCCAGTGGACACGTACGCGTCCTAGGAGTTATGTCGTCTGATTTGAGTCTTGAGAAACATGTCTCAGCCGTCAGTGCTACCTGCTTCTTTCATCTCAGATAGATTCGTCGTATCCGGCAGTCGTTGGATGTCGGGTCGGCTAAAACCCCTGTGCAAGTATTTGTGACATCTCATGTCGACTACTGTAACGCTGTGCTGGCTGAGTCGCCGAGAGTCATAACAGACAAGTTGCAGAGAGTGATGAATTCAGCTGCCCGCGTCGTCACTAACACTCGGAAGTACGACAGTGGTTTGTCGCGATTAATGCATGACGGCTCCACTGGCTTGATGTCACCGATCGAGTACGATTTAAGCTCGCAATGCTCATGTATCGATGTCTCCATGGATCTGCTCCGCTGTACTTGATGGACACTGTTGTACACCCACAGCAGAAATCACTGGCCGTCAACATCTGCGTTCTGCCACTTAGCGGAAGTTGGTCGTACCGCGCTATCGATTGAACAGTTTCGCTTTTCTCTGGCGGGCCCGTCGACTTGGAATTCGCTGCCAGACAGTCTTCGTGACCCAAAACTAAGTCTCGATACTTTTAACGTCAGCTGAAGATAAACATTTTTGCGAAATATTGCTGACAAAATGTATTAAGTGCATTAGAGATCTTTTTGAGTATGAGCTATATAAATTTACACTTTACTTACTTTACTTACAACAGTCGGTCGAGATCACGTGACGACGTCGTGACGTCACGCGTGACGTCATACGTACCACTCCTTGACGTCACGCCGAGCCTTAGACCGCGAGTTACGCGCGTTACGCAGTCGGTGCACGGCACTGTTCTGGTCGGCAGGGCCGCTCGCAGCCAGGCCGGACGACGACGTCCGTCGCAGTCGGAATCGCTCGCCACCCGGCGCCGCCACGTACCCGTTGGGAGCGTCCGGGTCGAGCCGGTACGAGCCCTGGTCACGACTACGGTACTTGTAGACGGCGAGTGCAGCAAGCAGCAGTACGACCACGACACCGACTGACGACCCAGCGATCAGACCGATGTGGACGGCCAGTCGACTGTGGGTGGTCGACGCCGCCGTCACGGGAGCGTTGTCTGTCCGCCCGCCCTCAGCCTGACCGCCGCCCCCTACGCCCGGCCCCGCGTCACGACTGTCGTCAGAGTCGGTGCCGGACCGTTTGCTGGCAACACCACGCGGCGGCACGGCGGACGACGTCGGCGGCTTGTGATCGACGACGGACGACGGGGTGACGGACGGCGGCGTAAACGTTGAAGCTGGGGGAGCTCGGGCGGCATCGTTGTGCAGCAGCAGGAAATCACCGCCAGCAGCAGCTGCACCTGATGACCCCGCGGCAATGACGTCATCATCGTCATCACAGTCCTCGTCGTCGTCGCATCGACGCACCGCCGCCGAGTCACGGTCCTCCAGTTCACTGTCACTGCCACATACAACAGACTCGCTCATACACACACTTCACTCCACCGGCTTCGATCTGTTGCACGTGCTGTAGAACAAATCCCGCAACACATCTACACTGTAATGTCTGTACAGCAATTTAAAAACCACACTCAGTTTGCACTGGTACCGTTTTTCGTAACTTAAGGCTGCAGTAGTTGTGCGTCATAAAGCGATCGACGGTGCGGCTACGCTGTCTGAGCCTGGTTTAAGTACGATACCGCACTATACTGGAGTGCTATAAGCTCGTTCTGCATACTCGCTTATCCACCTCACCAGTGCGGTGTTTAGTACATCCACAACAAGTAGTGAAACAACACTGCGCATCATAGATGCGCTACAGAATCAGAAATGTATATCTGATTGACTAATTTACTGATCTTGGCATGTTTTGTGACCAGCATAACAATAAATCGTTTATATTCAATTTTCATTCTCAGGCTATTGCATCAAAACGATTGCAGAACTGCGCAGTTTCACGCTGCACAAGACAAGATAATAGAACATAAACTACATGTAGATGTGCGTGATTAAACTGACAGTGTTCTAGTACGATCTAGTGTTCTAATGCAAATCGTTCATCATATCGTATGGTATATTGTATGAGTAGTAGTGACAATAGAAAACCTGGAGTTATTGAGGCGAGCAGGTGCAGCACTGTCGGCATGTGTCGGCAGAGTGGTTCGTGTGCGTTGACACGGACCGCTGCCACCATCAGCACAGTGATCTGACAACGTCAACGACCGATCTGTTGTTGTTGCAAACCTTTTCGTCGTTGTCGTCGTCGTCGGCGGCGGCGGCGACGTTCTAACCCTGACAAAACAGAACAAGCACGAGCATACAGTGGCGTAAACAAAGGTGGCCCCCAATCCTAAAGACAAATCAAGCACACGTCTAAACAGCACTAAATTTGGTTAGTCGATTCTTAGAAAAATAATTAAAATTGCTGCTACCGAATGTAATATTTTAAAGATATGCACTAAATACGATTTCTGCTACAGACCCCGCTGAGAAAACTCACAGCGCTCCCCCAGGTTCTTCTCTGGCTAGATTTTAGAAACCTTACTTTTAAAAAAGGAAGAAAAAAGGAAAGCGAGAGGAGGGGTAAAGGAAAGGAAGGGAAAAATGGGAAGAAAAGGGGAAGGTGTCGAGCTCCCCTCCCCCTATTTCTGGCTACGCCACTGCGAGCACACAGCTCATTGTTTTATGCACTGCAGTAGAACAGTTACAAAAACTTATAAAAAGTAAGTAAAAAAGTATAACATGTCAGCTGCAATTAATTTCGAACACCCTAGATATGCTAGTTTAAGAACGAGAAGTATGGAGATGTTTCAGTAAGCATGAAAATTCAAAAATAACACATAATACACAACAAAACGGTTGTACAGTTTTAAGCACACTGACAACTGACGATTTTGTTAAAAAAATAGCAGCAGCATTAAATTCCGCTGACATTCATGTCGCATTTAGAGACATAAGGATAACGACGAAAACGAATATTAAAACGTGCGCTAAAGAGGGTGTGGCTAAATTGAAAAAACTTCTTAGACGATAAGCACAATGCGGTTGTATTTACTGACATTTTTGACTGTTATTTTCATTAGTTAAATTTAGTTAAGTTTTTTAATTGTGCTACCATTTCATTCATGGTAAATAAAGATGTATATAAAAGTCCAAAAGACAGTCAAGTAATAAGTAGCAAAGGTGGTCTGCATACAGTAACAGAATAGTGTAAGTCTAACCCCTCCTTTGAACTGGCACAACATACGACAATCACCCCACCATTAATTACTGCCATTGTACTGCTTGCTTATCAATATACCTCGATTGAAAGCACAAGAAGCTGTTATATGAACTATGGTTTCGCATTGTTTCAATGAAATTATGGCAAAAGGAAGGAGAGGCAGACGACTGACCGATGAGAAAGAAGTGGTTGAACTTGTAACTCGACGTCACCCTGTATTGATACCTGTTCGGTGCCCTCGGCCGCTAGGCCTAGCACTGCCACGCCGTTGAACACAAGTCCTAGCAGCAGTCACATTAACTTCAGTCGCATTCAACCACCACAGTGTAGTCACAGTTCACGATCTAAAGCGCAACACGAGTTACAGTAAACTGTATTGTACTAGAAACTTCGATATACATGCTGCGGAATAGATACTCTGCGGAAGTGCAGGAGAAAAATCGAAATCATACTGTTTGTAAAATATCGGTTTTAACCATTGAGACATGTCCCTGCCTTTGAGCAGCGCAAAGTGCTAAACTAGCCATTTGCTTACTTGTGTAGGACAACTTATATCTTATTTCAGAGTTGTTTAATATTGTCGTGGGAAAACTATTAGGCTACGCGAGAATGCGACTTCAAACTGTAAAACTCAGAGCGGACCTGCTATTGAGCCTCGGAACGTCCGAACGAGTTTGCCGGAGGAGTCGATATTTGCGCCGACGAATATCTTTGACTGATGATTGAACGTAGTCAGTTGCTGACCTGTGCACAGCGAACGCGTGAAAACAACCAATCGATCAATGAACGAAAGAGTGCGATCGACGAGCAAAAAACGACAACAACAACGGCAAGCGCTTCAACACGACGACAGTAACAACTTGATTACGTTTTGAAGACATTGATGCACCTCCCATGCACATTAGGCCCCTATGCATGATTTAAGGTTTTCGGTTTTTGGATGCATAGTTACAACTAACACTAGCCACAACTCTCTGAATGCGAATTTATAGCTACGAATTACTGCTCAAAAGTTTTAAATTTAGCATTACCGTTATGTCAGTTTTTTTCGAAAGCTTTATTTAAAGTTAGAGAAACTTATTGTCAGATATTTTCTTTGACAAAACAAATAAGTGTAAAAAGTTCAGTTTCAACAACTCACAAAATTTGCTTTTCAGCGGCCCGACTTAGCCTAATATATAACTAGAAAATAACTGGTTCAACAAAAAATAATCAAAAGTAAAAGCCGTGTCACAAAAAATGTAAAAGATTAAAGACTGCATTGTAACAGTAAAATTTTTTCCATTAAATTATTTCGAACAAATGATACGTTTGTCATTGCTTATGATCAATTTCTACACATATCTTCGTTATAAAAAAACGACTGTAGAAATACAAAACTATGTTGTGATATGTCGTTCTTTAGTTAAAATTAATTTTTTTTTACCTGATTAAGTTAATTTTTCTCAGTGTCTCTACTTACATGAAAATGCTCCGGTTTGCTCTATTGGTCTATGACGAACAGAGGTAAATTATATTAGACCTATTATCTGCAGATGACGAATGCGATAGAGTCTTGAATCTGTGGGATGTAGTACGACGTATTTAAACGCCACCGAGCGTCACCTGCCATATGTAACGTAACAGAGATTTACCTGTGGGGTTGAGCATCTGGACGGGGTTGTCGTCAAGCTGTAGCGTGGCGTTGGCTTTGAGGCGATTAAAGCGAATGACGTGGTAGCGGTTGTCGTTCAGCTTCACAAACCGGTCTCTGATGACGTGGTCTGTCAGACCGACGTTATACACGACGAACACGCTGCCATCCACCTATATACCGCAAAACACGCACTGCACTTTAGTTTCCAGCTAACGCATTAACGCAACGCACAAAACGCAGGACCTTTGTGCACGCTTTGACGCAAGTGTCTCAGACGACGAAAAAATACAAACCACCTACGGCCGCAAAACGCAACAAATGCAACAAATACAAGCGAAAACGCAAGTATAGACCGCAGTGTTTGTTTTGCGTTGTGTACGTTGTGCCTGCTGCGCGTTAGTTGCGTTGCGTTCGTTATGTTTGTTGCGTCTGTTGCGTGAGTTGCGTTAAACGTATAAACTGGGCTTTACGTTGTACCTGATATTCGTTGTGCGACGAAATATATACAGGGTGGCACATAAAAAAGTAAAACGTGCATCCCGATTTACGTATACATTTTCTCTGTTATGGTTTTCTCTTGTCTGCGACATAAGCTATAGCCAAGACATATAATGCAAACCCGCACAAATAGCCTAGTGAAATTTAACGTGCAACTGGCATTTCTCCGCGACAATCGGTGCAGTGCACAGCGAAACTGTATTTACAGTTGTCTGTGACGTACACGGTGCAACGAATGAAAACAAAATGTTACAGTTTGTTCTAAACCACGCTGTATATAGCCTACTTGGAAGTGAGATAGCCACAGACGAGGGTGCAATACAGCACATAGAGCATAGGACGTCGTCTTGTAGATCGATCAAAGGGTTAAAGGGGTGTGATGGGAAATGCATCTCAGAACTACAAAGCGTCACCTGCCACATGAGATCATACCGTGTTTTTTAGCTCCCGACACAGAGTAGGCCGGTACTCGATTTTCCTACCCATAAGAGATGAAAGGCTGAGTTGACATCGGTGTTGGTTACCTACCAATCTGCTTTACCTGTTCGCAGAAACAATCAGCCATCCTAGTAGTAGGCCTAATCATTTGATAACTATCCAACCGGGAGTCGAACTCGGGACCTTTTGATCGTGAGTTCAGCGTACGTCGTAACCGTTAGACAGAGGGATGCCACCAAGCCACTATTAATGCACGTACGTGCATTGTGCATAAACATAAAATTTGGTGACAGATGCAGTTTAACTTTTAGCAACATAAAACTGGACCTCTTGTTTATATTGGCCACGCCCACAGCGGCGTAACTAGCCATCGGCAGCCCCGGCAATGCCGGGGGGCCCAGGGGCCCATCACGGTAAAGGGGGCCCAAAGTGACTCGAATTATTGAAAAAATTAATTAGCTAGATATAATATCAACGGGAATTTTTGTAATTTTGCCGATATCACCATATCTGAGAATCAAATTTGGACGGGACCCGTAGCGAATATTTGCCGGGGGGGCCCAGAAATTATAGTTACGCCACTGCACGCCCATAAACGTTTATTCAAAACGTCAAACCAATCATGATTCGTCTGTATTAATCTACCGCACACAAGATCTCACAAGTAGATTACAATGCTTACTGATTGCGTTGATGTGGTAAAAGGAGATCTGCAAGTTCATGACGTATCTTGTACGAAGCTGAAGAGCCTCGTATAACTAGCGTATTAATTGATACTGTCAGTGGCCCCATACTTTTTATTAACGTATACATGCCAACCAATTATGGTGATGATCATAG
>Ga0209671_1004259_pt1 | contig 14108 bp, 4 predicted proteins | sample WorMetHERISLAND2_2_FD_187401 | JGI IMG/M metagenome (GOLD analysis project Ga0209671, IMG submission 187401) | Marine gutless worms symbiont microbial communities from Max Planck institute for Marine Microbiology, Germany - Olavius geniculatus... | ecosystem: Host-associated > Annelida >... | reverse complement strand
GGGGGGCAGGTGTCCGGGGGGCACCTGTCCTACAATCGGAGCTGAATTAGGCGTAATAGCAATGTTTGTTTGGGTGATCACTTGCCTCAAACGAATAATTTCCATCGCCATAGATGTAAATTATTGTGAACCGCATACTGTACGACGAAGTTTTCTAGTTCTCGCAACAACTGCAGTGTGCGATAAGCTGTCAATACACTGTGCCCGGAAAAAAAGTAAGCCCCTAGACGTTGTAAAATAAAAATGTCAAATCTGAACGAATCTGAATAAAATTTCGTATAATTAATTCGCAATAAATTTTCGAAACCAACACTAAATTTCGTCGAAAAATATTATTTTTAGCAAAGTTATTAATTGTTGAATGTCAATAACAAAATATCTTCGTTACAAATATGGCGTTACATAGGTCGCTGTGTTAAACGATAACGTAAACAATAACAAAATGGTATTTTCTGCAAACGATCGTGTTTTAATTAAACTGTTGAGACAATAGAAAAGTATAATGCTAAAAAGTTTATCGCGGAATTTTTCAGTAAGCCATGGGCACTGTCGGGATTAAACAAACTGTCTGTGCATGCTGTTGCTTAATACTGGGCACTTCACGTTTTGGGGTGACCTCACAGAAGCCGCTGTAACTATTGTTTACGTTGGCAGATTTAACTGAAATTTGGTAGTTTGATTGGCAATAGATGGCCCATTGTTGAAACAAAATTTTGCTAGAATCAGATGTTGTTTGCTGGAGTCACACAAATGTAAAGACTACATAGGCTGTTACTTATATAACGCCATATTGGTAACGGAGATATTTCATTATCGATATTTAACAATTAATAACTCCGCTAAAAACAACATTTTTAACGAAATTTGGTGCACGTTTCAGCAATTTATTCAAAACTAAGTGTACGAAATTTTACTCAGATTAGTTCAGATTTGACATGTCTATTGTACATTGTCTAGGGTTTACTTTTTCAGGACACAGTGTAGTAACCATGGCTCCATCTGCAGCGATTTGGCCGCAATTTTTAATGGAAAGGTATACGTGGCCCCATCTCGGAAATGGTCATGCAGTGATAAGGCCAAGGTTAATATTGATCACTTATAGAAAATCGTATACGCCCTTTCAGACGAGATTAAAATCATCGAACTTAGATGACCTTGAAGGTCACTGATAACCAGTACGGTCGGCTGTCTTAGCGACAGCTGGGCTTCTTGTTATACAATAGAGCCTGTTATAAAATCAAATTAGTAAATCGGTTGGATTTTACTGTTTTTATTTGGATTAAAATAAACCAAAAAGTATAAGCCAAAGGTAAAGAAAGTTTGTTAAACAGCAAAGAATAGGGCCTAAATTGCACACCACGTGATTATTATTCTATGATTCGTGTAAGCTAGCCTATCTATAGTGGCAAACATGTAGTCGGTTGTTTATCACTAATCGTCTAAACACTTAAACCATTTGGTACAACTTATCCGGACTGCAGTGTATGTGATTGTGAATGGGCTTATGTCCCGTTCATCGACAATAGCACACGGTAGTGTAGTCGAAGATTCCAATTATACACGCGGCGACAGAGCGTTGACTGTGTTAATGACAATAGGGGTCCCATGCGAGACGAGTGACGAGGGAGGCAGATGATCGACGTGTTCAAGCGTGTGAAAGAAAGATCTATGGTATGTCACTCTCTACAAGTTCGCACTCGTTGGGTTTAATGTACTCTCGACAACAATGGACGCCTATTTAACGCTAGACTACAGTAATGCAGTTCGCAAGTCCATTTGTCTGGTGTGCAGTGCACTAATGGTTGTAGTAACGTCATCAGCTTAGCTTAAATATTTCTTGCTGCACGGTAAATAACGAATGTCAAGCAAATATCAATAGCTTGTTTGTCGGAGAAACCGAAACACAAAAAAATGATATCCGCAAAAAGCTAATTAATGCTGAGAAGTAGTGGTCCAAAACAGTCAAATAAATTAGCAAATAAATCATGATATAACGGTTGATATGTTATTTAAACCAACAGTCTATTGCATCATATCGTATTTTACGTTACGCATATGGTCACAGAAACCAATTTGTTTCAAATTTTATCTCGGGTAGTTAACCCTCACGATGCAGCGTGGTTGCTGAATTATCAATCAAACACTATAATAATATTCTGACAAGAAGACGACTTCTGCAATTTGCTCACGGCTGCTGGTCCATGGAAGTCATATATAGTCATCTTCTGCGGCCAATCAACACGATGAATAAGTAGAGCGAACTGTCGAAAAGTTTCCTGGTGACCCGGGCGTGGTGCGCAGTTGCAGCTGCGGCAGCCTTGATATGACGGCCTGACGCCTTCTGCATCAAAGCGCAAAACAGAATCTCGCATTGGTGCTGAAAGCGCGCTGGTCGGTTGAGCAGACGCCGTTGACCTTTGGCATGGCGTTGCGTGTTTCGGCTGCTGGCTCGTGACATAAACCATTAGACCAGCGCCAGACACGTAAGCTTACGGACGGCGGCTCAGTTACGCCGACTCTAGTTCGATTCGATAGCCCTAAATAATACGCAAAGTACGCAAAGAAATTGAAGCCAGCCAGCCTGGTTAACAGGCCAGATACAATTACATCAGCAGGCCACCCACACAATACGTTAAGTGCACGCGTGCAAGCATGGTGGTCGAATCTGTCAATGATTAACTTCACTGCGGCATTCATTAGTTCGGCTTAACGAAGCTCGAGCTACCGTATGCGTTCGTCGCCAGTCCAAGTCCTGTGGATCTGGGTTTTCAAGTCCATATTTGTCAGATTTGCCATTGGAATTTCGATGCCGTCTGTGATAGTTTCTAGAGATATTAGTATTTTCGATTTTACGGCAAAGTTGCTATTTTCAGTTGTCGGTCAATAAAAATACTAAATAATTCGCATGTGTTCGACGACATACTTAGAAAGTTCCGGTGCATCGATCGACGATCTCACTGTTGGGTCTTTTGCCCAATTTAAATCAGGAAGTCTCATAAAACTGTTTAGTCCAATTTCGCATTGAAATGTTTCTAATGATGCAGAAAACGAGCTGAGAGCTTTTCACCCTCGAGTGCAATAGAATCGTCTGCCTATAAACAAAGATGTATGCATGAATATTCCAAACAGAATTAAAATCGAATTTTATCGAACGTATTTTAGCCGAAATATAAGATAGAGAAAGGTACAGGGAATGAAAGAAAAAAATGGATATGTATAGAAAGATAGAGCGCAGAAAAAGTGGAAGGGAGATTGCGTCAGCTCGTAGCTTTCTACCACTAATCTTGTGGCGTAGCCGCTAGTACTATGTCAATCGATCAATCAATTTATTTCCGTGATAAAAATATATATTGCATATAACTGCTCGGACGATGCTGACACGTGCATCTGTCCACAAGAGTCGCACATGTGGGGATATCATCGGTAGTCGAACAGCTTCGAATGGTTTGCCCGTATTGTTTCTTCGGTGGAAGCCAGGACATAAGTTGTGCATGGGCTCAGCGCCGACGGCACAGAAGCAGAGAATATAGCACGGACAATGATAAAAATAAATTATTTTGCTGCTTATTTAAATATGTGATTAGGTGATTGCTGTTTTCCATTACTATGGCTTAGTGTTTCTGCAGATAACCGGTGTTATGCAGTAACGGAAGGCTTGAAAAAATTGGTGCCATTGCGGTGTCAGAACTGAAACTCAGAAGAAAACGGGCAAATCGCAAAAAAATCATTAAAACAGAACAACGACATCTATCCAGCACACACAAATTAATGCTCCGACCAAACTGTGCAAGTTTATAGCAGAGATGAAAAGCGGAGACATGTGCAGGGATATATTGCGTCCTATTGTTAGCTTAAGAGGCCTATCTGTCGGGCCTTGTGTATGGGCTAATGGCGCAAACTTGACGTTCTGTTTTCTTTGATGCGCCAGCCGGCAGGTATGACCTACCACTTAGCTTGAACTGTTTGACTGACATGAACACGTTTTTGTTTGTGGGGCGGGACATAGTTTTGGTATTCGCTTGCCTCGTTTAAGGGCTGCATGGTCCTAACTGACTATCTGTCCGAGAACATGGGTCCATCTATTACTCAAGAGTTTGTTGTTCGGAGTAAACGATGCTTATCGTGAACATTGCGCCACTTGTGTTTTCTGAAGGCAGTACATCAACTTGGCGTCAGTTGTTATGCCATCGAACAGTTGCCGTGAGCTCGTCTGTGGATTTACGGTTACCGCCCATACAGCACATGCAGGTCATTAGACCTACAGCTCACCCAGTTCTTCATTTTCGTACTTGACCTTGTCATTGTATTATGCTTATAAATGTTAAAGTTCACAATCTGCAGTCTATTATGATACTGAATTTGCATGACTGGTCACAGGAACTGTTTTCACTGTCCAGTGAAAACATCCAAATCTTATGCGTACTGTTCAATATTGTTTCAGCAGCGGATTCAAAAATCGATAGTTGGCTCAATGGGTAAGATCTAGAAGAAGTAAGCCAGTGGTATTAATAGCTTATAGGCTCCGCCTCTCCCTCCCCCTGTATTGTATTATTTGTGTACGTTGCATAATGTTTCGTACCGCGATTCTGAATGCCGCATTGCATGGAACAAAACACTGACTTAATGCGACCGTTATTAAGGTTATTTACTCGGTTTCGGCAAATTTACTCAAGCTGTGTCTGCCAACTACATCGCCACTGGAGCTTGCGAACACCACGCATTGTGCGGTCAAGCAACATTCTGCCCCCACCATATAGACACCGTCCCGTCCCTTCGCGTCGCAGCAACCAACCATCACCGCGCAGTTTCACTAAATCCCTCGCCGCACGGGATTACGTCGACGCGAATAATACGCGAACGGCACCGCGATGTAAGCACTGCTTAATTTTCAGCTTATGTAACCGGACGGACAGTGCCAGCGTGAAGGCAATAATCCGCGACTCGTCCTCCGGTTGCAGGTGTCTGCATAGCGTCAATGTGTGTGGTCGGTAGGATCTTGACGGCTTTTCGACGTATAACTCAAGCTGTCAGACTATACAATAATGCAACTGCTGTACAGGTCGCTAACTTTGCTTTCGACGGCGAGTCTACGCGCTTCGCCGCACGCAGATACGCAGTCACCGACATTCGTCGTGCTTTTGGCGCTTACTGGCGCGAAAGTCAACAGATGTGACAGTAGACCACCAGGACAGTGACAGTGACACTGTGACAAGCTGTCATCACGCGGTACAGAGAAATTATTGCCATGTCTATATACTGAGTTGTGTGGGTGGGACCAAAACTCGCAAAACGTTTGGACAATACTGACTGTATTGCCACACATTGTCAATTATGGCTGAAGTTGAATTTGCCTTGCAGTACTGAATTTCGCGATAAAGGCTGCAAGTAGCAACATTTTCATCGGTTTCTTCGGTAATCATTGCAAAAACGGGTACCAATTACCTGGATTTGGCATTTGGTAATGAATTTTGGTTCCTGGTACAAATCACTATCCATTACACAAGCAACATGAACATGTGCATCCTTGACTTATTTCTAGGCCTACCGTTAGGCCTAAGGTTCGCGATTAAGACGACCATTCTGTAGTAACCAGTTCGCAAAGCCGTGTTTCTGACGACAGCCGCAGCAAAGGCCGTAAATTCCGCATTAAACAGGCGAAGATGTGTGCACAATGCGCTGCTGCGTATACTTACGACTGCGAGGAGACCGAGGGGGCACAGGCCAATATACAGCTGGTACTTCGATGAGCGAACAAGGCGGATATAAAACACGCGCGCAAATCAATGCTGGCCGACTGCAGTGAGGCAAATCGAATCACGCCAGTTCGCTATAGGACCTATAGCGCTGCTCCTCTGATCGACCCACCACTGCAGTGTTCATAGTTACATCACGCACTACGACTCACAGATCGATGACCGAACGCACCGTCGCCGCCTCAGAAATATTTCTATAAGCAACCGAACGGGACGTGCGGACGGGAGCTGTCGGTCATCGGTCGGTGGCTGGAAGGCTACAAGCAGGAGGCAGCCGGGTGGTGAAAGCTGGCCGATGTCACTCAGTCGGTCGGTCGGTCGTGTTTTTTCTCTCTCGCAATATTCTAGGATTGCGACGAGCGGCGGATCAGACAGACGGACAGACGGTCAGCGCCGGTGTCCCATTATAGGATCGTTCTTCCAGAAAAGTTTCCCCTGGCCGACAATTTAGGCCTACCGACAAAAATCCGCCCCGTTCGGCGGCCGCCCGGGCGAGACAGATTTTCACCGCTAAATTGTCGGCCGGGGGAAACTTTTCTGAGGGGGCGATCTTATAATAAAAAGACTTTTTATGGGGGCCGGCGATATTTTAATAAGGGGAGACATGTCAAATCCGTGATCATCTCTCCCGGGCGGATTTTTCATGGGGAGACATTTTAATGTGACACTGAAGGGAGGGCGGACGGACGGACGCAGTGAGAAGGCAGCGGGTTTATCCTCGCTGGTGAGACGGACGAGATCGCTTGCGACTGTGGGTCCTACGTGTCGTGGAAGCGATCAATCAATCACTCACTCGGTCTGTTAGCACCAGCAGCAGTCCCGTACAGTGCTGCCGATAAACTGCATGGCGCGCGGTCTGGCTGCGGTATGGCAGCCGGTAATTGGCCGATCGTCGCCGCCGAGGTACTGCGCAGCCGCGTGGTAGAACGATAGACCATGCACCACTGACGCAACAAAACAATGCCACGAACAGAGCTAGCGAGCGACCCGCTAGCGACTGCGCAGATTCCGCTCCGGCATAGCCAAAGATGCATTTTATCCCTATTCCTAACCATCACTAACCGTAACCCTACCCCAATCCCTGACCTTAACCTAACTCTAAGACACGTCACATAGGCCTACGACTTTAAGATCTAGTCTCATCCTCGCGTCTGGATCTGCCAAAGGTGGCTATGGCGGGCAGTCACCCTTTGCCTCACCGTGCAGCCTTACAACAAGCATCGCTTGCACCGACCGACAGACTGAAAGCACTGACCACGGCGACCAAGACTAGGCTGACTAGTCCAAATGTTTTAGCTATCATCGTTCCAGCGGTCTTCGCGCATGATCGCATCTCATACAGCTTACATCCGCTTGAAAGTACCTATACCATCACATCTGACTGACAGAGCGGTCTTCTGCTGACCGATTCAAACGTAATCTACAGATTCATTTCTACAGTCCCCACTGCTGCAGTGCATTCAACTGACATTACGTGACCGCCGACAAGTGCGGTTTCGTTTCACTGTTTTCCCAACTCACTAATGTGGCCTGATCAACTGCTATATAATAAGAATAAATTTAAGAATAAAGACGCTAAGGGACAGCTTACTTGTTCCAGCGGCTGTCAGTGGCTCTCCAACGGGGAAACGCGGTCTCCTTCCGCATCATTTTCACCGCCGAGTAAATGCCGCTGTGGTCTACTTGCCTAGCTTTCACTATTCTAGCGTCGAGAACTGAGTGCTGAGAGTTTACAAAATTCAAAATAATTAGTAACCAGAGAACACGAGCTCAGACTGACTAGAAATAGCTATCGTTTATTGACGAAATAATGATGATAAAAAATCACATTACAGCAATGCAGTCACAGTAACTCTCAGAGAAAATGCCACGCAGTAGCAGACATTCGAAAACAGACTACAACAAACTGAACAGTTTTGTATGGATCGCGCAGCACAAAACAATTCTTGCATAGGCGCCATACAGAAAAGGATATTTTATAATCATATTTTTTTAAAAATTAATTTTAATTCCATATTTTAATTCTAAACTATTGATTTTAGTTTTTTCTGTGCTATGTCATTTTATGCAGAAAAATGATTCATCTGAATGAGACAACTCAATTTACCTGACCAGATAAAGTAAGACTTAAGGGTGAAATGGCAGCAGAAGCCCGTAAAATAATAATTTTCTTTAGATTCAAATTACAGTTCGCAGGCGATAAATATGGTCATGCATCTTGTATAGATTAATAGGGCCTATATACGCTAACTCCATATACAATTACGGCCAAATAAAATAAAACGGCAAGTAATGCGAACATAACACGTACCGATGCAATGCAGAACAACGTGCAAAACACGCCGGCGAAAACGAGCAACTTTTATAGGCCTATTAACGGCGAATCTGCATACACATTATTGCTTTTAACACGCCGATCTGTCAGTGTGTGCATGTCCATACAAAATATTCCTCGACAAACCGACAGACGAAATAACCACTCCACTCACGCATATGAAGCATTACCTCAACACTGATTTGCATCAGATTTTTTTACCAAAGATTTTGTAATGGAGCCAATTAAGTCTATTCATGTCAAACGCTCTAATTCGACATTAATATCGATCACGCAATTATAACATTAGCGTCACAAATAATAGGCGCGAGTCTCAATATCTTATCCGATATGCTTACCACCATGCAGTGCATTAGGCGGTTTTAGAGAGTCGATTTTAGTTCGCTGCAGCGATGCAAAGTTGTAACTTTTTTTAAAAAAATGATTATCGGCATCTGAAATTTTGTGTTTGCAGACGAAATCAATGGCAAAGCGACGGACAATTTGTGCACCGTGGTTTTCAGTCAGGCGGATTGTCGCGGGTTATGTCGGTACTATAGCTACAAGGAGTCTGAAACGCTAGCCGTCAACGCTGCTCGCCATTTCTGACGCTACTCGAGCGATGAGCTCTGACGGCAGCTAGCGTGTCGAACTCACAGAAATGAGCAGATGATGCGAAGAGAGTTGTCTGGTTCTTCGCCGGCTACTGCTTGCTACTGCACTGAGACTAGCTAGGCCTACTGTCCGTGACCGCGGTGACCCGGCGGCGCACCTGTACATACAAATTTACACAGATTGCGTCCAGGTGGCGCCACTCAACTATACACAACATTCACGTGCATCGCATCGAATCGACGCAGTTCGCTGGACAATTCGAGAACAAACCAATACAACGACTGCACGTCTTCTCATTATAGGATCGCTCCCCCCCAGTAAAGTCTTCCGCGGTCGACAATTTACTGGTAAAATCCGTGCCGCCCGGGCGACCGTCGAACGGGGCGGATTTTTGGCGGTATATTGTCGACCAGGGGAGACTTTTCTGGCGGGCGATCCTATAATGGGACACCGGCTAACGTAAAATGTACCTCTGCTGGCATGTTAAGTATACAGCAAGTAGTGTAATTAGTTCGCCATTATTATCACTACTACCCGCGGAAGCGACGGCAGTATTGTTTCAGCATCGCCGCTAACATTTTTTTCGCTTTAACACGATAACGCATGAACCGCTGCACTTAACTAGCTGAAACTTTGCAGCAGCACGTACACTGACAACTTTTAAAAGACTATCGAATATCAAGGTCATAGGTCAAAAGTCAAGGTTACATGTTGCATGATACTGCGGCTACCCGCGGGCAGTACTTAGCCTTGATACAGACAGGAAAAAACCGGCAAGTTTTAAAAACAGAAAAAATACCACAAAATACACCATAAGCTGGCAAAATTATAAAAAAAAATTAAAAAGATAAAAACAAATATGCCGGGCGTATGAAACATGCGCAGTTTTATTGCGACGTGTCCCTGGTTGTTTTTACCGTTTCTTTGACAATGCTGGGCATCAATCGTAATTACCTCATAATGAATTACATGCTGTGTTTTCTTTTAGACGTCGCTCTCTTTTCATCATTACGGTAAATGAAGTTCATCTAAATAAGCTAACTGCAGCTTCACAAATTCTGTCCAGATTTTTCGTGGTTTAAGAACTTTGCTGTGCGTTTACTGGCACACCAAAAACGATAAAACCGTCTTCTGCCAATAAAGCGGACATAAATTTTGCGATTTTTGCAGCAAAATTGCGCACGTTCTACAACAGACCGTCGTGGTTACATGTAGAGCAAAAAATGGTGCACAAAACATTAAGCATCTGGGAATTGATGGCGGCTGCTGAAACATTTGTGCAACATTTTGTCTTACGTGAGACCACGACCTTAGTTTGTCAGCGAATTGGCCGGCTGTGCATGCCTGGACACACGATACGGTACTGTACATGGCTGGAAATTACATAACAATCATGGAAGAACGATTGATGCACAATATTTACAGTATACGCCGAATGATCAGCACAGTAATACGTAATAGCGCAGCAGTCAGAGAGATAACATAAACCGCTATGCGGCGTTATGTTACATTAATCACCTACGAGCGCAACCTCGTACACGAAGTCATGTAAATAGCGACACGTGGTGGCGTGGAGATGTATAATTGAGTTTTTGACACACACACACGCGAATACGTAGAGAAGATGCATCTATTTGAGCCTCAAATCAGTCACAAACGTTATAGGGCAGACTTTTCCAGATATACGACACGCGCGCAATTCTGACTAGGTCGAATTTTTCTGCAGTAATTAATGAGTCATCGCAGTTACACGCTCCAGCTTCGGGAAAAAACATACAAACATGCACTGGAACTATTTTAACCTTTTACGTGACGAGCTGACCCCCAATTGGCGCAATGTCCTCTACGTTTCTGCTGCAGAAACGTAGAAAACACTGCTACATTACAAGCTCGGAAACACAGACGCACGTGCACACGGTCCGCGTACGTGATATGCGGAATATGGACTCATGTGGATTTGGCGGAGAATCGTTAGTCATCTAACTGTACGGCGGTGTGCTATCGCTGTGGTGTGATCAGGTAGTCAGTGAGGAAGGCCGGCCGGCGGACCGTACTGTACGGAGTGCCGTTCAGGTAAACTGATTCTGCAGGCAGCGGCGGCAGAGGTTGCCGGTGGAAAGTCTTCTCGCCGTTGGTCGCCGTGTCGGACGCACAGCCGTACGCCGGCGGATGTAGACGGCCCACGGCGGCCCCACGCTCGCGCTTATCTCGCTCGGCGACCCAACGTCGACGTCGGTAAAGCAGCGGCAGGATAATCAGACACAGCGCCAGAGTGCCGAGGTGAGTACCGATGATGGCACAGACCAGTTCCGTCACGTTGAACAGTCTCTGCCGCTCACTCAGCTCATCGGCCTGCTCGTCGTCATCGTCGGCAGACCCTGATGACGCCGCCGTCACGTCCAGCACTGTGTAGTTACCCCGTCTCTGAGCGTCCAGGTCGGTCGGCGGCGTCACCCCGGCCACAGCGTCGGACGGCGGCGGCAGCGGCGTCTGGAACTCTCTGCCGCCGACCGTCGAACTGACGCGGCTTGAGGTCGACGTGAACGGCCACGACACGTTGATGGTTAGTGTCACGTTGCCGGCCTCGTTGTTAGCGACGCAAATGTACATTCCGAACAGACTGGACGCGTCAGACCCGCCAGTGGAGTCTGACTCGTGAACAGTCAACAGTCCGACGTTCCGTCGCGCGTCGTCACCGACGGGCGCAGGGTACCGCGTCGTCTTGCCGGACGGTTGGATCCAGTACAGTGTCGGTGCAGGATCACCGACTGCCGTACAACGCAGTCGGGCGCCCCCAGCGTCCGCACCGAACGCCGTCTCGATGTCACTGAACGCTGGCGCTCGACAGCGGAAGTCCGTCGGACGCAGGTCGGCGAAGTAGCGACCGCGTAGACGGGCAGGCGTGAGGCAGGACGGAGCGGCGGCGCCGCGGAAGGTGTCCGGCGACTGGTCGAATGTCTCCTTCAACCACATCGTCTCACAGTTGCAGTGCAGCGGATTGGAACCGAGCCGGAGATGTGACAGCGAGTTGAACAGCGGTCGAAGTCCGACGTCGACAAGCGTCAATTCGTTGCCGTTCAACCACAGATAACGTAGAGTCGCGTTGAGCGGAGTGAGTACCTCGGCAGGCAGTCGAGACAGTGAGCAGTCGTGTAGATAGAGACCAGTTGTAACGAGCTGGTTGAACGAGCCGGGAACCAGCTGTATGTGACGGTTTCCGTTGAGGAAAAGATGCTGTAGCGTTAGACCAGCGAATGTACCGGTGGCTAACGCGCGGATCCGGTTATTGCTGAGGTCGAGCCAGCGCAGATCCGACAGGTCAGCAAACGTGCCCACCTGCTCACACATGCGCCGCATACTTATATTAAACAAACTCATCTCACTCAGCAAACTGTCGTAGCCTAAACTATTCTGTGCCAATAGGGCAAACATACAGTTGTGCATTGCCCAACTGTAATTTCACGACTAGACAGAATAGATTAATATGCACTCAAAACTAAGTTTAAAAGTCATCGGGAGTCATTTTACTTGCTGCACGGAGAAACTGATATACTAAACTAAAATGACTAAAAAAAGCACCATTTAAAAGTGAAAACTGAGAAAAGGCAGCGAGTGCAAGGTCCAGTATGTAACAAAGCCTATTACCGCGAAAAATACCTAAAAATGCCTACAGATACGCCTCAGCGCCGATTTTGCTGTTTTTTTTTCAAGTGCAAAATAAGTGCAAGTCTATTTTATTCCCAGCACCAGCACGCTTTCGCCCCGACCTTCTCACACACTAAGCTTGTATTCATTGTACCGTACAATTAGGCACTGCAGGCTTTCTTGGTCTTGGCTATGTGTTAACTTGGGCTTATGAAAATAAAAATGCGTAGGTTAAACTGTAATAAGGCTTAGCAGCTAATGGATAGACAGTTTGTCTGGGCTGTACAGAAGAACGAAAGAAAAAAAATAAGAAGTAAGTAACTAAAAGAGGAAACCCGTCTGTCGACCATGGACAGAAGTTTGCAGAAAATCCACCAACGCATGAAAATCTATTAGATGTGTACCGCCGAAAAACATGACGGGCAGATGACATAGAAATGCAATGCCATGGGAACTGCTAATGAGCATATAGAAAAAATGAAGGAACGTAGACCTGAAGACATGAAATTAATTTACACCGACAAACGACACAGATAAAAACTACACACGGTGTTCATAGACTTACCTCTAGCCGCTCAATGCCGCACTCGCTGAGATAGAGATGTTCGAGTGACGAAAGCGCGGAAAAGTTTCCGCGACGTAGAGTGGACGACGCGAAGACGTTTCCGTTCAGATTGAGCTGCAGACTGTTGGCGGCGATGCCGTCTGGAACGGCGCTGAGGCCGCGCCGCGAGCAGTAGACGATCCGACTGGGCGCGTTGCAGAAACACGCCGGCGGACAGGACGACGACGACGAGGAGGGATCTTGACTGGACGCCGCAGCGTCAGCCACCAGAGACGCGAGTCCGCCGATCAGCGTCTGCGTCAGAGTCTGCATCCACAGGAACCGCACCACAGTCGACGCCGTCATCGACGTCGAGCCACGGGGTCTTCGTCTCGGTGTAGTGTCATCCACGATCGGCTCGTCGACAACGGTTGCTTCCACTCGTAACATCGACGACGATGACATTGAAGTCGCTGCCGGCAGCTTCCTGTTCAGCGATCGTTGAACAGCAGCAGCGTTTCATACGAGACGAAAATCATAACTCATAACACCATCATTACTCTAATCGTCACTCGCTCGTTGACCATCAGTTGCTAAGATCCAACCTAACTGCCAACCTACAGCACGGATAAAGTGAATGAAGCACGGGTTGTGGTAAATTTGTTTTCAACCAGTCGCTCTTGACTAATGACTACGTAGAGCTATACACACTCAGTGTCGTATCAAACGCTATTTAGGCCTAAACGTCCGTTGAGTCGCGACTACAACCACGGCGTGAATCCTTCAGTCACAGCCACAACTGGAAAAAGTGTCACGCAGCACTGTAGGCTATTCCCGGCACCCGACGTCGTCCATCTCTCTCGCGACGACGCAGCCAATAACTTGTGCGTTGGTTCGACCACCCGCTGTTTCGATCACCGACTAACTGGCGTGCTGCGCGTCGCTCACTACCGACGCACCTCCGCCAGCCAACTGAACTGAATGGCGAGCAGCAGCACTGCAGCAGTGCGATGTGCTGCGCCGCCGCCCGATACACACTGGGTGCGTTCTGAAACGCCCGCGCCGTCCTCCCACCGATCTGCTCGCACCGATCTGTGCGAAGCGCGCGATCAGAGCTGGAAAACATAGGTTATTGGAAAAGAAGGTTTTTAGGTTTATTAAGTCTTTCAGGTTTGCGTTACCAAGAAAAGGTTCACAATTTTTTAAACCCAGGAAAATATTCTGTACACTATTATCC
>Ga0209671_1004258_pt1 | contig 14109 bp, 6 predicted proteins | sample WorMetHERISLAND2_2_FD_187401 | JGI IMG/M metagenome (GOLD analysis project Ga0209671, IMG submission 187401) | Marine gutless worms symbiont microbial communities from Max Planck institute for Marine Microbiology, Germany - Olavius geniculatus... | ecosystem: Host-associated > Annelida >... | reverse complement strand
CCAACATTCTGTTTGCAGTGGCGTATGCATGACGACAGTGATCTGCAACCTTGAGATTACTCGAAATAATGACTCCAAGATCCTTCTCTGAATTGACTTCTTCCAGTTGTTTCCCCTTCATATGATGTGCATAACCTTGTGCATAACATGTGCGATAAAGGAATAATTTTTACGATAAGATACTGGTGAACCGCGATGTGCATTCCTGCATTTTGCATAACGCCATCTTGGCTGCCATTTTCGGTTTCGGTTCGGTTAACAGAAAACCGGTTAACCAAAATTTTTCGGTTAACCGGTTAACCGAGAACATCCCTAGTGCGTATGCTGTCGACCTCATGTTTTGTATGTTGCAGGTTCGAATCCTGGCTTGGCCAGTTTTCTATCTTTTTTCTTTCTTTCAGTTAATGGTGTAAATTGTTATTTTGTTATTTTATCGCTTATTCAGCATGCTTTCGTCGTCTAAAACAGGTTTTCGCCGTCGATATTAGTGATTGCATATAAGTGTATGTAAATGATACAAGAAATTCGCAAGAAGGCGTTTGAAACCGTAGCCACCGCGTTGCTGAAATCGTACCTTGCTATACTGAGGGTCTCGCAGTACGGTCACGCCTGTCATCTTGCAAGCTGTATCCTGCTGTTTGCAGCGAACTTGTGCCTTCGACGCATCGTTAGTGATCATATTAGACATGACGGCATGTATATCAACCTACTTGACCGTCATTCGACGCGAAACTATACTGACAGCGACCAACTAATTGTTTGTTGACATTCGCAGCAGCCGGTTGGCACAGTGCCGTCCAGAGAATAAAAATAAGTAAGCGGTTTAGCTTTTCGTGACAACGCTCAGCTTTCAGCAAAACTAGCGGATGAAACATGCGATTGTGTAAAGCGTAGTAGTATTAAGTGAAAAATGAAAATAATAGCAAGTTTGACATTGGAACGGTGCAAATATGTCCGCGTGCCGGCACTTTCCGAAAAGGGTGCCCGTGTGTCGTGTTAATTAACGCGCGATTGGCTGCGACGGCGTCGCACCATATTTTACCTGTCGTATTATCATTACTATTCGGCGAATCGTGTCAATTTGTTTGCACAAAGTATTGATTTGCTTGCGGCTACCCTTTAGTCAACCCAAAGAAGACCCCTCCCCCTTCTGCGACTACCGCCGTCGCCGTATCCGGGGCTCCGAGCATCTCTCGACTCGATCGAGTGAACGTTCTGTGACTCCGCGCTCCGTCAGCCGTTGGCGTCGTCATAATGAGCGACTAAAGCCCGGTTTCCATCCAGTGTGACACGTGCGACGTAGCCTACGCAACGGAACGGGCAAAAAGCAACAAACGCAACAAACGTGCATAACGGTCACAACGGATCGATCGAAGCAACGCTACGAGCGCGACAAAGAACAAAGGCAACGGAAGCAATGTAACCCAAAAATATTAAAGACGTTCAATTCTTGCCTTTTGGTCGTCGTGTCTGTCACTTGCGTCAACTGACGTGTAAATCGGTTGCGTCTGTTGCGTATTTTTTGCCTTCGTTGCATGCGTTGCCGTATATATACAGGTTAAGGTCAGGATTAATTACATCATTAGAATATGGAGGTGGGAAGAATTTTCCAGATGCGACAAATTTTCCACGACAATCCTGTAGCGAGCTGGGTCGCATACCGTGATCTCGCAAGGTGCAACAGGCGGAGTGCGTAGGCATACATCATGGTCGAGCACGATGACGGCATGGCGGTTAAGGATAGTTTCCACTTTCCATCCAACTCAATTAAAACGTTGCCGGTGCCAGGCAACGTTTTAATTGAGTTGGATGGAAACTATCCTTAAGCCCTAACCGCCATCATCATCATCATATATTCGCTTAATGTAGCCTAAAGTTGACAAGCGCAACTTTCAACAACGCAAGCACAAGATACATAATAAATCCAAAAGCATGCAAGCGGAAACGTCTCATGCGGAAACGTCTCGCCATGCCGTCATCGTGCTCGACCATGATGTAAAGTACACCAAGAGCTTGATGACGCACAGGCGAATGCTTCGGATGACACAACCATAGCAAAGGATGCTCCCAGGCTCAGCGAAGTCGAGTCTGCTATTAAAAAGCTCAAGTTGGGCCGAGCTCCGGGAGGTGACTGCATAGCTCCAGAAATGGCGAAACTGGCTCCTGTACTTGCTGCCACTGCTCTTCGTGAACTATTCAGAAAAGTCTGGACCAGCGGCCATGTTCCCTCCGAGTGGAAAGAAGGCATAAGAACGTCGCTGTACAAAGCTTCTGGCAGATGCTATCCAGATCTACATGTAGGCCTACATCGACGAATTGGAGTGGCCTCCTCCGTTATGCACTCAATGCAATGCTGCTGTCGTTAAAATGGTCTAAGTCTAGACACCAAACTTGTGTTCTTCAAATCCTGTTGTATAAAACTGACACATGGACTTTACTGGCAGACGACACACGCAGATGACAATCCTTCCATATGTCAGCCAACGCCAGATACTGGATGTGAAGTGGCAGGACCGTGTCAAGAACATCGACATAGCCGACAGGACCGGTCTGCCAAACATTGCAGAGATAATCAGCAAGAGGCGCCAAGCACTGTTTGGTCACGTTGTTAGACTGGATGCCACCACACCTGCACAACAAGCGTTATGTCAGGTCATTGCAATGAAAGGCGGACAGAGTCTGGGGATGAACTGGAGAAGACCTGGGCGTCCTCGAATAGCGTGGGTACAGCAGATTGGCAACGGAACACCGGCCAGCTGGAGACAGATGTGGCAGACTGCAGATGAACGTGGACATCGTGGGAGTCGCCGCAACGGACCTCAGTTGTCTACGCGTCATGATGATGATGATGATGTTTAGTTCACGGTCGCTCACAGCCGCTATTCAGGCGTTGACGAATTTCAGGTCACGATTCGACGAATTTTCGAGAAGAAGACTCTTTCGACGGCTGACTGATTGACTGTTAAAACAGTGGGCTCGCCCAGTCTGTCGACCGGCCGAGCGTGACTGACTTCCGGTTTCGCCCGCCTGAATGCACGCGACGCAAATCTGGCGACTATCTCTCAGAGCGTAAGAGGGACGCGTCTGACGGCCGACTACTTACTTACTTACTCAGAAGAAAAAAACACTCAAAATTGTTTTTTTCTCACAACTTTGTCAAATATTTACCAAATTTGATAATTTTTGTCACAAAAATAGTCAAGACGATGAAATCATGCAATGTGCACTCATTTTCCACCTCACGTAATCTATGTCAACGCACTACCGTGTGAAACATAAATGTTCCAAATTCTTGCATAACCTCGAGTTATTTTCCAAGTAAACGCTGTATCGACTTAATTAAGCACAGAATAAACCTCAGTGTGAATTATTCAGCAGAATTCTAAGTTTGTGTAACAAATCGCTTGCAAATCATCAGAATTTATGTCCAGACCCAGCTAACCTGGATCGGGACGCGCTGGGCGCGACGGCGCGCAGTGTGATTTACGGCGGCTGGCGACTATCCCGCTGCACGGCCAAACATCTGGATCGAGCGACTGGCGACCACCAATTTAAGTAGTAAATAAACGTATTTTATTGACTTAAATAAATGTTATTTGGTTTGATTTTCGGTCTTTACACATCTAGCTGCCAAGCAAAAAATGTGATTCTGTTGAAAAACGACTAAGTTCTAGACTTTTTAACATGAACGCTTACCGATTTTTCAGCATTAAAAATGTTCAAGCCAAGAATGCTATTTAATTTTTAAAAACCGGTTTAGTGGGGCAGCAACGTTGCTGCCTCCGGCCATCAAAGTTAAAATACTCGTTAAGATCAAGACTATTAAGCTAATGTAAAAACATTATACACGATTGTAAAAGTTGATATCTTTAACGTAAGCGATGATGTTGCGAGATGCAACATTTTCAAAAACGTTCTTGAGTGTGTCCACTCAAAATATCTCTGACGTGCTGCACTGTAACGGGTGCAGTCTACCAAAAAGTGCTTAACTGTGAGCGAAGGATGGCAAGCTTCACATACTGGTTGACTCTCTCCCTTTAGGAGATAAGAGTTTAGCCTAAAGTCTTGTATGACCAATTCGAAGACAGCCGTTGGATAGGGCGAAGACAAGTTCCTATAGGCTATCAATAGCGCTCTATTTGCAGAGGTTCAGCCGCAATTAGCCTATAGGCCTAATTAAATTGCAACGTTGCTGCCTCGGGCCACCACCCACGTGCGCCGAATTGACGTATAGGCTAGCATGCTAGCGTTGATTGCAGTGTTTGATATAGCAGCGTCACCATAGCGTGTATGCCTATGGGATGTGGGCCTACTCATGCACTTTCAGAAATTGCCTTTTTCCGCGACCGAAGTCGGGCGCTGGCCTTCGCGGATATAGAAGGTGCGGTCGAACCACCCTAGCGACAGCTGCGCTTCTTGTTAGTAATTTTGGTCGTTATGTTTTAGGACCCTTCAGAGTTGCAGCCTATTATTATGCAACCTCATGAAGTAGCTCATCGGCTTTCCAGCAACCGTAAAACGTTTGATCTTGAATGACCTTGAAATGTCATTTTTACGCGCGACAGCATGTAATGTTTCGCGCATTTTAGCTATCGTCGAAACGTACATCTGTGCGTCTGTCATACTCCGCAATTGTGTCAAAATTGTGCAAGCTAGAATCACGAAACTTTGACTGCTAGATTTCCGAAAGACTCAGTTACGGAAACTTTTAAGAGTAATTTGACTTAGATCTAAATATGGTATATGAACCGAAATTTTTTTTATAGAAATAAATTTGAAAACTTAAACCATAGCATTAGCAGATCAGCAGTCCGTGCCCATCGCCCATATAAACTAAGCCTAAGAAAGGACATCAACCTGGTACTAGTCTACTACGTTGGCCCCGCCTAAATTTAATATAACGTGAGAAGAATGCGCACTAGAAACTAAAACGAACATGCAACATAAGCAAAAATAATATTCATATAACACAAATCAACTTGAAAAACAAGAAGCTCAGCTGTCGCTAAGATAACCGATCGTACTGGTTGTGACCTTCAAGGTCATCCAAGATCGATAATTTTTGTGTCACTTAAAAGCCAATATACGACTTTCTATGACCAATAGCAACCTAAGCCCTATCTCGCACCATTTAACCACAACAGCGCGTAACGACCTGTCGTCCAAGGTCAGTGATTACCATCGAATCTGACAGGGTGTATGCCACTTCCTTTGTTTGCTTGTTTTGTGGTAGTCCGTCGACGTCGACGATGACGTGTACTGTATAGTGGTATTGTCCAGTGGCGTAGCCAGAAATCTCAACTAGGGGGCCTCGTCTCCCTTACTTCTCCCTCCCTTCCCCCTTTTTCTCCCCTCCCTTTTTCTACCCTTATTTTTCCTCCCTTTTTACCCCTCTTCTCCCTCTCTCAGTCCTCTCCTTTTCCGCTTTCCTTTCTTCCCTTAGAAGTAGGACCCCTAAAATCCAGCTATGGGGTTTTGGGAAGCGCTGTGAGCTCCCCCAGAGGGGTCTGGGGCGGAGCCCCAGCCGAAATCAAATTTGGTGCATATTAGCTTTCAAAAATGAGATCTGGTGGCAACGATTTTAATTATTTTCTCGAAAATATACTGAAAATTGGCAAATTTCGTGCAGTTTAAACGTATGCTTATGTTTTGTCAGGAGGATTGAGGACCTGGGCCCCCTGCCCTCCCTTGGCTACGCCATTGCTTGAACAATTTTAATGCTAAAAAATCGGTAGGCGGTCATGTTAAAAAGTTTATAACTTCGTCGTTTTTCAACAGAATTGGATTTTACTTGGCAGTTGATTGTAACAGGTTTTACTAAATAAAACTGTAAAATTTGAATTTACAATTCCAAACGGTTGCTGAGAAAAACAGCGAAAAACTTTAGGGGGCTACTTTTTTGCACCCTAAGGCGCATTACGCAATGATTGAATCGATTTACATTGAATAGGCTATTCGGGAACAAAATTGGCGACGGGCATTCGTATGAAGAGGGGGCTTGCCAGCGACATCTACGACAATGATTGTAGCGCATTTTTGCCTTAAAACGCTCATTCTGAGGTAAAACTGTGGAGCTCTCTGTAATTTCAAATCAGCGTTCCTGCACTCTGCATGCGTGACACGGTCAATGCATCACTGTAGTTTGACGCCCGTTGACCAAATGACGTCGTGGCAAAAAAGCGAAGGGGCAATTGCTCACATTAAATTTTCGGCTGCTGGTAAATTGTCGGAAAATCTTGTTTTGGGGAAAAATATTTGTCCAGAAATGCCAAATTTGGGGTTAAAACTCCATTTTGGGGAAATTCGGGTCAAAATTAAAATTTTGAGCACCCATAATCTTCTCTGTCGAAAATTTGCTTTGTCTGTCATAAAAATGCAACTTTCTGTTTCGCCAATTCTTTTAATTCACGAGGCCGCTGGCATACACTACCACAGATACCGGCCCAAGAAATCAAAGTCAGAAATCTGTCGTCGGTTTCTAGCTGGCGTGTGTGTCACGGGCCAGTGGCGGAGCCAGAAATGTGAATTTGGGAGAAGGGGCTTTTTTCCCTTCTCCTTTTTCCTTACCCCTTTACTCCTTTTCCTGTTTTTCACTTCCCCCCTTTTTCCGTTTAGAAGTACATTATATGACCCCGAAAATCCACTTGGGGCACGGAGGAGCGTTAGCTTCCGACCGAAATCGAATTTGGTGCATTATGGCTTTAATAGATGTAATCTGGTGGCTACAATTTTAATTATTTGTCTGAAAATCAACTGACCAAATTTAAAATTTAGCGCAGTTTAAAAGTGTACTTATCTTTTGTCTGGGGAGAGAGGTAGGAGGCGGGGGTGGGCCCTTGTCTACGCCACTGGTCATTGGCATAATGTCAGCCGCGAGTCAGTAGCAGACGGAACTGAGTTGGTTGAGCGGCGTTGTGGGTAGTCGCGACAGATTGTCGTCTGAATGCGTGCGACGACATCGCGACTTGAGCCGTCTCACCGAGTCAGCGATTCGCCACCACAAACGAACGTAGCCGTCCTGAAAACGAGCCATGGCACTACGCTAGTTGCTAGTATGAGATGTAGTTGTACACTATAACCCAATGTAGTCGTTGTGAACTCTGGTCGTAGTAATGCTAATATTGCAGCAGCAGCAGCAGCAGTAGTAGTAGTAGCAGTAGTAGTTGTTGTTGTTGTTGTAGCCGTCCTGAAGACTGTACATGCGACTGCCGTAGATCAGAGGGTTGACAACACAACCGACCAATAAACTGGTTCCAGACAGATTGACCGCAAGACCAGGGCTCGAAGTACCGGAGATCTGACGACTGATGAGGTAGGGCAGCCAGGCGAGAGCGTAGCAAGTGAAAAGCATTATCCCAGTGACCACACCTCGCGTTGACCGACGCCGTCCTTCAGGAACACCTGTACAATTTACATATATTACTATTATTTTGTACTCCGAGAAGTAAATAATCAGGCTATTTTTAACTCTTTTTAACGTTTTCGAGGAAGCCTAAAATTGACCAAGCGAATGGATCAAAAGTGACCAATAGTCTGGCTAATCTTCGACGCGCAAAAACTGTTAAAGCCCAAATTCCATTACGCCGACTTTGCGACACGCGGACTTTGTCGCGGACACAAATCATGAAAGTCCGCGACACAAAACACGTTGCCGATCCTACTTTGACGCGAAAATGTATCCAGCTATTTCAGTGGGAAAATAACAGGACCGAAAATGGATATAAAAGCAAATGGAACTGAAAAGAACTAATAAAAACTGATGGAATGGGAAGATAATAGATGCATCTAGTGGACTCTAACGAGAAAAACGACAAGAATAAATGCAAAAATTGCAAACTACCGAAATAAATGAGGAAATGCGACGGCACCGATTGCCAGAAAAAATAAGAAGATTTTGATAATAAAATGTGTTCTGTCTGTTTCGATAGACAAAATTTGGGATGGGGAAAAGGGGAACGTCAGAAAGAGGATTATTGCAGTATTTTCTGGCGGAAAATTTAATAATATTTAGCAGAAATTGGTAGAAAAAGCGAAATTAGTTGGAAAACAATTTGGAAAGAAATCAAGCTTAATTTTAAAAGGGAAAACCTGCAAATTTGAGCTAAATAGTTGTCTGGAGAACAAAATTAGACTAAATAAAAATTGCTCGTGGAAATTTAGGAAAGTTTGGGTGGAGGAATTTAATAGAGATTTTAGGGAAATAAAATGGTTTAGGGTTGATACGACTAGAAAAGATTTTAGATCAATTTGGTGTATAGATTTAGGATTAAATAAATTTAAAAAATAAATATAGAAAAATTGATGGAAAATAAGTAAGTAAAAACTGAAAATGCCATTTTTTAGAAGCAAAGGCCTAGAACTAGATGTTAAATACAGTTACTATTATTCCGCTCGCTTTATGCTGCGGCGCACTGTAACTTCTGTAACTGTAACTTGTAGCAGCTCCGGCTATAAATTAATATAGGCTAATACAATTGCACACTTGCTTACTTACTTTGGCTCGGTTATTATTTTAAAGCTACTTTTCGAAGCTTCTAACCTGCAGGCTGTTGGCTGAAGACATCGACAGGACGTAGATATACAAGGATATTTGGGTAGATGTAAGCAGCGGTCAACAGGCAGACGACAGACAACAGCGTAGAGATGATTAGTGGAATGGAGCTGTGAGAGGCCACAGATTCGCAGTAACTGTTGTTGCGACTCGGATCACTCGGCACCACGGCGGCTGCAAGGTACTGGAGGTGACTGGCCAGCGCAGACAGAGTCCAGACGATCGCCGTGAAGATCCAGACACGACGCGACGACAGCAGACTGTCGTAGTGGAGCGGGCGAAACGTGGCGATGTGGTGCGACACGGCCAGTGACGTCAGCGACAGAGCGCCGGCATTGTGGGCCAACATCAGCAGCGACGTGTGCAGTACGTTACCGCAGGTCACGTGGTGCGCCGTGTTCCCAGTCGACAGATAGAGCGTCATCATGACCCAGGCTGCCAGTAAGTCGGCAAAAGAAAGGCTGGTGAGAACTCGCAGTGGACTGGTCAGGCGAACCAGGCCGTAGATGACCAGCAGCGAGAGGCAATTATCACACAGCGCTACGACCGTCAGCGTCGTCTGCACCGTTTGAAACCACACCGACCACCCGCCTCCTCCCGCCGTTGCTAAGGCAACCGCCGGCGATGACGTCGCCGATGACGTCACGGCGGCTCCCGGTGACCACGCCCACTCGGTGACATCACTGGCATCGGTCGTCGATGAGTTGTTGATGATGAGTGTCGTTGTGGACATTGTCGATGACAGCTAAACGCGCACGCGGAAACGCAGTTCCTTTACTCATTCAAAGTTGTAAGAGCACTCGAAGAGCGCGAACCTCCGCCAAAACTATGCCGCAGTTGTCACTTTTCGGTTGTGTTCGCCAGATGGCAGCATTATAAGTATAATCGTTTCTGCGGAGGTTTCTGCTATCTGTATAATAATGCTATAGAATCCTTCATTCCTATCGTGGAGCCAGATGCTGATCCGTATCACCACCAAAATCTAATCACCTCCAAGTTTGTCTAAGTTAAACTTTTCCTGAAAATTTCAGCCAAATCCGCTCGTATACTTTTGTGTAATCTTGCTTACAAATCAACAGTCAGAAGAAAAATAAATTTTGTTTTTGTTGAATCGTTAGAATAAATTGCTACAGATGTGTTAAAAACTGTTAACGTGACTAGTATACTTGGCATTTGTTCTGACATTTGATTGTTTACTTTATAATTGAGTATGTGCCATAATCACGGTTACATAAAATAAAAAAATGCCCAAAGTAAAAAATAGCGATTGGAAACATTTGCAGTTTTATGTTTTTGTCATGTTTTTATCACGTTTTTATAAAAGTATAAAATAACATGTTTTTACGTTTTTTTTTATTTGCAAATAAGTTTTTTAGCATCTATGAAGTAAACCATCTCGGTATATAACCAATCACAAAGTTCAACTCAGGCTTCCAAGTTCCATACCTCCGGGGTACCTCGCTCGCTGGGTTAAGGCGAAACAGGTTCACCTGTGTCGGTTGGCGGGTATGAGCTACACTGTGTGATTATATATGACAGGTGACGTTCAGTAGCTCTGATCGAGGTGGGCTCATACGCAACTATCAGTCATGCAGCAAAAGCAGCAAAATGAAGCAAAACTGCTCTTTCGTGGCTTTTTTTACGGTCTGGGCCTGACCTAGCTTAGTTAGGCCCGTCCACAGCTCTAGGCTAATTAGAACGAAGTTTTTGTCTAGGTCTGACCAAGCCCGCCACCTTCCTGAGGCTCCGGTCCCCCGGCCACCAAAGAGCGTGCAGTCGCATACACGAGGCGTCCCCCGTGCTGCGAGCCGTTATGGTATACCGCCACCTGCCATATATGTACACTAGAGGTCAGTCTACGAAATAATGGTGTCGCGTCATTCCATCTGTCTTACCTAATTTTCAAACTATATCGATACCTCATGTGGTGGGTGCAGCGTACAGTCGATTCAGCCGGTTGAATTCACGTCATAGCAAAACTGTCACCGTCCTATGTCGGTAAAAGTACAACAGCGATGTAATTTGCAAAGACGTGTAGGCTACGTACGAAATAAACTGCACCGTACCGCGCTATCGACTGAACAGTTTCGGTCGTCGGCGCTTTTCAGTGGCGGGCCCGTCGACTTGGAATTCGCTGCCAGACAGTCTTCGTGACCCAGAACTGAGTCTCGATACTTTCAAACGTCAGCTGAAGACATACATTTTTGCGAAATATTGATGAAAAAATGTATTAAGCGCATCAGAGATCTTTTTGAGTATGCGCTATATAAATTTACACTTTACTTACTTACTTACTGAACTGCACTGAGTCAGTCTGACAGACAGTTCAGTTCAATACACTTCTGTCGCTTTGTAGGCTAAACGTCACAGTTACCGAGTAACCGACACGTTAAAGCGATGAATAATATAGCGACGCTTTGCTAGTTTATTTCGTGCAATAATATGATGTCGGAACTCAGATCACGTTTAGAGTGTTATTGATTATTGCTGAGCTCTGGCTGAAGCTATCATTCTGGACGTAGGCTGCTGTCAATATCGAGACGTGACCAGCGTACAATAGCCAGGCTCGTCTATCACCGTAAAGTGTTCCATCATGAAAAATAGTAGAAATGGTTTTAGCAGTAGGCCGCTAATGCAATACTCGAGCTCAGCAGTGAACTCGAGTTGTTATTTTTTTAGAACTCGGATTCGAACTAAAACGACGTGACAGCATCACTAAGTTTCAGTTGTTAGGGGTCGAGGGGTTGCTACAATGATTTAAGACTTCGGTCATTTACACAAAATAAAAACAGTCGACCAAAAATGCCATATTACACAAACGTGTTCATACATGTTTTATTTTCTCTAGATTATTTTTGAATAATTTTTTCATGCTCCGAATCGGACCGAATGTCTCAAACTCAAAAGTGGACGGCACTTTGCGCAGACCCACGTGTGTACTAGAAGAGCTAACAGCTACGTAGATTTAGGAGAAAACCCCATAAAACTGACAGAAAACGAGAAAAAAACGGAAAAATTACGGGTCGTTTCCAGCTGTTTTATTTTTATTGGATTTTATTTTGTTGCACATGTGCGAGGTGCCTTAAAGCGCGTACAGAGCGACGTACATGTAACTAAACTGAACTTAACTTGACTGACACGGTTTAGTTTTTGACGAACTGACCAATGACCGAGCAGGCCAAGCCCATTGGTCATTAGCTGACGCGTATGTGAAAGTAGTCACGTAGTCAACGACGCCGTTAGACGGCGCCTACTGTAATGCATTACCGCTTGCCCATTGGTCAGTTCGTCAAAAACTAAACCTTGTCAGTTCAGTTTATTTCAGTTACGTCGCTCCGTACGCGCGTTTACACACAAGCCTGTTAGCATGGCAGCCTATGTGTCTCGCTGTGGGTGTGGCGCAGGCGGTCAACTCGAGCGTCTGAGCTGCGGCACGGGTCACTGGTTACCGTGGCAACGCCATGGCAGCACATTGACCGGCAGCCGCTAAGATGCTAAACGTAACAATCAATAGCGACTAGCATCCTCTGCAGCAGCAGCAGCAGCAGCAGCAGCAGCGTATTCAAACTGCACGAGCAACTTCCATATTTAGCACTAGACATTGCTATTGTCTCTCGAACAGCACGTTAATACAATACAATACAATAAAATACAATGGAGAATTTGCACTCAAATACTGGCAAATAAACTATCAGTTTAATCTAGCACATAAACTAAAAAACAACTTAAATGTTTAAAAGAAAAATGAAATGAGAGATACTGAGAATAGAAACACTGTTAAATCTAAAAACTGACAAAATAAGTGACAAAATTCGAAAAGTGACTGAAAGTAAAGAAAACTAAAATAAGAAAGAAAAACTGAAAAGGTAAGATAATAATGAAAACTAAAACTAAGAAAAAAACTGAAAAGAGTAGAAATGAAAACCGTGAGCAGGTCCGAATAGCCGTGGAGTCAGTCCGAGGGGGTGCCAGATGTCTATGGATTTGAGAAAAAGAAAAGTTTTGACAAAATAACTGACAAAATTCGGAAAATGTTACACGTTAAGCTTGTTATAGGCCTACACATGACTGATCTGACGCTATCTATTTTTTTGTTTGCTCCTTACAAACACCGACGTTACACAACGCATCACGTGGTACAAAAAATCAAGTTGTTCTTATTTGCAAAGGCCCTATTATCAGGTCATTGTGTAAGCTAAGAAGCTTCATATGATATAATGCGCTGCCATACTCCGATAGAGGACACGTGGATGCTCCAAATTTCAACTTTACCCGTGAATTCCCTGACGATGGGGGTGTGCTTACATTTTCAGTCCCAAATTCTGTATTCTGGGCAAAAATTTTATTTACCGACAAGAATATACCGACAAGCTAAAGCCACTGCGTGCAGACGTCGACCAGAATAGAAACGTCGGCTGTTTCCGACATAAAAATCAACGCTATCTAGCTACGACAAGAGAACAGCAATAAAATACTGCACGCCAACCTGATGTTGAAACAACGGAGTATGTAAGCCTACGCGTCTTATTGTAAACACTTACTTGATGGGTCTGCGTCTGACAGAACGCTAGCAGCAGCAGCAGCATACATGTACGTACGCAGTAGGCCTATACGCACACACTCTTAGAATTTCTGCATTATCAGAAAAGAATAAAAAAAAACTTTATCAAAAAGAATCAAAGGGCAGTGACGTTGTGGCCATGTCAATTGCCCCTTCCTTAAATTTCATTCGGGCCGTCAGAAATGTGTCGAAAATATTTTTCTTGCAAAATTTCGGGTTAAAACCCCCTATTTTGGATAAATTTATGGCAAAATTAAAATTTGCAGCGGTCTGTAGGATTTCTGTCTGAAATCTGCAGTGTCTGTCGAAAAATTGCAACTTTCTGTCCTGCGTAGTTTTTTTAATCCATGACGCCGCTGACTAAAGGGTCAAATGTCGAAGCGTTCGATATCTACATCGGCGTTGCATTTTTGCCACGCAAAACTTATTTCTGCTACTCAGAAGGTTTAAGTCGGTCTCATGATAATCTGTAAAACCTTGATTTAAAATGGCAGATATAAGACACAAAAGTGTTTATTAGAAAGTTACAGTAATATAATTTTTTATACTATCACAGGCTGAACGGTAGTTCAAACCCTGTGTTAACGGCGACTTCTCTTTCTTATTGGAAAGCTAAAAATTCGACCCCTCACAGAATCAAAACCCCTGATCTGATTGAGATAAAATTCGGCAAGGTTGATTACGTCTGCGAGGGGACCCGCCACGCAAAATTTTATGCAAATCCCTCCAAGGGGGGCTTTCCGGCAAATGGGTGCAATATACGCAAAAATTTTTATAGCTGTCCATATACCTTTTTTTTCTTCAACTCACCTACGGGTCAACCCCTTCGGCGGATTTTTACGCGCGATGGCTCAAACGACGCGGTCTCGCGCAAGGATGTGCATTTTTGGGGTTAAAAAATTTGAAATTAATATTTAACGTATTTATTCGCAAAAATCGAAAAAATTACAATGGCGCCTATGGGGAAAATTAAGCAATTCTTTAAACGGTCATAACT
>Ga0209671_1004257_pt1 | contig 14109 bp, 6 predicted proteins | sample WorMetHERISLAND2_2_FD_187401 | JGI IMG/M metagenome (GOLD analysis project Ga0209671, IMG submission 187401) | Marine gutless worms symbiont microbial communities from Max Planck institute for Marine Microbiology, Germany - Olavius geniculatus... | ecosystem: Host-associated > Annelida >... | reverse complement strand
TTTCTTAATAGTATTGTGCTTAGATTATTATAGTAGCCCCCATACGTAGTTGAGATCTTGGTCACTGATATATAGTCATATAGAATAAACATTGTTGTAAACGTTTTTTTTTTATTTTTAATAGTCGATTATTTTGTTAGGTCCTTACCGGTGATGGTGCATAAAGCTTTTCAAAAAAGCTGGAAAAGTTATTTTTGGCTACTGGTAGAACTGTCGTCGTCACTGTAGGCCTTAATAATGTCAAACGTTTCCGTTTTATTATAAACGATCGCAGTTTTAAAAAAAAGCCTATGTATACAAAACGACAGATTCAAACTGAAATAAAATGAAATCAGTTGAAAAAAAGTCGCATCTTTTGCATCGCAACGCTTGCATTTTTAAAAATTTTTAATAATAACAAAAATATTTTAGATTGTGACCAATCTGACGTACTTTTCGCGCGCATTATTTTCTTTTGTATTCTTTTAACTGCTTTTTAGTTCTTTTCTTTTCATACCACAAATATTAGTGCCGACAGCATCACCTCGCCGACAGCATCAACCGTGCAACTGACGTCATCACGTCACGTGACCTCAAAAGGTCAAACTCGTGACCAAATTATCTTTGAGGCGCCATACCTCCATAACGGTGCTAGATAGACGCATGGTCTTGTTCATAGTGACCATGCCTCTATCTAGCACCGTTATGGAGTATGGCCTTTTGAAGTTCTTCCAGGAAGTCTTTTCCAGGAACAGAGGTCGGTCGTTGGTCGGTCGTCGATCGGTCGGTCCTCAATATTACACTGATCTCATATACTCCTTTTCGCTACGTTAGGAACGTGGAGTAATTAACGACAATGGCGACTATTTTGTGGACAGTCAACTGTTTCTATAGTAGACATAGCAGTGACAGTAGTTTTTGCGCGCGAAAACAGCCACTGCTTTCAGCGCGTCTTAGCCATCGCAATTCTGTCCGTCCGTCAGTCTCCGTCTATCCGTCACACGAGTGGATCAGTCAAAAGCGGTGCAAGCTAGGATTACAAAATTTTCACCATCGGCTGCACGGAACTATCGTTATGCGATCCAGATAGCGAATTTGGTATTTGTATATTAACTTAGCGTGAACACCCCAATTTTCAGCTAATATACTGAACAGAAACTGCTATAGGCTTTCGCGCGTCTCGTGAGCATTAGCTCAAATTTTTTGTTACTTTTACCACTCTAAAAAGTCTCCTCGATTGAAAAATATCGGCCAATGATTTCAGAATTATACAAAGTGCAGCGCTGTTGCGTCATAAATAATAATGACTTTTTCAATTGTTTCTGCGCTGGGGTGTTTTTCAGTTAGTCGGTCACTTTAAAGCACTCACGCAATTTACGAGTGACAGTTTTTTTTTCTCTCTCTCTAGTTTCCCGCCGCGGCGCACCAACCACACATCGTTAGCGCTATACTGCATGCAAAAATGCTGAGAGTTAAAGCACTTGCCACATGTGCAACGAAATGAACTAGACTGTCTAGCTTCGCGCAAGGCTAAGGCTGTCCGCGATATTTACAACAATGACATCAGCATCGGCCATTGACTATAGAATACCTAGGTCTGCCTAGCAGCGGTCAGTGACAAAGAGGCCCTATCGCTATGGTAAAGTACCAGAAAATCTGGTTCTGAGAGTTTGACCTATAGAACTTGCACCTTGATATTTAATAGACTTCTAAAGGTTTTCATGGTATACACGTTTATGCAAAATTTTATCAAGCTGAGTGCAGAAGTTCGGGAGTTATCGGGGTTAATAGGAAAAAAATAAAACTTGACTTCGATGCCAATAAAACAGAACGTGGAGCTATAGCCTATAAACTTGCACAAAACCTGCATTTTTTCAGGGTTTTGCATAGCCTACATTTTTTAAAATTTTAATTGCGAGGTGTTATTCTCGACAAAAAACGAAATAGAAAAATATTGTTTTTTGATAATGTACTGTGCATAATATGTAAATATTAAATTTGTGCGAATTCGGCGTGTTTTGTGCCAGAAAAAAATGCACTTATTTGCGTATTTACTTACAATGGTTTTCACTATTGTTGCTATAGTTTGCTTTATTTGTACACGCTGTATATCTTAAATTGCTTTGTTTCTATGCCATCATGGTAAACGAAAATGTTTATACAGCTACGCATTGCAAATTTTAGCAACCCAGCACACCGGGTTGTTTTTTGCTGTAATTGTATAGTAGCACGTGTGCAAGTAGCTTCAGTCAGTTGGCTCTGAGAGTCGGAGTGTGCAATTATCGTGGCACGGTTGATGACTTGATGGCGAGACCCGCTCCCGTGCTCCGACCGACGTAAAAATAAGCTTTCAGAGAATTAAGGACTGACTAAGTGAAGGAGTGACTGAGTGAGTGAATTGCCGAGTTTTCAGTCTCGCGCTCTCTGACACATGACATGATTATAGGTCGTTTCTAGAACAAGTCTTTCCAGGCAATCCCTTGCCGTTGCGCATGTGGCACTCGTGATGGCAAAATACAGAGACTACTCATTGACGACGACAGAACGAAAAAGGCGCATTAATTCTGGACAGACCAAAATCGCCAGTCTTTTCCCGCTTTTCTCTCTATTTTTTTCTTTTCTATTTTTTTATATTTTTCTCTTTGTTCTTTTTTCCTAAGGAAGGTACTAAAAGGGGCATTAATTCTTGACGGGCCGGAATTGCGGTGTCCACAGTCCAGACGGAGTGATGAATGGACACGGATACGCAACGGAAACGGCAGCTGAATCCACGTCCACCACCATCGACTGACTGCAGTGCGTTCAGGACTATGGCGTGACGACGTCTGATGAAAGACTGGCTGCTGAGACTGAGAGTTCGTTAAGACGTAAGGACCGTCCGTTCGTGGCCGTGGTTTAGTTAGTCTGTTGCCTTTGTGAAATCACGATCTCATGGCATAGCATAGTGCCCGCGCGGCCGGACACGCGAAGAAGTGATGAAGATTAATGATGCGATTGATTGGAGCAGCAGCAGCAGCAGCAGCAGCGCCGGTGCGGGTGCGCTCTACTATTGTTGCCGTCTGCAGTGCGAGGAAAAAAGACAAACTTCAAACGGGCTTCTGGCAACCGGGAACGTTGAGCATTTTATGAGTTCCCACTTTTTTGTTCTTTTTAAGTGACCTGCTTATTCGGGTTTATGACAGTCTTGTTGATGTTCGCCAAATGTTCCTATTTTAGTGTTAGCTTATTTTTTTCTGTCAATTGATGTATAGGCCCGTTTTTCTGTCAAGTTTTTTTTGTTTTTTTTACCATCTGTAGGTCTATCTAGCGGTAGGCGTGGTGTAGTGGTAACGTGTCTGATCCGATCAGCGAAGTTACTGTACGCCGGGCCCGGTTAATACTGCGATGGGCTTAGGTCAACTCAGCCTTCCATCCCTCCGGGGTAGGTAAATCGAGTACCGGCCTATTTGGCTGGGGTTAAGGCGGGGCGCGTTCACCTCTGTCGGGTGGCAGGTAACACGGTGTGATCCCATATGACAAGTGACGCTCCGTAGCTCTGAGATGGGTTCGCTCATTAGCAGCTATATGCGACCTTTAACATTTATCCGTTTTATTTCCCTTGTTTTTTTCTTAACATTTTGTTTGCAATATATCACCCAACATTCCGTTATTCGTGCATACGTCATATACTCTTTAAACAATCATCAGCTAAAAATCGATGTGTAACGGCCATGCTTTTAAGCTTTATTATTTACAATGCTGGCATTTGATCGGTGTGCAAAAATACGTTCCCGGTTACTAGAAAAGCTAATCAAACTTGAATCTGCTGCTGCCACGATGCAGAACTATAGGCCGCCTAGGCTTAACGTCTTAAGAACCGTGACTACGAACAGCCAGTGACTGTGACACGCCGTGACGCTGCATGCGTAGGCCTATGGGCCTATTCTTCAAAGCTTTGTTACCTTGGCAGCTCCTCTTTATGTAAAGCCTAACCTTACACTTCAATTCCACTCCAGCGATTGATTGATTGACGTGAAACCGTTTTTTTTTAAATTCGAGACAAAATAAAGTGACAGCGTTTGGACTGCATATCTCACGTATCTCACTAAATATTTATACAGATTAACTTTTTAAGCATAGGCCTATCGTTGTTTTTATCAAAGTTTATTTTATATCTCGTGTTCTTCTGCAGGCTTACATTGTGCAATTGCGGTTTTTATCTTGCCTTCATCTAAGCATATTTAAATTTAAAACTTTCTGCTATTTTTTGAGAAAACAAACGTGACAAAGTTTGTTTCTGATTGCATGATTATTAAGTATAGCTCAGTAGTCGGTGAGGCCTATAATAGATTATAATATCGGCAGAAATGTAAAAAACAGCAAGTGAACCATTGTGTATATAAATCTATTTGTCGTCAGACCTGACAAACTTTTTCTTTTATAATTAGTTTTTCTTTATTTATTATCACTTTGGGCAGTCTAAAAGCATCCTCAAATTTGCTCTTCGTTTTTCTTATAAATAACTTGATCGGTCACGAAGAATTTATCGATATATTTTCTTCGCCGTCTTTGATCGTTAATTATCACAGCTTATCCGTGCATTCCCTGCGGTGTATTTAAAGTACACGGACACAGTTTATCATACTTTTCTCTGAACCTTTCGATACATGCATATCAACCAAGATAAGCTATTAGCTAGAGCGGTCAACACCAGTAGGCCTAGAGCTCGAGCGTGTTTAAGACAAAGTTACAGACAAAGTGACAGACTGATACTAACAAGACAGTAACAAGTTGCGACTAAACAAAAGCACCGACTACCAGCCCAAGACAGAGTCCGCTTGCGCGCTTCATGCTGGCCGTAGCATTATGCGGTTACGTTTTATTCCATGCGCGAAAGAAAATAAAAAATAAAGTTGAGCATTAAAGCCCGAATCAAACATTTGTGTTAGACTACAGCAACGTTTCATTTTAGATCAACTCAGCCTTTCATCCCTACTTGGTAAGTAAATCGAGTACCAGCCTTAAATTAAAGCGGGGCGCGTTTATATGAGCGCATATGGCAGGTGAAGCTGGCATATCTTCGACCTGTTTCCCGTAAAAGCTATGTACAATTGAAAAGCTTTTAAAAACTTTGTAATTTGTTTGGATGAGTTATTTTTAAAATGCAGCAGAAGTTTTAAGTACACGAAGGGTATTTTTATGCACTGCAGCCTACAAGATGACGCCGAACTTTGCACTTAGGCCTATTGTTCAATTCTGTAAGCTTATACGTGAGCTTTGATATTGGCAGTCGGCACACGCAAGCAGTTACATACGCATGCCGATCACATGCCACCAACAGCTTTAGACGACTGACATATCTAGGCCTTAAAAGTTTATGTGCTTCCATGCTACAGTCTGGCAAAAATGCAGGGGCGGTGAAGCAATAATTTTCATTTGCATTTTATGACATTCCGGATTTCAGTGCATAACATTGCACAGCACAACATCTCACGAGAAAGTATAAGTTGCACGCTGAATAGTGCACAGTGATGACTAAAGTAACAATTCTGCAGCATCACATGAAGACACTGCACCAATATTAGACCTATTAAAAGTCCAATAAAAATCTCAGAGACGTAGGTTTTTACTGTCGTTCAGCAACCGGATGCACAACAATTTTTATATACGTAAACTTACAGAAAAGCTGTACTTCAACGATTAGCAGTTTAAAAAGTGAACCAAGGGTTAAACAGTCTGAACGATGGTTCGAATAATAAGGTTTGGCTAAATTCGACTTTGAAGCGGCAGCTATTTATACGCAGTTTATCTTCCTGCAACGATAGCAAGCTATTGAAGTCTGCAGCCAAGGGGCTTCTAGAAGTTGATCTTGCAGCGGGTCCGGTCTATGCACAGTGAAAGGCATGCTGTAACACAAGATAAGTCACGTTGTAAGGAGGCTAAACTTCTGCAGTGTCCCATGCATGGCCGGCAACGTATACGCTAAACACAAAGGAGATAATGGTTCAAATGATAGGGTTTGATTTTCTCGATTTTGAGACATTGGCACTGGCAGATAATCGAAGAGTGCATGTTACAGGCATGCACAGAAACGTAAATAAGTATGCCACTTTTTTCCTGCACCAATAAATCTTCTTATGATAATCTTTATTTCACCAAGCAAACATTGGTAGACAAAAAATTAAACAAAAACAACAATATAGAGTGAGACTCAGAGAATTGTTAAGTTGAGCAACTAATTATAGAGACAGTAATATCGAACAGGGAAGAAACCTGAAAAATCTCAAATCGCCTTAGTCGCTCCAGCTTAAAGGCTGTGAATTTGTTTACTCGTATCGAAATGAAAACACTAGGTAATTTAAACAAAAAATAACTTTGACAAGTTTTTATGATTTCCATATTATTTGTATTAAAAAGCTTTATAAAGAAGCGGTTAATGACGAAATCAAGTGATGCGATCTGAGATTTATTCAGTGGGCATACTTCTAAACCGTACAATAATACAGAATCGCATTTTTATATACCCCGCTATGTAACTTTATGCGCTATGTAAATTTAGCTTTCACTTTGTTTACTTGCACCAAAAATGGTAATAGGCTAATTACAATATACACACATGCATACATCATCACGAATAAATATTGTGGTATAGCATTAAAACGATAGCTGAAGTATGCTGTGGGCCTTGCGTGCAATCGTTAAAAGAACATGCAAAAACAATTACGATAGGCCCTTGCCTCTATAATAAAAATATTATTTTACTTTGAAAGTTATTTGTTATGCTATTAAAACAAATTTATTAAGCTCTGCAAGTTTATAGCAGTAATATATACACCGTTAATTGCTATAGGTCTAAATATAATTTTATTATTTCGACTAACATGTCACTAAATTAAAAAAAATAAAAACTGAAACGAAGTATTTTCTTTACGCCATTTAAATTTATAAGCCTATGTCTATTTTCATAAAATAGCAACATTGTTATAATTTTAAAAACTTGTAGTGTGACTGTTTTTGCGCACTTGTATATAAATTAGGCTACTCACAGGTTATATATATTGACGAGTTTTACATTTAAAAATTCATTTCATGTGTTTGCGTTTAAATATAAAAATTAAATTTGTGTTCATTCCTCAGCTTTTATCAGTTTAAGCTCACGTTCATTCGACATTTAGCATTGCTTTTGCTATAATTTATACATTTATTAGGCAACTTGTTTTACCTAAGCCTAAGAACTTATATGGCTTTACATTTATGTTCATGTTTACGTTTATGTTTAGCTATACACTTTGTTTTGTCACAAAAATATCACACAAATTTTGTAAAAATAAACTAAATAATTGTTCGTATTGTTTCAATAATCCAAAGCAATTTTTTGAAGTAAAAATTATTTTTCTAAAATAATAACACATTGATCATGACCATATCTGACTAGTTCAGGGGTAAAATAAAACATAATAAAACATACATTACACAAGAAACGTCGACATAAAATTACTCGGATACTTCAAGTCATAAAATTTGCAAAAAAAATAAACTTGTCTTGTTTTGTATTCTGCACATGTATAGAATCGCAGTGAAAATAAAAAAAAAACGCCGGCGCATTTTCGCTGTAGTAGCCTATTTATTTTCTTCTGAGTGAAAGGATGGATGCGTGCAGGGTGCAAGGGTAAGCTGCGGATGCTGTTAATGCGATGCATTCAATAGACAAAAGAATTATTGCGCTTCTCCCCTGCAGCCTGTATAATGAATGATGATCAGCGCTTCTTCTGAGAGCTTCTTAACAAACGGGAACGTTAAGTGTTCTATGATCATATACCCGGCACAAGCGCAACGCGTTGTAAGCCTACACTGTGTTTCTAAGAGGGACTTTACCATTATCGATCGTAAGTTATTAAAGATGGATTTACAGATTTTTAAAAATAATTTTTCGTACGCATATTCCTGACACAACTGGCTATCAAACAACCACTAAAGTTTTTACCGCACTTCCAACATGTGCATACACGATAATGTCGGGGTTCCTTTTTAATCATCACAGTGTACATACTTGCCTAACTTAAAGCCAGAAAGCAGAGAATTTTGGAAGCAATCAGTTGTTGACATTGGAGTAAATGGTGGTTCTGTTAGACAATTTAACACGACCACCATTTAATGCAATAATAGAAACTAATTGATGTCATAACTGCAGTCAACAGTTCGATTAATAAATAAAGCACAAAATTGATGTCTAACAGCTGCATGTGTATATCATAGTTTTTATTAAAATTAGGTAGAAAAAGTGTCAGAAACTTTTTAAAACATTACAACTCGGTGACTACAGATACGTTTCCGTTTACTAGACGGCTGTTTTGTTCTGCATTATTTTCGGTCGTGACTCAAAACCGCATTGGACCGACGAACAGCAGATCGATCATGACAAATGCATACAGGCAGACGGACAAACAAATACACAGAAGCATAGACGGATGGATGAACAAACAGAGAAAGAGAGAGAGAGACGGAGAAACGCAATGTGTGCCAGAGAGATTTCGGACTATAGGGCCTATATCATTGGCGTAGGCAGAAGTGTAACTGACAAAATAAAATTATTTGATGAAATGTGACTTGGCATGCGGTAAAATTTATAAATTGTATGGACTCTGTTATCGACGCACGTGAGAGTTTAGGCCTATGTGTAAAAAAATTATAAAATTAAGCATTATCAAAGCATGTTATTTGGTCGACGCAATGCTTCACGATAGCCAAGTGCCAATAGTTTTTTACATGCGTCAAATGTTTGTCATCGCACAAAAGTAAGTAAGTAAAAGTAAGTAAGCAAAACGTAAATATATAGCGCATAACGTTAAAATTAACCTCTAATGCAAATTCACTAGCAACATCCGCTATTATTTTGTGACTATCTTTTTTTTCATTTTTAGTATAAACATTTTAATCTGTCGTCATTTCTATAACTTAGCGACGAGTTTTATATACGAATTATTTTTTATAAAATTTTTTTTAAACATTTGCTGCAGCTATGGTATGTGTGTCATATTCATCTCAATTTTTCTGCGATTTATTTTACTTTGTTTGCTTCAAAAGTACATTGATAGAAATTGAGCTTCGTTATAATTATTACGGACACCTGTCCAGCATCAGGACACAAAGCTAATTGTCCGGTGATGTGCAGAACCTGAGAGTGATAAACGAATTAGCATCATTATCAGCGTCAAAACCCAGTGGCGGCGCCAGAATTCCGTATATACGTATCGTATACCAGCCCTTGGTCGGCAGAGAATCTATGAGGACGGACGGGGCCAATAGGCGGTAATGATAATCTTTATTCACTAACACAATGTGGTAGAAAACAAAACAAAAATAGGCCTATGTAAAACAGTTACTGGGCTATAGCATATCACAGACACACATAACCTTAACTATAAGAGTATTCTAACAGTTTAACGTACAGCGTTAAGTTCAAGTTTGTTTACAAATTTCTGAAATTTACAGGGAATTATCTCGCTAGGTAACTTAAATTTGAAATAAATGCAGCAGTCTCCTATTATTACACGTGCGAAATAATAAGCCTATCGCTTGCAATATCGATGTTGTTCAGTTTCAGATTTACTGCAGCGGAAATTAATCGCTGAAATTGTTTTAATGTTTGATTAAATTTTAGTCGTTTGAATTTCAATTTTAGTCAAGTCACTAAGAAAGCATTAGAAGACCTATGCGGTTGATACATTGACAAGCATTTGATAAACGATAATAACTTTCCGTTCGGAGAACATGAGCATAATAAGTATCTGTAGGGATGCACAAGTTAACGAAACATGATCATCACGGATCACAATGCTGACAGCGTACGTGACAGTTTTTCAGAGCTAAATGCTACGATGAAGTTGCTACATAAAACATACATTTTTGCGTGCACATTATTCAATTTTATTCATCGTACACGATAGCTGCAAATAAAATAAGCAACACGACAGCATAGCAGCAGAAGAATTTAGACAAATGCTTTAATGACTCTGCACGAAAACCAAATTTAGGCTTTTGTTACGTCACAACATCAAAAATCAAAATAAAGAGGATTTACTATTTTATTACGTTTACTTAAAATATTAATTCTTGCCAGCCCTATAGTTAATAGTTTCATGCATTTTATACACTAACATTTTATCAAAACAGCAAAAGATGAAAGTGATAATTCGCGGACATTGTATAAGCCTGGCTGTGCCATTGACTGAACGTCATCAATTCACCCACCCGGCATCCCATAGTCCCATGCATATTGCATGTGCCGCTCCGCTTGCTGCCTCGCTGATGCGGAATTATTTGTCAGCTGCTGCAGCTATCGACCACCGACGACGGACGACCATACAGGACCTGTAACGCAGGACCCACCCAACTGAACTGAACTCAGAGGATGTCTGCATGTGAAACAAAACGCGGCGTCCGGCAAAAACAATGCCGGACTGTTTAACATTACGTGCGTTTGTTAAACCTTTATCTGTAAGAAGTGCGTTAGGGTTAAATTAGGGTTAGGGTTAGTCTTATACGGAGAGGCCTAAAGTTTTTTTACAGACAATCGCTCCATAATTTTTAGAGATAAGGGTAAAAGCCTAACATGGCCTAGACTAAAAGATTTTTAACGTAGCTCAAGGACCACAAGTAAAACTTTTGAATTACCAAGTGTCATAATTTTTACACATGCTCAAAAATTTATACGCAAATTTGAATGACGAGATTCGAGACTTCTACGTCATTATTTTGTATTCCTTGACTTTATTGTGTTTATATTATTACATTAAGCTTAGGTAGTTAAAATTCTGTTGCATATCACTTGTCATGTGATTGACTTTGTCATATTATTGTATACGTTTATTTTTATTTTTTTTTAATTATTCTGTTGTGCTACCAGTGATAGTGAATAAAGATTTTCAAAATACGACAAACTGAAGCGCAATAGATGTGTATAACTGTCGGAACAAAAGTGTTTTAAGTTCACGACGAAATTGTAAAAATACGTGTCACGTACATCAGTGCCGCTGCGTATCAGTCAGATAGTGCGATGGCGCTGCCAAACCCGAGTTGATCGACAGCTGCACTGTATAGGCTACGTGGCCCCGCCCTGCTGTTTTTGTCACAAGCGAGGTTCTGTCACACATGTATTCACTACCTTAGCTGAACTGGACTAGCTTCGGCTCACATGAATCATGCATTGAACGAATAAATCATGCATTGAATTTACGACAAACGCAGCGCCGCCTGGCAAGCTACGACGTACTATATAGCTGAGTGGACTGCGCCGCTGAAATGTGATAATGCCGAGGTATTGCAGATGATCCATCCTCGCACACTCACCTTCTGTCAGTCAAACCAAATATATTTGATTTTTTTAGCTTGTATGTCTGGTTCTTGTCGGTCAATTCACCCGCAGCCAAAGTAACTTATATAGGTTTGGGCTTAAGGTTAAATATAGAGATAGAGTTGGGGTTGGGGTTAGGGTTAGGGTTAGGGTTAGGGTTAGGATCAGGTTTGAGGTCACGGCTAGCGTTAGCGTAAACTATAATAATTAGGGTACGGTGAATTAGCGGACAACTATTGTATATTTGGCCAGACTTAGCAAAAATATACCAGCTAACTATTGTGCACGCAGAAGTTGCAAATTTTCGACATACAGCTAGAAATTACTAATATGGGAGATTATTAATGTGCTCAGAATTTTAATTTGTCTTTCAAATTTCCCAAAGTAGAGCCTTTTATTTCCAATTTTTTTGCATTTTTAGAGAAAAGTTATCTGACAAGAAGAAAATATCCAACAATTTTTCGACAGCCAAAAATTACTTTTTTCTACAAGATTGATGGAAGATTGAACTCCTATCTTGCTGCCACGACACCACATGCAATCTATTACGGCTTAGGCTATACACTCAGCTTGCACGCTGTACATGATCAGTCGATCAATGACGAATATCCAAAAGTAGGCCTACTCTAAGCATTTAGGCCAATACAACTATTGGTTTTACTGCATGTAAAGACAGGCTAGTAGAGCCTACTACAAAAATGTAGGCATACGTATTAATTTTGATTATATTAATTTTTGACACGCGCTGGCTATTTATCCGGCGGCCGTACAAATAACCTATAAGCTATTTGTACGGCCGCTGGATATATAGTATACTGCAATCGGATGATTAACCGCTAGACTATTCATTCCTCTGTCAGATGAATATTTTGTGCCTATTTGAAAATACAATGCATATTTACAAGGTAGTGTAGTAGCACCGCAGTTAAAATGCGTTGAGATACTGCAAGTTTTCTGCGTAAAATATGCTAATAAAAATCTGAAAATTGGTATATTTAGAGAAAATGGTGAACAAAAGTTATGGCTTGATTTTTGCCTATCAGCTTGTATAATTGTTCATTCGGTTTTGGTTTATAGTTTTTGAATAAGGCTTTTTCGGTGCAGTGTATATTTTTCAATGTAGTTTAAAAAGTATAGTGAGCTCCACCTTTATGATATTTTTCTCCTGTTTATTTTAACGGTTTTTTATTATTAAGTTTTAAGTAAATTATTTTTACTTGTCGCTTTTTTGAATATAAAATATAAAATCGTTAATTACGTGCGAAAGCAGCTACTGCTTTCAGCGCGTCTTAGCCATCGCAATTCTGTTCGTCTGTCTGTCCGTCCGTCTGTCCATCACAGGGTGGATCAGTTAAAAACGGTTCAAGCTAGAATTATCAAATCTTTACCGTCCGCTGTCCGGAAGACTCTATTTTCAGGAACCGTAAAGCTTTTCCATAAATTCGAAAAGGGTCACCCCGAACGAAGGCGCTAAATGAAAGGGGGGGGTAAAATTTGCGATTTTTGGCCAATAAGTCGCTGTATCTCAGTAGCGGTGCGAGATAGGGTCTAAGTTACTATTATTAAACGGTCATTTTTTCGATCTGTAAATGCCTTATTTAGCAAGATTGGTAGACTAGCCTCTGAGGAAGTTTTTCTGCATCTACTAAACAGTAAATGTATGCCAGTATTATTGTACTCTTTAGAATACTCTTTAGAAGGACTCTTTGTCCTCTGAACAAGGCGGACATACGGTCCCTTGACTTCACCGTCACGCGCTGTTTGATGAAATTATTCCGCACGTGTAATACTGATATAATACGAGATTGCTGTATGTATTTCAAATTTAAGTTACCTAGCGAGATAATTCACTGTAAATTTCAGAAATTTGTAAACAAACTTGAACTTCAACGCTGTACGCTAAGCTGTTAGAATACTCTTATAGTTAAGGTTATGTGTGTCTGTGATATGCTATAGCCTAGTAACTGTTTTATATATTTTTGTTTTGTTTTCTACCACATTGTGTTGGTGAATAAAGATTATCATCAGTAGGATGTCATACACTGTTTCTCGATTGCCACCGATTTCAATGACTTTGAATGACCTTGAACGCCTAAATAGGAATTTTTATGGATTTTTTGGCGATTTTAGGCTGCGAGACACTTTTCAAGAGAGAATTGCGTTGAAACCAATTGAAATAGACATAAATAAGCTGCGTATGAAATTTTTAGCATTGGACGTAAATTTCGACGGTCTAAGTCTCGATTTTCTATGTTCAAGGAAACCTGCGCACGAGGGCATCAAAGAGCGGTACCCCCGTAAAAGTCGTTATTTTACCGTTGTTGGCCAGTCTTTCGTGAAAACAGCTGGAGATAGACTGACAGTTTGCCAACAGAAACTGCTATAGGCTTTCGTACCTCTCGTGAGTCTTAGCCCAAATTTCGTGTTTTACATCACTATGGCACATGCTGTTGCTATAAAATTGTTGTCTTATTTAACTTCTGTCGTTATTTTCGGCAGCAATAAAAATAAATCGCCTTTACATACATCTGATTAGCCTATAATTGCATGCACCATTGCAAAGTTTAAAAAAAAATTATGGTTAATTTGAGTTTGCAAACTTTCAAAAATTTATTTTAATAAAAAGTTGAAACAATAAAAATGGCAGCAAATAAATATATTATCGACAAATGACAAAACGTGCATGTAATTGGTTTTAACAGCTTATATTTATGTAATATATGCACATAAAGTAATTTTTTATGCATGGCAAACTTTTAAAACCTGCCGCATGTTTTCACCTATTTATATTATTATTC
>Ga0209671_1004256_pt1 | contig 14110 bp, 10 predicted proteins | sample WorMetHERISLAND2_2_FD_187401 | JGI IMG/M metagenome (GOLD analysis project Ga0209671, IMG submission 187401) | Marine gutless worms symbiont microbial communities from Max Planck institute for Marine Microbiology, Germany - Olavius geniculatus... | ecosystem: Host-associated > Annelida >... | reverse complement strand
TAATCACTCGACATTTACACCATGTTTCAAAAAAACAGTCAAAATTGTTTTTCTCATAACTTTGTTAAATTTTCACCAACATTGATAAATTTGGCACAAAGATGGCTAAGACAATAGAATTATGTAAGGTGGATTTATTTTCCTCCTCACCTAATTTATGTCAATGCACTACCATGTAAAACACAGATGCACAAAATTGTTACGTTTCACGGTGATTATTTGTATCCAATTGTTCTCTTTTACATTATCAATTAGACAGAGGGTAGCACATGATTGTTAATTTTGTGGTATTAAATATTTTAAAGTGAAAATACCAGACAACGTAATAGCTGACTGATAAGCTTGAAACATGTCTAATCGATTGAGTAAATGCAGTTTGATCAGTCAGTCTTTGATTCCATTATCAGCCAGTGGCGTTGCATCTAAGCCATTGTGTCTGTGTATGCTGGGCACACTTTGGGCTTAAACTCTTGATAATTTGCAAGCGAGTTGTTATACAAACTTGCAATTCTATCAAATGATGTACATTTCACTTATTGTGTGCTTAATTAAGTTGTTGTTACAACGTTTACTGGAAACAACAGCTGAGCATTATGCAAAATTGGAGCATCTGTGTTTTACATGGTAATGTGTTGACATAAATTAAGTGAAATGGAAAATGAGTGCATCTTACATAATTCTATCGTCTTGGCCATCTTATTGCCAAAAATTATCAAAATCGGTGAAAATTTGACATAGTTATGACAAAAACAATTTTGACTGTTTTTTTGAAACACGGTGTAAACACATAGACATTTCATCGCATGACAGTTAATCACTGCATAATCAGACATTTAATCATACACACTTAATCATCGGCACACAATCATTAATCACTTAACAATTAGCACACAACATAATCACAGTTACACATATAAAGTCTTATAAAAACATAAAAGTCCATAAACACGTTAACAACTTGACACAATCAATCACTTTGGGACAGAAGGTTGTGGCATTTGTCTTTATTTACTGTGTCACATCCCACATGTGGGTGACAGATGGTTGTGTAGCAGCGGTTCCTTGTAGAAATGACAAACATGTCATTTGAGGATCTTTTTCGATCCCTTGCACGAAAGTCCACAATTTTGGATGGTGACATTGGAAAAGTGCCTGCATTTGTTGTTTTTGCAGTGCCCACTGTCCTCACTTTGTAACAATTCCACGTTTTATGGGAAACATGGCTTTTATGGGAAACATGTTTACCATACACGTCCTGGTCATCGTCTGTTTCTATAGGCATGTTCGAAAATGCACAATCGATCACAGGTTGGTGATTAACTGTAACATGATTAAATGTTTGGTGATAAAGTGTCGCCAAGCCAGCTCAGTTACTGTTATAGATCCCAACTAGCGTGTTGAAGTAAACTTTTCTGCTATGGTAGTTATCTCATTATTTCGTTTCCCACCAAAGGTAGGAGGCTGAGTTGGCATGATCTCGACATCCCATTGCTAGTTGATGACTGGTTGGTTGTGCAGGTTGTGTGATGTAGTGCACAGTGAGAAGAAGTTAACGCTTGTGTTTGAGTATTCCGATCAAGACCTCAAAAAGTACTTTGACAGTTGCAATGGAGAAATTGACCCCGACATTGTCAAGGTGTGCATCATCAGTTTGTTCTTGTAGCAAAGCTTGGTGATTAAGAACAGCTGGCATATCTGTTGTCTGACGATGTTGTTGACCACCTTTTATTATCAGAAATGCATTTTATTGTCTGGAAATGTAGATTGACATTTGCTTTTACCGGTACTCCTTCTATATATTTATGTGGCTGAGTACTTTTTACTTTTAATTCTTAATTTTTATATAGGGATGCCAGTTTATAGCGGAGAATTTTCTTAAAATATGCAGAACTTTTTGAGGCAAAATATGTGGGAAAATATGCGGAATTTGGCAAAATATGCGGTGCTTATATGCGGCATATATGCTGTATATGCCACATTTTCCCACATATTTCCGGCATGTGCAACTTCAAGTAACGGAGAATCATAATTGTGATCATTATTAGGACTATTCTGCACAGTTTTGACATTTTTGACTTCAATTTATTCAACGTCCAATTGTAAGTACCGGTAATCGTCTGCCGCCAAAAATATTTATCGGTCTTAAGACAACGTTTGACAAGGAAAATGCTGAAAAATGCGATTGCATATGCGGAAATATGTGGCATACATGCGATTATATGTGAATTTTTGCATATGCAGCATATGCTACATAATTTTCGCATATGTGATTTTGAAAATGCCATTATATGCAAAAAATATCCGATATGCGACATTGACATTTGCTTTTACCGGTACTCCTTCTATATATTCATGTGATTGCATATTTGCATTTAATTGGCATCCCTATTTATAAAATCGGGCTGCGAAGAGCATAGGAAAGTTTAAAGTTTCCTGCAGAAAATTGACTCATTATGAGCATTATTTTATACCATATACTGCAGTTATAAGAAATTCCAGATATTTGAATTTGTGCACTGCGTGTTTCAAGTAGTTTTTTTGGTATGTGACATTTGGGCGCCGCCGTTTGGGCGCCACCGTTTGGGCGCTGGGACGTTTGGGCGCCGGACGTTTGGGTGCTGTGCTGCATTAGTGCCATCTCCATATCTCTATCTCATGTACTCATTGTTTTCCATATAAGTTAATGTATGTTTATTGCTTCAGATAATAAATTCAACTGCGCTTCTTAAAGCCTATACTAGGCTACTTGAGTGCTTACTAATGTAGGCGTTGTACGCTCTGTTTTATTTGTATGAAATCCTACATGTTAAGTAGCACTATTTGTCAAACTGTTTATTGTTTACCGTTAATATAGGCTTATACTACGTCAGCGTTCACTACTAGGCCTATATACTGTATGCACGCTGCAAAATCCCTATGACGGACTCATGGAACGGTGATAACAGTTAGTAGGCCTACGCTGTTCTATTTCGACAGGCCTACTACTTGTTATGGACAAGCAGGCTGCTAATCAATGTTTGAATGATGTTGACAGATCTATTGTAGATGTGTGAAAAAAGCTGCGGAGACCAAGAACAAACAGTGTGCAGAAATGTGTATTAGCACATTATGTTAGCACGTTAGCGTGATAGCCGCCTAGGCCTACACACAGTCAAGTCAGTCAGCCACTTCGACGTTCATTATACATTAACGGCAATGACGCCGACCTAGCAATCTAGACCCTATCTCGCACCACCACAATAGCGCGTACTGGCCTTTAAAGTAATCTAAAGTCAATGATTTTTATTTAATCTGACACGGCGTATGCCACTTCCTATTGGTGATTAATAGTAACCTTGGCCGTATCTCTCACCATTACCGAGATATGGCCAGTTTTTCCAACTGGTCGCGCCCAAACGGCAGCGCCCAAATGTCCTCAGCGCCCAAACGTCCCAGCGACCAAACGGTCGCGCCCAAACGTCCTGCTCCGTTTTTTTATAATGTTGCGGTTGCGTTGATTTGTGTCATTTTAACTGCTGTTGGTTTCATCTCACTTAATGCATTTATCTATCTACCAGGTGCTCCAGAAAATCATGTCAACTTGAGCTAAGCCTATGTCTTCAACACATTGTGCCCTGAGTTCGAATCTAAGAATTTTGTAGAAGTTTTGGAGTTGTAACTGATGATGTGTTTGGTTCTAGTCATTCATGTACCAGTTACTGCGAGGTCTTGAGTTCTGTCACAGTCATAACGTTCTGCATCGCGACCTCAAGCCACAGAATCTGCTCATCAATAAGGTTTTTGCTTCATTTATCGCTGTGTCAGCAATCACCCTATTGCATTCATTCCTTCGGGCATGAGTAATTGAAGTGCCAATTTCTACTACAGATGATCAAAAGTACGGTTATGGTTAGAGTTTGGCAGTAGGTACTGAGTGCAGATTATGTGTAGCGTGGCAGGCAGCCACATTTCATGTCGGTACTTGGCTGTGACAAGTCTTTGCTTATTACTGGCGCAGCTTTTTTCTATTTGTGTATAATGTCAATCAGTCTGTCAGTTAATCAGTCCGTCATTTATTATGCCAAAAACACAAAATTTGTACAAATTGCAATAAGAACAATATGTAATGCTGCAAGAAATTTAAAGCATGAAAATGTAAGCTGTTTGATACCTGAGAAAAAAAGCAGCATGAACATGACGCTGAATCTTAGAGCATGCTAATGACCTCGTAATTTCACTAACAAAGTCGTTGTCAGAGTGCCCGAAGCTTATATGATTAATGTGTATCATTGCCAAGTTTTCACTTATTTTTGTAACAAACTGATTTGGGCAGACTTAAGTTTTAACCCACAATCATTATTTCATTATTCTGCATCTTGAAAGCTGATACCCAGTTTACCTTTCCACAGAGTAGAAGGCTGAAATGAACTTATCCGAACTGGGTTAATTGCCTAAATAGGCATATTAATCGAAACTAATAGTGTGTGTACATATATGTTTTATGCAGTACCTTGGTTATTGAGCATGTTTGATTATTTAATTGATTTAATTGAACTGAATTGATTATTGTATTCAGAATGGTGAGCTGAAGCTTGCTGACTTTGGCTTGGCTCGTGCATTTGGAATTCCAGTCCGTTGCTACTCAGCTGAGGTATACCACTTCTAATCCAACTGATGCATGTAGTGCTTTTGTATAATTTATTATATATTCACATGTACTTTGTTGTTTTTTTTTGTTCATGGTGGTTTAATTGGATAGTTATGAATGCTGTCCGTCAATATTAAAAGTTTGATTGTAGCAGTTATCAGAAATTCATTTTGGGAATTTGGCATAATCTGTAACAGCTTAAGAAACACTGTCAGGTTAAACGGAAAATGAATGTAGTTTTGGATGCAGTGGTTCCAGAAACATTACATTGAGTGATCTCGTGTGAGTTTGAGTGGCCATTAGGCATGAACGGCTAATCACTCTTTTGCTTAAGACTTGCATCTTTCTGAGCCAGAAGAAATTGTATTAAGATAGGTTGAGCATGTCAGTGGTACATATATTGCCATTGACGCCTTTATGTATACTCAGATTATCGCATCAGAATAATTGCAGCATCACTCGGTTTTTGGAGCAGCATGGTTTTTGTGATAGAATTAGTCTTAGCTATGTTAATATTTCACAATGCTTGTTGTAGGTTGTTACTTTGTGGTATCGACCTCCGGATGTCCTGTTTGGTGCCAAGCTTTATTCTACATCCATTGACATGTGGTCGGCTGGGTGTATATATGCAGGTCAGCCGCTTACATTTAAACAGATCTACATAGTGCTTAACTTGCTTATAAAAATATACTAAATGTTGGTATAAAGATTTCATAAGTCATTTAGAGACAAGCTCGTAAGTGTTTCTTAAATTAATGAGAGGCCTACGAAGAATTTTAGCACTAAGGAAGTCTTTAGCTGTGAAGTATGAAAACTCTCTTTTAATTTACAGAACTTCCTAAGTCTGACTTAAGAAAAACTAAGCAAATGTCTGAAGGAAAAATGACATTCTGAGAAATACTAATGAATAAGCTACCAGTACATAAGCCTCACACCTAACTAAGTTGCTGACTGGGGTACACCGTAGGCAGAACATAGGGCAGTCTTAGGAAAATGTATATTAATAGGAACTTATGCAAATTAGACCCCAAAAACTGAGTGCGTACATGTTTTTTTGTTATTGTGCAAAGGTCATAGTATATTGCAGGTTTTGTCCAACTGTCTCCCATCGTGAACTGGCTCCTAACTTGAAACAAAAAGGCATAGAAAAACCGAAATTGGTGTGGATGTTTCTTAGGATAGGTGAAACTGGTCTGCCTGTTTTCAGTTCATAAGTCAGCGTTATGGTCAAGATTAGGGTACTGTAGCTCTGAGCAGATGACTGCACAAAATGTCAGCAGTGGGCTAGATATCTTCCAGTTGTTGTCATGAATCTGTTGTCGTGAGGAACTCTGTTGTGTTGTAATGCAGAACTGGCCAATGCTGGACGTCCATTGTTTCCTGGCAACGATGTCGATGACCAGCTAAAACGAATTTTTAAGTAATATTTTCACTTATATTTCTTTTTAATTTCTGTGTTATATTTGTTAGTCGTTACTCTTGTATACAGTCTTGGCATTCTCTTGTACAGAGCAGTCCAAAAAGTTTACATTGCTATGCTCGTAAATTAACTTCATATTTAGAATAGGATTGTTAAAGATCTCTGATGATGTTTTTTTTACTTTTTTGTGATTTTTGTTACTGACAGGATTGGTCTGTAGGACTCATCATTAGTGTTATAAACCATTCTTATTATAAGCCTAATTTTACGAATTTATACAATACTGCGTTACTGTCTTCTACACTGTGTCCCAAAAAAACGTCCCCGACATTTTTGTCTGTAACTTGAAAACAAATTATCAGATTTTGATTGTTTTTGGCATGAATATCCCTGACACAACTTGCCATCAAATGACCATTTAGTTTCCCACCTCACCTAACGATTGTTAGCGCACTACCTGGGGAAAACGCAACCAGCAAAATATCACTTTTTTATCCAATGCGATATGATTGCTTAATTAGCATAACGCGTAAAAACACATTTTGTTCACATTTCTGACATTGTGGCTGACATTTCATTCAGTTGTCCATTTTTCAACTGCCTGCAGTAAAATTGCTTGAAGCGTTGGCCCACTATGTAAACACATGCAAGCAGACGTTTTCTCCATTTATTGACAGCAGTATCGATAATGTTCTGCTCCAGACCAATCCAGGCACTACCAGTCGCTTCTTGATTTCACAAACATTCCTAAACTTTATCTGGTAGACACACTGCTGCATGAAAGTCAAACCTTTTAACGGACCTGCTGCTGGGGCCCACAGATTAAGATAGATGGAATTTATCGCCGTTTTTTCATTCATTTTAACACGTATTATGCTTGCTCTGATTTCCCCAGGTAGTGCAAAAACAGACATTGAGTGAGGTAGAAACTAAAACATTTGTAAATAGCCAGTTGTGTCAGAAATATTTCTGCCAAATATTATTAAAATTTGCTGATCTTTATTTAATTTGCGATTAATAATGTCGGGGACATTTTTTCAGGTTTTCTGTTTATTTCACCACACATTTCGTTTGGTCTGCTTTTCTTAGGTAGTGCAGAAGCATACATTAGGTAAGGTGGGAAACTGAGTAGTGTTTGATGGCAAGTTGTGTCAAAAATATTTGTGTCAAAAATATTTGTGCCAAAAATTATCAAAATGTAATAATTGGTTTTCAAGTTACTGTCGAAAATGTCGGGGATGTTTATTTTGGGACACAGTGTATGTGTTTTATGTATTTTTTGATAAGTACACTGTAGTGTGATTTCAGTAAAATGGTGAAATTCACTTAAATTGTTACATTGCAGGGTGCTGGGGACACCAACTGAAGACACGTGGCCTGGAGTGTCACAGTTGCCAGAATTTAAGGTATTAATATACACATATGCATTTTTGTTTGACTATTGCATTACTCATGTTCAATAGTTCTGTGCCATGTACTTTATATATTGCTGCTGATTGCTTATTGCTGCTTATTATATAGTGCTGCTGAAATGTTACTTAATTAATTATCAGTATCTTAACTCATAGGGATGTTTGTGGTTTATTTATTAGTTATTTTCAGCTTCAGCTCATTACATAAACAGTGCATGTAATCGTGGCTTGTGCCACAGGTCTACCCACTTTATCCCGTCAACACCAACTGGCAAGCAATTGTTCCAAAACTCAACTCCAAGGGTCGAGATCTTCTTGTCGTAAGTGAACACTTCTGCTGATTACCAAATAGTAACAATGAATCTGTAGCATTTGTGCACATTGTAAGCATAAAGTAAATTAATATTACTATGTAAGTACATGGTGTTTCATAAAAAAACAACCCCTTTTTCTTTCTTTTCGCAACTGATAGCACCAGTTGAGACTAGCAAGCTTATACCCGTGACACATTATGAAGTCAGCATTACGTCATGACTAGCAAAGAATATTTAATGAACTGCCATATTTTGTTGAAATATTTTGAATTAGTATTTTTTTAGCTACAACTGGTAAAAACTTCATGTAAATTGATCATCATTTGAGTGAATTATGAAAGAAAGAAAAAGGGGTTGTTTTTTATGAAACACCATGTATACTAATGTGAGTCTGTGTGTCTGTTTATCCTGCTGATGTATTATTTTAATTATTAATTTTTATCATCGTTTGCACAGTGCACACGTCAAGTAATTGTATTGCACAATGTTTTTATGTCGTTCTGTCGTGTCGTTGCGACAGTATATGTTATTCAGTTTTTATTCCCAAGTCATCAGCTGTTGAACTTGTGAATGACCATTTGACTGTTATGCGAATTCTTAGGCCATTATGAGATGTTGTGTCTTTATGTCAGATGACTTTGATATTTAGCATTAGGCTATGCTTTATATCTCTCTCTCTTTCTGTCTGTTCGTTGTCATTTTATGGCGAATAAACGTGTTCATTATTCAGTGTCATGCGAAGAAGTTTGGGTGAAATTTTTTTGGAGGATTGGGTGTGAGTCAGGGACAAAGTGAGTGGATTTTGGTGGTGATCTGGATCACGATTTAGTGTATTCATAGCGGAATGTTGCAAGTCAGTCACAAACGCCAGTGAAGGCTGTGAGCACTGGTCTTGGCATAGGTCTGTGCTATTGCAGCACTTCTGCAGTAGTTTATTATGTGGCTGTCCTGATAGGCAACATTGCGGGTCTTGTCTGCCCATTTGTCACTCTGTCATGTATGGGCTTTTAACTCAAAAACAGAAAAATAATTGTAGATAAACAACAAAATTGGTGTAAAGTTTCACCACTGCTGGAGTTACTGGTGTGCCAGTGTTCAGTTCAAAAAGTCAATTGGTTTTGGCTTAAACATAGTGCGGTGCATAGCTAAGTGGATGGCCACACTATTATGTTGGCACTGGACTGACATTTTTCTTTGTTAATTTAGATAGCATTGTGTACATGGCATAAAGAGTCTGCTGGTTTGTCTCACTATGTTGAAATATTGTTGTCTTCGTGAGCCTGTAAAACTGCTGCTTTCATGGGGGAGGGGCAGAAGCCCCAAAGAGGTTAGAAAGTTCACCAGGTTTTTGTTTTCCTGAAACACGATAGATCTGTGAGGTCGGTGGTGTCGCCAAAGTACTGTTTGCCTCCTGCTGCGCATTTTGTTTCGAAGAGAAGTGAATGTTCGGCTTTGTCCTGCCTATTAGCGTAACACCGAGGCAGGTCAGGTTTTAGATGGCATCTGTGTATGACTTGTTGTACAGAGCCTGTTGGTGTGCAACCCTCAGCGGAGGATGGGTGCTGACGACGCGATGCAGCACCAGTACTTTGCAGATCTCAACGCCGCAGTGAGACAAGGCTGAGTCACTGCAGTGAACCTGTATCACCAACCAGACATGTGCATGCATCTGGTCATGTGATGTGATGAGATGTGTGCGTGGCTCACTCGGCGTGTCATGGCATTCGTCATCTGTCAGTCAATCCTGCATTCCAGCACTGTGTTCTGGCTCGTGTCTTCCGCACTGTTTGAAGCAGGCACTGCTTCGCACACTTTTCCAGTCAATCAGTCCAAAAGTAACCATTTACAGAAATGACCAGAGGTTTACCATGCTTATTGAATACATAAGGTGAAATTTAAAGATATGTCCAAGTTTTTTTGGAAGTTTAAATTAAGAGATCAGATGTTTGCTGAAAAAGTTATGTTTTAGCATGATCATCTCGGGTCAGGGCAGCATGATATCAGAGCCAAATTTCCACTTTAATCAATAACTGGCTCTAGCCGTGTGATGGCTTCAGCAGGCCATTGGATATTGGTATAGGTGTTGATTGTCAACAGATGCAGAAGTCCATCACAGTGCTTATCATTCGTTCTCTTGTATACCATGGGCCACAAGACAACCCATCGTGGGTCAGATGACTTTGTGCACCACTGGTTCGAAGTGTAAGTTTGTGGAGTGTGGAACTCTCTTTGGACCACCACAGGGGGCATTGCAAAAAGTCATTGGAGATTGAGGCTCCCTACAACGTGATGATTGGGCAAAATTTACAAAAAAACATCGAAATCATGAAACCTTTGTGCACACTAACTGCGTTTAGATTGAACCTCATGAGAGGGGATGAGTTTTGAAGCAAGTTTGTTTTGTTGTATTCTGACAAATTTATAGAAGCTTGGATCATCTAATGGTACTCATTAGTTATGCGGAATAGAGAGTTTTCAGCCGAGTACTCGCTGGCCCGATTCATTTTATTTTAACCACTGCTTTTCTATTTCCAGTGTATTGTGAAAAGTTGTTTTTTTATGTCTCATGCTGTGTGATTTAAGTTAAGGACTTTAGCTAGACAATCTCTATTTTGCTGATAAGAAAGTGACAGCTATTACAAATTTACACTATATGTAAGTTTCAGATGTTAATCAGATTAGTGAAGTGTGTGATATTCTGACGTTTCTGTATTCTCTGTTGAACCAGCGAGCCATTTGTTAGATATTCTTCTGATAGGATTATTGAGAAACCTGCAGATCAGCTGAAAAATGACAAGCATCAGGTTTAAGCAAAAACTGATTAAAAAACTTTGCCATTTACAATTTATTTAGCCTTTCTACATTATTTAACTATTTAATTCCATGTCTGACAACCTTATCAGTTTATTATTAGGTAATGACTACGTTAAGCATAATCACGGGGTGTTGCAAAATTAATAGTAATAAATTATTTGTATTTTTGCTATTGTTGTTTGATTACCTCCGTCTTCAGACACGTTTTCATATTTTGTTTACAACTTTAGAAGTTGTAAAAACTTTTGTCAGTAGTTGTACAGCTTAGGATATTAATATTAGTTTATTGTTGCTTTAAAATGCTGGGTTTGCTTATCACGGCTGGCATCGAGTACACTGAAGACACTTGATGCATGCAGAGTGTAGGTGTACTAGCACAGGCTGTTTGAATACTGTCCTTTGCATCCTGAAGTTTTCACATCATTAAGTTTAGTCAGCTTTAGAATACTGAAAGTTACTTGTAACTGACGTCATTGTTACGTCATATTGTGTTTATTTACTTTGTTTGCCAGTAATAATTTTTAGAATAAATCGTTTGATATGGGCAGAATAACAAAGGATGATCGCTGTTTGATCATGGGCTTATGAACTGAGAACTGTTTTGCTAGGTAATGTGGTCACACAATAAAGGTGCGGTGGGTGGAAGAACTTCACGTTTACGCGCCATAAATTTTTGCTTGTAACAGTGAAAGAATGGTTGAAGCTGACCATATTTCACAAGGTAGTGCAGCAACATGTTTGGAATGTGATGGGATCTTTTCTGATCACTTACTTGCAAATTTACTGCAGAGCGTTTGTGGTACATTTATGACAAAAGCTTAGGGACTTATGTTACTGCATATAACATTGTCATAACATATCATTGTACTCCTTATAAATGTCCAACAAGAACTGTTGTCTCTGTGGTAGCATACGTCATGTTAAATGTTCTGCTTTTCCCAGAGTGCCAGTCGGTGTGCTACCTACACCCTCGTAGGCCTACTAATGTACACAGACTAGTCATTGGACAACACTGAGTGTAAACTGTTGCGAGTCTTGTAGCCTGTTGCATGCTTTCTTATGACCCCAAGATACGAGTATATCGACACTGCCGGCTGTTAAAGGAGTTGGTCATTGCCCATGGTTGCTAGTTTAACTGTGTGTAACTGTCGCTTGTTTGTGAATAGACCATTTCATATTGTTCGGATCTCATCAGCATAGCCTGTCATGATGTATAGCCGCATGCTTAGTGTTAGTCTTACCTACATTGCATTGTAGGCTACTGACGAATTGTATCGACATTTGTTCGGCGATTTTAACAAAGCTCCAAGCTACCAGCATTCGTAGGGCTTAAGCCTTTGACGTTAGTGAATTTTCTCAAGTTATGCATATTTCTGTGCGTAATCCTATTTCTACAACCCCAGCCTAACAGGAAAATTTTCATTGTCGTTAATATAACAAAATAAATCTGTACTACGATATTGAACGCAATCGCTGCTGTAGCTTAAGGCCTGCAAACCTTTGAAAAAACTTAGAGAAGTTGACGGCAATGCATAATATTTTGTCCCATAGAGGGCGCTGCGCCCTGAAATTTTTACACGCTACAGAATGACTAAGTCTTGCCACCGGGGATGGGGGCTCCCCGAACAATTTTTTTCAAAGGGGGTCAAAAATTGGCTTAAAATGTAGCGTATGAGCCTCAAGATCTTTGGCGCTAAAGGGATTAGCCTAATGAAACTTTACCACGTGATATGCCGCTAGATGGGGTGTTAACCCGTGTACAAAATTTGGGGGGCACTGCCCCCTTAAAATTTGGGAAAGCAAAAACGTCTAAAACGTTCGGGCCAAGTGACTTTGCTAAATTTCAATCCCTTAACTGTCCCCCAATCGGACTTACGGCGCCGGGCGGCCTCACGTTGGGCTCTGCCCCATATTTCTAGTTTGATTTTGAATTTGTAGTCCGTATATAGGACAGACAGACGGATAGGCATTCGGGCAAGCCGCTTGATGCAGCCTGTACTACGTCGGCACAAATTAATAAACTTGCATTAAGTTAAGCGCTATATCAAGCAAAACTGTCTTGCTGCGCTCAGACGTTGCATATAGGACAACAGAAGACGATCATCAGAAGTTCAGAACAACGAACCATTAGTCACAACCTGTACATAATAGCGTCACAAATTCCGGCACGTTTAAGCTTACCCTTTACTCAACAGATTCAGGTTCACAACCCTCAGCGGCGTTGTGGTAGGGGCAGTTGCCCCTTCTACATTTTAATCCGTCGGAAAGTTTTTTTTCGTCGGAAAATATTCTTCCAAAATACAAAATTTGAGGCAAAGTTTCTTTTGCCGCAGTCTAAGAGCAAAATTGAACTTTTCGGCACCTACAATGTCCTTTGCGGGAAATTTGTCACTGTTGTCTGTCCGAACTCTGTCGTGAATTTGCACGATGTCTGTTGAAAATTGCACCTTCCTCCCTCGACTTTCTTAACCCACAACACCGCTGAAGTAGGCGTACACGCAGAGGGATAGGCCAGGCCTACGGTGCTTCAAAGTTTCAAACCACTGTTGGTAATATTTTTCAGATAAATAACCCAATACACACAAACGTTTATTACTGCTTTTTATTCGGTGAAAACTAGGCCCCTATGTGTTTGACACCGTTACCATGAATGTGCTACTTAGCTTTTTACCCCCTCCTCCCAAGGTTTTCAGAAATGCTTCAGACAGTCAAGCTCTGCCCGGGGAAGATTTTTGTTTGTAGAAGCTTTACCCCCATTGCAAAACTCTGCGCATAGACCTATACCACTGTTAACGACAGTTTTTAAAGCTAGCCTACGCCACAGAATATGCCTACAAATAATATAGGGCCTACATGCAGCTATAAGCTATAGGTGGTAAGCTCTTATGGGTTTATCTAGCGGTTTTGATGCACCGCTGTCAGCTCAGCGGTACTTTCGGACGAGAAATATGGTCATGGTGATGGCTGCGACGACGACGAACTTGTGGAGACTGATGAAGCCGAGAGCAATGAGACTCTTGGGTCCAGCGACTGACTGCGGCGCTGTCAAAGCTGCATAGACCAGCGTGACACAGACGCTTAGCCACAGCGCATCCTCCCACTTCCTCACACCCCAATGAGTGCTGCACACGCATAATTATTCACACTCGGCATCAGACAGGACAACGAAGACAGGGAGGTCAGAAAAAGCAATGACTCGACAAAGGGACCGATAGACGTGCGAAAGAGTCCGACTCGCGGAAAACAGGCAGGAGTATCGACGCTTCATTCATGAAGTCACTCGTGCTCGTTCAAGCCCACGTTACATTCTGCTGACTTCCCCCTATAGACACGTCACAAGGATGTTCGGGAAAGTTTCGGGGTTTCAAACCAACGCGACAAGCTCGTTCTAATAAAATTTGGGAACGAGCACGATACGACAGGGACTTATCACGGGGGGAAAATCATCGACTTCCCAAGTGGCGTATTTAGGATTTGGCAAAGGGGGGGGGGCATGCCGAGCGCGCAGAGCGCGAGCCTATAA
>Ga0209671_1004255_pt1 | contig 14111 bp, 12 predicted proteins | sample WorMetHERISLAND2_2_FD_187401 | JGI IMG/M metagenome (GOLD analysis project Ga0209671, IMG submission 187401) | Marine gutless worms symbiont microbial communities from Max Planck institute for Marine Microbiology, Germany - Olavius geniculatus... | ecosystem: Host-associated > Annelida >... | reverse complement strand
GTATAATATAATAGTTCCGCCGCTGCAATGAAACCAAAGATTACTGACTTTGTGAACTGTGATCACTTATTATTCAGTTTGTCACGTATAATGTTAATTGAAGTAACTATTAATCAGTGACGTGACGCTACACTTATTTGTTGCCTTTCTGTAAATTGAAACAAGCCTCAATAATGAATCATCGGTATATTCAACAGGGGGGAATCAGCCAGGGGGTGAACAAGTCAGGAGGCGAACAAGCCAGGGGGGCGAATCAGCCAGGCACAGGGGTGAACAAGCCAGGGGGTGAATCAGCCAGGGGGCGAAAGCCACAGGTGAACAAGCCAGGGGGCGAACCGGCAAAGGGGCAAAAAAGCCATAATTCAGGCACACCGTGCCATGCCCCATCTGGAGCATAGACTGGGTGCTCATCTCCCATACAACTGTCAGCTGGTCTCCGACGAAGGTCGTCGTCAGCTGCGCTCTGCCAACTCAAGGACATGTGTCGTCAGAACGACCTGCGGCAGCTATGGAGATAGATGCTTTGCTGCTGCAGGTCCGATGCTGTGGAACAGTCTGCCAGCTCATCTAAGACAAACCGACATTAAGTTTGAACAGTTTAAACGGCAGTTAAAGACATTTTTTGTTCGGGCGTTGAGAGTGCGGCACATTGTGGCTATTGTTAAATTGCGCTTTCTAAATAATCTTACTTACTTACTTACGTTTGTCGTTGAGCCCCTGGGTGGATAGCAGGGTTGGCAAGTTTTACCCACAGGTGGTTTAAACTGCGGTTTTAACCGGGTTGGGCAAAACTCCCAAAACCCACATGAAGTGGGTAAAACTTGGCAAAACTTATTGACTGCAAAAAACATATTAGTTGCTTCCAGTTTTGTTTGGGAAGTGGCTGCATTTAATTTTTAAAATAGTCATGGTACATGTTGTTGTGAAACACGGCATCGACTGTGCCAGTCGCATCAACTGCACTGGGAACAAATGATCAGGAGCTTGATTCACAAACATTGTCGTAAGACATGTCATAAAATTATCATGTCTCAGTATTTAAGATGTCATAAGATTATCTTACGACATGTAGTAAATGAATTCACAGAATTTATCTTTAGTGATCATAACTTTTTTCAAGAAGGCGTATTGTTGTCATGGTAACCATGGTCGTCTGCAAGCCACTGATTAGTCAATAAGTAAAAGCGGTCGTTTAGAGTTAAATTTGTAATATTTTAATTTAGAAATTTTTAATATTCTGACTACAGAATTCCAAGTACATGGTTTGAATGCAGGTGCTGATTTATTTTTTATTTGTTTAGATTTTTTTTTATTTATAGAATGTGTTGAATTTATTTTATTTTTTATCGTTTATTAATATTTGCTAGTTTTTAGAGACAGTGGGCCTGTTGAAAACTGTACTGTGGTGGAAGAGGTGAAGTATTTGAAGCATTTCTTGGCCGTGGCACGCTCTGCTACACTGTCTAGACAGCGCAAGGTAGCGATTGGCTACTAGCGAATAGCAGAGATAAATGTGTTTTTTCACACGCAGCCATTTAGCTACTACAGTAAATTGTTGTATAGGGCCTACAACGAAGGAAAAACAGCCTGCACCAATCACCGACGGACAGCGGTGGACTATGCAGTTTTATTTTGGTATTGTGGTACTATCAAGTATCGTGATATTTGAGTCATTATCATTAATTCATTTGTCGCACAACACTACTCTGTATTTTTTAAAATTCTGTGTCTGTTGTCAGGATATGTGTTTACATAGCTACCCTGTAGCAACGGTCCATCGCCAATGAAAAGTGCTGTTTATTTATCCATTAATTAATTTATCCAGCAAAAAGACCACACAAAACAGATATAGTATAAATCTGACATTTTCTAGATTACAAGTATAATTGAATTAGAGGTCTTATAAATCGATACAAAGAAGTTTTTCTTGTTGGATGATGTTAGAATTGTATAATTTGGAATGTCATAAGACACCTAAAAAGTGATCGTACGATTTTTGTCGTAAAATTGTCTTAAGTTATTTTGTGAATTAGCACATTGGCATATGTGTGCAAAATGTCATAAAATTGTTGCAAAATTATCATAAGATGTTTTGTGAATTTGACCCCAGGTCGCTAAGCTGATCTGTATCAAAACGGTGCAAGCTAGGATCACGAAATCTTCACTGTGGGCTGCCCCAAGGTCTCTAGTTTATCGTGACAAAATTTCGTGCCACTGGGTGCAGGGGTTCCCCTCGAACGAGGGCGTCAAAGAGGGGTATCCCCTAAAAAAGACGTCATTTTGCCATTATTGGCTCGAATAATGTGAAAACGGTTGCAGATAGGTACATACGTGCTGCTTATCATAACAAGCACTGGTGACAAGCTTTTTGGATTTATCAACATCGATGACCTTGAACGACCTTGAACCTTTCAAAAACAGGTTTTTAGTAAATTTTTTGCAATTTTTGGATGCAGTGCACATTTCAACACTGAATTGCGACGAAATGGCTGGAGATAGACCAAGATAACCTGCATATGAAATTTTCAGCATTCAACGTAGATTTTAGCAGTTCAAGTCCCGACCCACTAGGTTCAAGGAGGCTGGCGCAGGCGGGCGTCAAAGACAGCTACCCCCCTAAAAAGTGGTTATTTAACCGCAATTATCTCGTGTAGCGTGAACATGGTTGCAGATAGGCACAGACATGCTGCTTATCATAACAAGTACTGGTGACAGGCTTTTTGAATTTATCAATATCGATGACCTTGAATGACCTTGAACCTTCCCAAAAGGGGTTTTTAGTGAATTTTTCGCAATATTTGGATGCTGCGCACATTTCAGTACTGAATTGCGATGAAATAGCTGGAGGTAGATCAAGAAAACCTGTGTATGTAATTTTCAGCATTGAACGTAGATTTCAGCAGTCCAAGTCCCAATCCCCTAGGTTCATGGAGCCTGGCGCAGGTGGGCGTCAAAGACGGCTACCCCTCCTAAAACTGGTTTTTTTACCACAATTATCTGGTGTAGCATGAAAACGATTGCAAATAGGTACAGACATGCTGTTTATTATTAATTTTTGCGATCTTCTGCTGCAGCACAAAATCCAAGAATGAACTGCGACGAAAAGGCCGGAGACAAACTGACAGTTTGCGAAGAGGAGCTGCTATAGGCTTTCGCATGTCTTATGAGCATTAGCTCAAATTTCTTGTTCTATTCATACTGCAATGTTTGAGTTGTATAAATGTGAAAATGTTGTTTATTGTAATAAGGAAATACTTAATATAAGTCTGTTGGCTGTGTTATTAGCACGCTGGAAAAATGATGTTCCTGCTGCCAAGTGTGTCAAGCAGTTGTCATCAAGAGTTACAGATGTTTCCATTGGTGGATTTATGTCTGCATCTACTGATGATAGTGATACATGTGAAGTTGAATGGGATAGCCCTAAGCCGCTGTCTGGTAATTTTTTCACTTCTGTTAATGTTAATCATTGTAAAGTGTATGATTACGTTAACATAAATGACGGAAGCTTTGAAAACTGTTTTTAGCTTAATAACTGTTAGTTGGTTTGTGGTGTTGGCTATCGTAGTGTTTCGCAGATGATGAGTATTACTGATACTGCATTTTGTTTTAGCCAGACCCCTCAGCCGTCGCCGTTAGCTGTATCCGCCGTATTTTTTACTGCCGCTGAAAATCTGCCGAAAAATAATTCGGCTGGCAGAAAATCTGCCGAATATTTACAAATTGCAATTTGCCGATATGATTTTGGTGGATTTTCGGCTATTTGCAGTTACCCCGCAGTAGCCAATTAGTATTTAGCACTATAGCCAAAACAGTGTAGTCCTATGCTGTGTTCTATGCTTTTGTTTGAGCTAATTTTATCTACATGGGGAAGCATGATGACAGCACAAAACTTGTGTCGTACATTACAAGCATGTTAAAAGTTAATATATTTAATATTTGGAGAACTTTATGTGAAGAAGTTCTTGACATGAACTGCTTGGCCTGTTTTCACATGTCTGTCAGCTGGCAAACCTTCACTTGTTTTTTTCTGCAACATCTGTGCTTGTTGAGTCTATGTTTTCAACAACACAACTGCTTGCTAACAGCAAGGGATCCAGCTTGTCAGCTGTATGCTGAAAGAGATCTCATTTGTTTATGACAATTATTAGGCCTACTCGGTCATTAGTTAAAATGACTAATGTCACGAATCATTGACTAATTCACAATAGTATTTGCATAAAATGTATCCATCGCTGTTTTGCTGAGCATGCAGTTTGTTAACCTATGATCAGTATTTTGTTGTTATGTTGCTATTTTACAATAGCATTTAATTAAATCCAAAATGCTGATCAGCCGAGTTTATCATTTATCAGTCGGATTTTTAAATTTACGCGAAATTCGGCTATGTGATATCAGGTGAATTTTTTGGTTTTAGCTGATATGTGTGCGTAATGGATATTATATTCTATATATGCTTTGAAGTCTTTGATTTTGGCATTTGTGACTTTCACAGTTTCACAGTGGATTATTAGATTTTGCACATTTTGCTGATACAGTGCAGACTGGGCTGCAGTTTTTGTTAGTACGATTGTATGTTATAGATTAAACTTTGTAAAATTGTTAGTAGTGATGTCAATGCATTAATTATTTTAACAGTGTTAATGCATGCAATAATTTATTTTAATGCGTGCATTAACGTGTTAATTAAAACACACCATTATATTGCTCAGTTGTAGGTGGATTGCATCGAGAGGGTGACTGGAATGACGACGGACGAACTCGTGGCTTTGTCGCAGGACTAGGGTTGTTAGGACCGGCCATTCATTTTGACCAGTTAACTGTCAGCAGAAAGACCAGTTAACCAGTTAACCGTGAGCAGGCAGATGGTGCGTTGCTAGGAGAGCAGACGACAGATTCATGCCACCCACTAACACTGCTGTGAGTGGGGCGGCGGGCGTGGCACAGTCGGTCAGTTGCGTTGCCGTGCATCCAGCGTTAAATAGTGTACAGCAGGCGTGTTTTGGCGTAGGAGTCAAGAGCAATGCTATTAGAATACAAAGTTCCAAATACATCAGAGGCCTAGCAGTATATAGGTTAGTGCTGCAGTGCTATAAAGTATGCCCACAGAGATATCGCTGATGTTGATAGCAACAGCAGCCCTTCACTTTTAATTTCCCACACCCAAACTAGTGGCTCAAGTTTTTCAATAGTTTACTTCACCCATTGCATCGCCAGCCCCGCTGCCTACACACTGGCTTCAGCCGCTGGGCGATGGGACCAAGCTGATGACGTCACGCACGCTGCATGCAGACCTGTCAGTATATAGGAGGCAGTGGTCTAGTGGTTAACCGGACCAACACTTTCCGGATCGGTACTGAATGTCAGGACTGGTCAACTTTTGCCAGCCACCAATAACAAGCTTACGCAGGATCTTGACAGTATAGGAAGGCAACAAAACAATTTTTAATTACTTGAATATTATTTAACTGTCAAATAACCATATTTTAGTGGAATATTGGAACTCCTGCTTCACCTAGTTTAGTAGTGAGTTAATTGTTTTAACATGTGTTAATTCTTTAACGTGTTAATTTGACAGCTGTAATTGTTACTTGTTTTGCTATGCTAATGATAATACTGTGTACTGCATAATAAGTGGATTCTGTTAATGTTGACATGTTTATCAGGTACCTCGACAGAAACACCACTCAGTGAAATCGTAGCACACTTGACAGCCAAGCGTGATAATGTAAGTCGTCAATATTACTGCCAGTTAGTGGCATTAATTGAAAATTGATTTGAGCTTTATGTCCAGATCCATATTGTAGACTTGTAGTTTTATTTATTCAAGCTTGTAGAATAGCTTTCTCTATGCTGTCATTGTAATTAGAGCTTGCAACAACTAAGATTTTGTTAGTTAATGTATCAGAAATTAAGGATTGCTTCATAATTGATTTTGATTGACAACTAAGCTGTGATTAGCATGAAAGAATATACATATGTTATTGTTTTCGTTTAGAGTCATTATCAATTACAGAAATAGATAACTGCATAGTTTCATGTATGCAATGCTTTCTAACTGCTGTGACTGATGGTAAGTGTAATGATTAATTGTTTTAGTTATTAAATTTTTTTACCGATTAATTATGTGATTAATTGTCGATTGCCACCCTTAGGCATAGTTATCATTGTGCTAATTTGTGATGTCAGTAATGTTTGAGTTTTTGTTCATTTACCTTGTCAACTCTCTCTTTATTTTTTGTATGGTAACTTAGTGGGATTAATTGAAAATTGATTTGAGCTTTATGTCCAGGTAAGATGTACTCAATACTTATACTACATTAATTAGTTAGATTGTTCACTGTTTTTCTGACATTTTAGAATGACATAGTGTCATCTCCACCTTTCCAGCTACAGTACTGCAGCCCATGTCCCACTTCTCACACACAGTATGTTTTTACATTGTATCTAACTCAGTTCATATACTAGTGAAGTAATATGACATTTGGCTGCAAAATGGATAGTCAGTCACAGAAAATGTGGAAATGCTTGTCATCATCCTGTTGTGACTAGAAATTCGACAAAATGGACCATGCGTGTGATTAGCTAACTAACTGCTTTTTTCTTTATTAAAATAGTTGTGTTTTTTCACTTGGTTTTAGACGTTTATAAGCCGCATATAGCATTGCACAATAGCACTGCGCAGTACATAAAAAGTTGCTGCGATGATCATTATAATTGAATTCATTTATTATATACGATATTTTGTGCTATTTTGTTTACTGTTGGACTTAATACTGTTGTTCGTCACAAAAAACTAACGACTAGCTGCACCAGTGTGAATGTGCCTAGTGTAGCCGCTAACAACTAGACTGCACTCAATGCTGTCAATGGCTAGAACTAACAACTAACGAATAGAAACTAACGAATAGTCATTTCAGATCTAATGATTACTAACGAATAGTCAGAACCAATAATATCCACCATCTCTAATCTGCAGTGGTTTGGCTGCAATTTTGAATGCAAAGTTGCTTCCTGCAGCTATCACCCAAATGCGCCAAATTACCTTACTGGTATCGTATGCGTATTCTAGTGTTGATTGTAGTGTTTGATGCAGCAGCATCACCATATAGCGTGTATAGGACTGTAGATGCTCTGGGAAATTGCTTTCATTCTGCGACCAGAAGTTGGATGCTGGCTTTCGGATATACGCGGTACGGTTTTTCCACCATAGCTACAGCTGGGCTTCTTGTTTTGATTGGGAATTTCTGTGCATTGTTGCAAGTGAGTGGTGAGTTTGTGACTTGTGACTGATATAGGTATTTTGACAATGGCACTGCGTCCAAACCAGGTGATCGGCAGCGTATATTCAACCAGGCCATTATGGACCAGCTGCTAGCAGTTATCAATGAATGTAAACAGTCAGGTACGGTAGGTTTCTAGTATTACAGGCATTACAGGACAGCTTCTGCCAGATTCAAGGATACTAGCTATTATTGTAACTGTCTCCAAGTAGCGGATGATTTTCTGACACTTTGGCATGGAATCTGTACTGTAACTTATTTGCACATGATTGTTACCTAAGGCTTTGTTATTTATGGAGTCAGTGAGTTGCTGCCTGTGTGATTTACTCATGTTGTCAATATGTCTGTAACTCTGTATGAATGTGGTAGGTATTAGTCTCCATTCAAATATATAGTGAAAGAAAAATTTGTATTCAACAACTTTGACTGTTAAAACAGTATGTGCAAATTGCAGGGGATGCATAAAAGTGGAAGATATGTGTAGACACTTGCTTTATTATCATTTCAAAGACAGTTGGCATCGACTATTGCAATAAATCGCTGTTGTGTCGAAATGAACGCGTTTTATGATTAGTGAGGTCGGTATGTCACAGAGTGTAAAAATGAGAATGAAACGTTTCACTGTATTTTGAGCCAGCCAATATAGAGTAGCACATTGTTGCACTATTTGTTGTGTAGAGCAAACTACTGCAGATAGTATGTCTTTGTCAGTAGTCGGCATATCAGAAGTTAAGCCGGCGTTGCTGAATGCGTCGAATGATGAGCTGTGGACAGACACAGACGATGAGTCCTTTATCCGTGCTACACAGACTGTACTTGACACTGCTGGTGACTGCTTCACTAGTCCGATGGCAGTTACTCGCCCCATGGCCATCACAAGTACACCCAATGTCAAGTCGTCAAGATGCCGGAGAACGTTCTGCCTTGATCCTGTCCCACCGTGTCCCTTGAACATTCAGCCGAGCCGTGCCGGCACAGCACTGGCTGGCTGTTCAGTTGCCCCCGTGAGTTCACCGCTGAGGGACGTTAGTTTGACTGACGAGCTGCTGGCAACTCTTGCTGAGCCTGATGATGTCCTTGACAGTCAGATCCAGCTAACTGATGCAGCAGCTGGTGCTGTGGATAGAGAGAAGCAGAGTTCAGGATCACATACTGCCTCGGAGAGACATGGTGCACGTGCTGGCAACACGATGGCCGGTATGTATTATGCTGTGAAATATTCTTCAGTAAACTCATAGGTTGAAGTGGTAGATTTTATAATGTAATTGACTAGTTACAACTTTTTATTTGTTGATGTTTCAGCAACCTCTGCTGCTTTTCACTTCAAATGATCTCTGTTCATCAGAAAAGAACTCAACAACTTGATGAGCCAAGGAAAGTGGTCCTGCTAACTTCCTCATATTTGTGACAAATGAAATCCTTTTGAAGATGGCAGCAGCGGTTGCAGAAATGTTAACAAATTAGTCAACTTCTTGTATTTATATAGCTTATTGATATAATAGAATAGTTTGTCTGTTGTCAGTATTAAATTGCAAGACTGATATACATATCGTGTGTTTAAGTTAATGTCTTTCAGTTAGCAACTATCGTAGTTATTTCTGAATATTGGTTTGCTTGCCTGCCATGGTAGGATAATTTGCAGTTATTTGTTGTCAAGTTCACAATGTACATAGTTTGTTATGTTATTTTGAAAGCTAAAGAAGTTAAATTCCTATGCTAATGTTTAAATAGAATACACCTTATGAAATTGCTGCAGCAGTCTTCTAAATTTTACTGTTGTAATTTATACATTATCTGTAATCTGTATTAAATGATTAGGCCTACGGTTTTGTATGATGTATGCTTTTAATTTATGTGTGCACCATAAGCTAGCTGGTTATGTGACTGTATTATGTGTTAGATGAATCATGTTTGCCACTGGCAGAACAGGATTCGTTCCTTTCTGACAGTGATCTATTTGCACAGCCAGAGCTGTATTCACTCATTGCTACTGCAGAAGGTAGAGATACCTGGGATACCAATTTTTTATGTGAACAGTTTGCCAATTATGTTAACATATTTTTTCTATTATGTTTTTTGTTTTGTTCGACCAGCAGTAAAATAACATTAATTAATGGCATAGTTTTACTGCATTACTGCATTATTAGAATAGTCATGCAGTCTGTTTGCAAACAGTAGGACATTGGGCTAGCAAAGGGCGAATTATAGATATAGTTAGTAGCTACAGGTATATTGCTTCAAGTTTATTGTTGTCGATCTGCAACTGGTTAATGATTGTGCATTGTTGACCATGTCTCTGTGTCTAAAACTGTCCGTCTTTGTGCCAACAGTTATCTTTCGGTACTTATGGATATATTTTGGTATTTTTTGTTTGTGGGTATGCACCAGGGACCAATATATTAGATTTTCCTGGCCACTGGTCATGAACAACTTTAGGCACCTGAAAGTATTTGATATGTTACAGTGTTTGAGTTTAGGTGTGAGCTTCTTAGTTTTGGTTAATTTCAAGTTATTTTAGTAGCCTAGAGGTTGGCTTTGGATCTGGTGTAAAAAAATGACATCAAATTATGTTTTTTTCTGATTATTGTTATATTTGTCGACGTGCTTGCAGCTTATGCGACACAGAGTGCCACTTCGTCACTTCCCATCAGCTGGCAGCAGCAGAATAGCAAGCCTGTAAACCGTGACCAATCAGTGCCAGTGCCATCTACTGCCATACCAGTCACTACTAAGGCCATTTCTTCCTTACCACTAAAACTGGCTGGCTCAAAACTCAGTTTGAAACAGCCTGTCACATCCAACACAGCATCAGCTGAGCAGTCTAGTGACAGGCGTTCAGGGCGTTGCTGTTCCGCAGAAGAAATTGAACAAAAGAAGCAAAACGCGCTGAGAAAACGTCGAGCATCAAGATTGAAGATGTGATGCAGATTGCAGTGCGTGCTTGCTGGTGGTTCTAGTAATCAGTTGATGCACATCAGTAACTGTATCTGTGAATGTTGTTTAAGTCAAGTATGCCTATCGGCAGGAGTAGATTTTCTGTGATAATTCAGTTCATCTGATTGTAAATGATGTGTCCTGCCTGCAGTTGTGGATTTTGTGTAGGGACTAGAGATTTACTGGATTTTAGTTTGTTAACTTTGGCTTTATTTGCATCCTTTAGTTTCAGGACAATATCTAAGGAACTCCCATCTAACAATGTGTCGTTAAATCCCACAAGAGTACCTGCCAAATGCTATCAAAGTCTGTAGAATAATTTATGCAGGGGACACAAATGTGATAGAAAACATACCATGCTACGGAGTAATGTCTAGGGATAGGAGGAGTCACTAGGGTGTACTAGATACTTTGTATCAAATTCTCCATCCAAACGTTTTGCTGAATTTGCCAACAAATGGTCAGATGCCGGACCCAACAGAGTTGGTGACAGAAATCTCGTGCATCTTTAACATTGTGTGGTATGAGTGAATATGTTAGTGCCTCCCTGATAAGTAATACCCTGTTTACACGATGAAGCAAAAATGTGAAACAGACAGCCTAGAGCACACGTCGTGCACGTTTATTTTGAATACGTTTGCTTCATCTTTGCTTCACGTTTGCTTTATCATGTAAGCGGGGTATAACTGTGCTATGTGTGTATCTAAAGTTGTTCACACTTACCTGCCTGTGCCCTGTGTAGGTGCAAGTGGTCTAGTGGTTGGTGTCGACTCATAACTTTCAGGTTATGGTTCGATTCTCACTGCTAGTCATTTGCAAGCAACCTCGTGCAAGTTGCTAACCTACTGTGTGCTCGGGCCAACTCAGCCTCCTACCCTCCAGGGGACAGGAAATGAATAGTAGCTTACGGGCTGTGGGATGAAGGCCCAGTGTGGCTGATTGGGGCGGTGGTATGTCGGTGGGTTCAGTTGTTCATTAACACGGGCAGTGGATGGCTGCATAGTGTTTAGGTCGTTTTTATGTTTCTGTAAAGGTTGAACTTTCTGTTTCTTTATTGTAAAGGTTAACCTTACCGTTCCATTTTTATGTGTTTGTGTGCATTCTGCATGAAAAGGCCATCCCCAAAATGACCTGTACTGTGTTGGGTGGGATGTTAAACCCTACTCACTCACTCACGCTGCATAGTGCGCAGCAGTATCATTAGCTCGTGCCAATCAGCTGCCACTTCTGAGATTGTCAAAGCGCTTCTGGCCACAAGTTCATCTCATGTAAGAAGCACTATAACAAGTACTGGACTTTGCCTTTATGCATGTATCTAAAGTATTGAGTTTTTGTGTTTTGTTTTTTTTTCGTTTACAAACTGACACTTCACCGTGAGTTGTGTTTGTTGCCCAATAGGCTCTTTCAGTTGTGTAATGTGTAAGATATGGTAACTTCATTATGCTTGTTATTACTGATGTTGGGCATTGTCCTTGCAGCCTGAGACATTGAACCAGAAATCTAGCTCTACACTTGTTGCATGACGTGTGATTTTCTTTTACACCTATCTACATCGTGGGCCATAAAAACGTGGCACTTTATACTTTTGTCCACATCTTTGCCAATTATTGACCGATTTTCAAAATTCCTGCACTGGCACACTCTGTAGACAGTTTGCAATAATGCGATTATTACATTTCCCACTGCATGGTGCATGGTTAATGCACAGTACCTTGTGAAATATAACTGTAAGCAAAAACTAACGATAATAACAAAAATTTAGGTAAATTTAAAAACACTAGACCAACATTGCGATGAATAATCCGTATGACACTAGACTGTGTTAAGACCCACACAATTAAAATACTAAAATATTTCAATATCTAACAAAAATGGTACGAATAAAAATGAAAAAACAAACGGTTGAGACATTCACACCACATAACACTAAACAGATATATACAGTACATTAGCACATAAGCATGTGGTATAAACATGCACTGGAAATTATACAACGAGATTTACATGTATAAACTACAAAATAGTAGTTTCTGCAAATCCACAGCAACAGCAATAACAGAACACTGATCACTGTACGTGGATGCTACATAATACAAAAACCGGTCACCGAGAGACCACAAGACCAACAATTCTCTACTCACAATACCGGTTTCGCATTTGCAAATACTGCAGGGAATTGGGGCCATGATACAGATCATTCACTGCAGTGTCGGTCTGAAGTGTTTTTTTTTCAATTTTACCACAATGTTTGTTATCATCAGTATCAATGCACATTTCATTGATATTTCACAAGGTAGTGTAGTGACGCGTTTATAGTGTGGTGGGATATGTAATAAACGTTATTGCAAATTGTCCGCAGATTGTGCCAGTAAAAAAATTTTTGAAAATTGGTCGATAATTGGCGAAGATATGGACAAAAGTAAAGTGCTATGTTTTTTGGCCCACCCTGTACATAGTTTTCTATAACACAACAAAATACTTTGTAATGGTGCATATGCCTAGAAATGAAATCTGGTGAGCGAGTACTAATAGCATTTCTTTTGTATTAAAGAACATTTTTGGCCTCGTATTTTGTGGCATTGTTAACACCACTGTTACTGCTGTTGCATACATTATCCATTGACCATATTCGTTTACATTAAACATTAGCTATTGTGCTAACTTTCTCACGAAGTGGAGACTTCATTAGTTAGCATTTTTAACTTTTTCCAGATCTTCAGTTTTCTTTCAATGCTACGTGCAGCAAGTTACATCTGGTTGTATTTTATGTATTTGACATACGCCATACACAGAAGGAACAGCATTAATGTCTTATTGTTTATTTACTGTAAAACAGTTATCCCTGATAACATACCACACTGTAAGAGAAAGAACAATGTATTAACAATTTTTAAAGTCCTAGCACGTTTATACCACCCATTTCTAGGCCCGAATGGACACACATTTTGTTTTCAGCTAGGCCCAGCCAATTCTGCTTAGTTCACTCCTAGGACTACTGCCCAGGACATCCTTGTGGTATATTGTTGCATGTGTACAAATATTAATTAATGACAGTTCAAAAAGTCAGTATTTAACTAACATGGTGTACAGATATTTAAATACAGACCAGTACTAAAATGCTTGACCTTCCGGAAAAAGCAAACTTGAAAATATAACTTTTTCTTACTTCAAAACACTACACTTATTGCTAGTTGCAACAGTAGGTACACATTAACAAGCTAAAAATACTTATCCTATCTGTCTGTATAGCTAAGAAAACATTTCAAAAATACCAAATACTGGTTATTGCTATTTAACTTCCATTTAAATACTCGATTCTCTTTAGTATTGAAATACTGTTGCAAATACAAATGCAGTATTACATAATATTAAAATACTAAAATATTTCAATAACAAAAGTGGCACTAATAAAAATGAAAAAACGACAAACAGTTGAGACATTCACACCACGTAACACAATAAACAGTAAACGGATATATACAATACATTAGCATAGAAGCATCTGGTATAAACATGCACTGGAAATTATACAATGAGATTTACATGCATATACTACAAAATAATAGTTTCTGCAAATCCACAACAACAGCAATAACAGAACACTGATCATTGTACGTGCACGCTACATAATACAAAACAAAAAACAATGGTGCACCGAGAGACAACAAGACCAACAATTCTCTACTCATAATACTGGTCTCACATTTGCAAATACTGATTCTAAGATACAGGCTTATCCACGATTATGGTGAGACAAAAATGGTGCCGTCTTACACTAAATTTATGATACGTCTCAAATGAATTAACAAAATTATCTGAAGACATCTAAAAGGTGATCGTAAGGTTTTCTTATGAATCATAAATGTTCATAAGAAAACCTTACGATCACCTTTTAGA
>Ga0209671_1004252_pt1 | contig 14112 bp, 8 predicted proteins | sample WorMetHERISLAND2_2_FD_187401 | JGI IMG/M metagenome (GOLD analysis project Ga0209671, IMG submission 187401) | Marine gutless worms symbiont microbial communities from Max Planck institute for Marine Microbiology, Germany - Olavius geniculatus... | ecosystem: Host-associated > Annelida >... | reverse complement strand
GCTGGGCGGACAGTCCAACGATTGGCGGACGCTATGCATAGTGCCTTTGATGTCTAAAAGGACGGAATGCATAGTGGACAACGGAGGGGGTTGCGCGGAACTTTCTGTATCTGAATTAGTTTAAAATACTTTTACGCTTAGGTTTACTGGACAGACTAATTTTCGGAGAAAAATGCTGTAATCAGTAAATGTGTAATTAAGTAAATTGTATTTTTTGTGATGTTGTTTGTAGCTGTTTCATTGTTATACGTTTGCTTTTTTTGCCCGCCACCACCTTTGCCGCCGCTATGCATTGCATCCCAACCCAGAGAACAAAGGCACTATGCAAACTGTCCCACTACCAGCCCAACAACGTCCCGTCGTCCCACGCACGCCAGATGGTTCTCGGCCTGCTCAACGTCCACTCAGCTCGACACAAGCCGGCGTTGATCCACGACAACACGAGCGCCTCTACGATAGCTAAGTTGTGCGCTTAGCATAGGATAGCTGTCGCGCGAAAGTCACGCAAAATAAAGTGAGTAGAAATAGTTAAAGCAGATTACTCACATGAAACGCAAGAAGGCTCATAACGAGGGCACGGTTCCGTCGTACACGACGTGGCATTAACAGCTCGACATTCTGTGTCGTCAGGACACAAATAATCCTATACGCACAAGAACACACCGCCGCAGTAACATCATGTTTAAGTTGTCTACCGATCAGATCAGATTGGAATTTAGATGTATGTAGAGAAATTTGATCTTTACTTCTTGCATTTATGCACTACAAAATTACGATACCATCTTCATTGCATGCAACGACTTATCCCGGCACTCAACGAGTTAACCACACACACAGGTTATTTTCTGCTTAAATTTCTGCTCTTTTTATAATTTTTTTACTGAAACATCAGTATAATTAAAGAATATTGCATCACCACCACCACATTAGCAGCTTCACAAGTTCTGGCTAATGTCTAACAAAAATGGACTTTTCTAGATTATTCAACAAGTGAGTTGATGAAAATTGTCAAAACTTTCCTATATACAAACGAAACGCTCCTCCAGTCGCACCACCAAGTCAAAACACTAGAAAACTGCCAAAAAAATAACTAAATGAATGCTAATAAGTACAAGAAGTGCCGGAAACGGTGTGGTTGCTATACCTGACAAGGATCGAAGCATCTGCAGAGCGGACAATCATTCTGTCCCATCTCAAAACCGTACGGACACTCCAAGTTGCACTGCAGACGATCACAGGCGTCAGTCGCTGAAAACAATAGCAAATCGTGCATGCTGCACTATAATAAGAAAAATATATCAGACTGGCTGACACAAGGCCTAGCGTGGCTGATTTGGGCGGTGGTATGTTTGCAATTCTTGCTGGAAAATGGCAAAAAACGCAACTTTTCATATAAAGTTGCCTGTAAAAAATTTTCATGGTCGGGCCAAAGCGAGAGGGGGCTCGCACCCTGCTCCCCCCTTAAATACGCCACTATGCATCCATCGAGATACGGGTTGAACTAAAGACTAAGGTAATGAATGATCTGTCTATAGTCAGTGTACCTTCTGTGTGTCCATGTATGTCTGTGTGAGCGTCGTTTCGTGTCGTCGTTGTCATCGTTGTCGTAGTCTGCGGCTGCTGTCCACAAGCATCCTGACAAGCGTCGTGCGTCTCAAAGTTGTTGTCATTGCCATGGCAGCCGCTGTACCAGAACCTCTCGCACCTTCCAGTCAGCTGGTCCCAGTACCACCTCTCGATCAGCTCACTACAGCCGCCGTACTCAGCACCTGCCGAGCATCTCTCTGCACTCGCGCTCGATGATGACGGTGATGCTGAAACTGCAACGTGCCAGCAATCAGTTCAGTTCAGCAACAGTATTTTGTATACGCAGTCTTACAACAGAAAGCTATAACGGCTGCGCTGATGCGTAGTAACTCCGTGCAAGCACTTCCGTCGTCTTCAGCTGGCTGATGAAATGTAGTCATTGACGTGTTTCAAGCTCCGATGGGCCAGCAGCCGAGAAACTTCGCCCACAGTTCTTGTTCTCGTTATGGCCAAATCACCGGCATTAGCGAACCGCAGATGCCGACGGGTTGCGATTGCCGTCACCGGAGTGAGCATTGACGGGAGGTACACTGCGACGAGCTGGTGGAGACATTTGTAAATGAGAAGACGGATCTTGAAGTACAATCGTTGACACACGAAAATCGTCATTATATTAAATCAATCAATCACTCAATCAATCGAAGTTGCTTCAATAGCAAAGCTACAACTACTTTCAGACGTCATCTAGATGTAAAACATTTTTACTTTTCGTTCTACTAGCACGTCGAGCGCGTTCGAGGTTGTTACAGTTAACGCGCTATATAAAATACTTACTTACTTGTTTATACGACAATGTCTATGTATAATTTTCTGAAGCATTAGGTTTACAGATGTTGAGAGAACTTGAGAGTGGTTATCTCCTTAGGCAAAGTGTTCCAGACACGGGCTCTAGCAAGTTAGAAACCGTGAAAGCCCGCTCAGCAACTAACGACAGATGGTCGGGTGCACCAGCAGACGATTGGTGCCAGCACAGCTTCTAGTTACTTAGTGTTTAATAAGTCAACAAGTTGGTACAATAAATACTGTTTATAAATTTTATGGACCGACGGCGTGCCATTATACTATAATGTGCCTGACCGCAAGTGTCACATGGTAAAGCACACATCGCACCGGGTTGGTGGCTTGGCCGTAGGGGTAACGCGTTTCATCCAATCAACGAAGTTACTCTACGCCGGGCCGGGTTAGTACTGCGATGGGTGACTGCCTGCAGGCAGGTAAACCATCTCGGTATGTAACCAGCCGCCTAGGTCAACTCAACCTTCCATCCCTCCGGGGTAGGTAAATCGAGTACCAGCCTATCTGGCTGGGGTTAAGGCAGGGCGCGTTCACCTGTGTCGGGTGGCAGTAACACTGTGTGATCCCATATGGCAGGTGACGCTCCGTAGTTCTGAAATGGGCTTTAAATTAAAAGCTATATCACCACCTTTAACCAATCGGTAGTAGTCTACAGTGAGCCAGCATAAGTTCAACTGACACTGAAACATAACAACTGAAAGTACAAGACAACACAGTTAACAAACAGCAATTAAGTAAGTTTAAAAAGAATTGGATATATGAAACAGAGTTATCTTACCCGAAGTGTGTTTCCCACTGAATGCATGTACAGCAAATGCAATTGGCAATAAGCGTAAATGATCAACTTTTGTAATATATTTTTAATTCATTAGCAACTAATTAAAATATAAAAAATAACAAGTACTGAAAATGACAATATACGGAATATATTTTACAACGTGACTTTAAACGAAACTTGCATTAATTATGAATGTCTACAAATTACAATCCAAGTGCCAATATGGACCACAGCAGATAACACTAATAACTCTGAAAACAAATGAACTACCGTGTGTGTTATATTTCATAAATTATTTTCAGCCAACCGTACTTATGGTCGGGCTGATGGCACAACCTGTCGTCCGTCCGTATGTCATCTGTCAATCTGTAACGTTTTGTACTGTGAGCTCTTATTTACTATGTATAAAATAAGTTGTTTTTTACACACCGCCTATATTTACTAAATCAATGATCTGTTATTACAGTAGGCACATATCAGCTCGGGAGACGGACATTCCCCCTGCATTTTTTAACCCTAGACGATCCCCTCAAACATTTCCCCCGCCCCGGACACTTTCTCCCGATTGTTTTTGAAACCCTAGAACATTCAGAATACAATGTGAATCTTGCTTATGCCAGTTTACCTATATAGAAAGCTCTCAACACTGATGCTTACATAACGTGGTAGGCCGGCGCGTCTGTCGTGGTGATGACGTCACACACACGTCATTGCACTCCTGTTCGGTCATGAACCGGTTGGCGTTGCCCTTGCAGCCTCCGTACCAAAAGATGCGGCAGACGAGATGCTCAACATCGTAAAACCAGCGCTGCTCCCAGCCCGTGCAGTATTCGCCCTCGTTCCGCGCCAGTTGACACACGTCTTCGTCCGACTCATAATCTGACACACGGCAACTCAGCTCACGTCAACTCAGCCTCCTACCTTCAGCGGGACGGGGAATAAGATTACGGGCTACGTTGTGAAGCCCTGATGTGGCTTTTTAAACTCACGCACATCTTCATCTTTAGTTGCTTACTTCTGGCTTTCATTTAACTGATCAATAAGTACATGCTAGAATGTGCAGAACAGAACCTTAGATCAAAACAAAATAAAATCTACCAAATTCTAATTTTCATACTTAACGTTTTATTTTTAGTACAGCAGTCAATAAGTTAGGAAAATAAGTGTTATGAACCAAGTTTATGCTACAGTGCTGTGCCAAGTCGCATGTTAAAGCGCATAAAACACGACAATAAATTTGTCTTTTAAAATTCACGTCAAAGAATTGGCATTAAATACCTAAAGCTATTAAAAAATTTCGCAAAAATCTATTTCTAACTCTAACCCTAACCGACTAACCCCACCACTAGTCGGAAACAATAAAAATTTTGGGTAGTTTTCGGTAAGTTTTTGGTAGTTTTCATTACTCAGTGAGCTACCGTGCCAAAGTACCGAAGTCTTACCGTAAACGTCTTCAACGGCGTCATCCGCCTGATGTCGGTGACTGTCGTCGTCCGGCCACGTGACTGTCCACGTGACCGCGGACCATGCGCTCTGTGGCGACGAAGTCTTCTCAGGCGTGCTCTGAGTCTGGGACGTAGTTTGAGACGTGGTCTTAGACGTAGTCTTAGACGTGGTCCGAGCGGTAGTGACAGCGGTGACGGCGGACTGTTCCAGACAGAGTGCTCGGCAGTCAACCTCGGACGAGAATCGGTTCGCATTGCCGTGACAGCCGCCGTAGAGGAAGCGTCGGCACTGGCGTCTGACCGGCTCGAAGTACCAGACGGCGCGGTAGTCGGTACACGGTCCAGAGTCGCGCTCCAGGTCACACAGTCGACTGTCTGCATGACACACACACGCACCACAACTATGCAGAAAAATCCAGAATTCTGTTGAAATGAATTGGCTCAGTATGTTAACCCTAATTAAAATATACATGATACAAAGACTCAAAAAGTTACTTTTCACCGTATAGAACTTCTGGTTTTTGATCTTTTCCTACGACAATAACCCTCAAGTCTCACCGGTGGGAAGGACGATAGCGGTGGTAGTGGTGCTGGAGCGAGTAGGCGGTGGAATAGTCTCGAGGTAGATGCAGCGCTGTTCGCATTCACTGATCGTCGTGAACCGGTTTGCATTACCGCCGCAGCCGGTCCAGACGAACTGCTGGCAGCGACGCGTCAGCGGGTCGTAGTAATAGGCCGAGACGTACGCATCGCACGAACCCGAGTCACTTGGCAATCGACATAACTCCGTCTCGGTCTCCGTCTCGGTCACTGCCGCAACAAACCGAACCGAGCCGAACTGACTTCACTACAGTACGAAACTGATTTCAGCGATTCATTTCATTTATTAGCGTTCGTTTATCTGAAGTTATAACAGCCCTGACACGTAGTTTGCTATTATCGAGCAGTTATCGGGCCGCACGGGCGTGATATAGCCTAAGGGCCAATGTAAAAACTGCCGTGTTCAGCCTCTAATTGAATACGAAGCGGTCTCGTTATATGTTACATTTCACAGGAAACTATTATAAAGCACGAGTGCAACATTATCAACCACTACCATATTTGACATCGTCAACCACTATGTCAATTTTATAGCCACCTCCTCTCTAACTCAATTCTGGTCCACTTTATACAGTTCAGTATACAATCCTGAGTACCCTTTTAGGCTACACTTCACAGCAGCGTAGGTCCCGTTTCATAAAATTTCAGCGGCATCGGGAGTAAACAAGAAAAGCCCTGCTAACGCAAGTGGGAACGTGCAACAGCGGTGCATGTTTGAAAGCTCAGTAAAACAAAGTCTAAGTCAGTCGCCAGAAGGCGCCAGACAACCTGCGACAAATTACCTACAGTGTTTTACTTGTACTCACCAGAGGGCACCACCTGTCTCGCTCAGCCAACGCCGTATCGGCTAAAAATCACAAATTTTCCCACACCCCTCTCATTTAGCGCCCTCGTTCGCGGTGACCCCTTTCGAATTTATGGAAAAGCTTCACGGTTCCTAAAACTAGAGTCTTCCAGGCAGCCGACAATGAAGATTTGGTGATCGTAGCTTGCACCGTTTTGACTGATCTACCCGTGTGACAGCAGACAGACGAACAGACCGACAGCCGGACGGACAGACAGAGTTGCAATAGCTAAAATGCACTACAGCAATAGGTGCTGTTGCGCGTAAAAACGTAGTCTAAGCGGGGCAAAAAGTTGACATTGACAGACTGCAAATTTTCGACAGCGGAAATTCTGGGTGCTTAAAATTTCAATTTAGCTCCTAAATTTTCGTAAAATGTTTTCCCGGTCAACGTTTGCATTTTTGGACGCAAACTTGCCAATAAAAAAAAGTTTTCGAAAATTTTTTGACAGCCAAAAATTTAGGGTGGGCAACTGTCCCACCCCTCATTTCTCCCCTGCCACGATGCATAGTCTACTGTAGTGATTAGGCGTACCGGTGGTCGGTAGACGAGTGGTGGTCGTCGGGATGTCTCGTGTGCTTGTGGGTCGGTCGGTAGTCGCCAGTGGGCGTGTTGGTCCGTCCACCATGCTGATCGTTGTCGCACTGGGCTCTGTAGAATCTGTGATGCCTGCCAGTGTCTGCCGGTCACCGGTGCCGCTGACATTGTGCTGCATAGACGTAAAACGTTCCAAAAAAAAATAACCAAAAAACGTTGAAAAACACTGAAAAACATGGCTGAAGTTTTAAAAAAAACGTTGACAAAAGAACGTTAGCCCTAATTTGACTAAAATCTAATGCTGCAAATGCAGTGTAGCAAAAGGCAGAGAAACGGAGAGAACCTTATTCAATTTCAATTCAAACGCGTGGTCATAAGACGCAAGTGTCACTAGATTAAATAAGTAAACTACCACAACTATCACCTGCTAACTGATTTCTGCTGCTTAAAAAGTGCTTCTCAATGTTCTTGGTAAAAGTTTCAATAAACGTGGTTTTTTAAATAAATGACATTGAGAAAAAAGTCAGAAAACGTAAGAAAAAACTTGGCAAGAACAAAATAACGTAAAAGCGTTCACCACATCTACGTTGTGCTGATGTTGCTCGCAGACTCGCCGGCAGTTGTCCAGAGTTAGGAAGCGGTTTGCGTTGCCGTTGCAGCCTCCGTACGTGAAACGCCGGCAGCTGGACGTCACAGTGTCATAGAAATAGCGTTGTTTCGTCGCCCTGCACGGACCCGTCTCCGCAGCCAACCGACAGATCTCTACACATCACCATATCAGCGACGTCCATTGGGCAAACGAATAACGGCGACAGGGGGACTACACCGTGTCTCAAAAAAGAGGCCACTTTTATTTTTTGAGTAACTCCGTGAAACGTCGGCCGATTTCGATTATTCGATTATTGATTATTGTTGACATGCAACGTCAGAAAGAAACTTGTAAGTTCATCGCTCGCGATCGTGCTGAAAGAGGATGTCTTACAGGGTGTTTACACGATCCAGCAAACGTCAAGCAAACTTCCAGCAAATGCACTCAAAATACACGTGCTAATGCTGGACGTTTGCTGGATCGTGTAAACACCCCATTAAGCACCTGCTGTAATAAAGATGATGCGACTTTGCATAGGCTTATATGACTTTTTGAAAGATAGCTGTTACTCGTGTTTGTCGCTATTTAGTTAATTATTTCTGAGCCGACACATGCGCTACACAGTATGAATTCATTGTTGAAAATGGCCAAACTACGAGTTTTGCATTTCGCATATCAGTGTAACGACAGTATTAGGGTGCGGTGGGCTAAACTACAGCCATTCATGTCAAGTTTATTCGGGATGTTGCGTGCCAAAAATTATCAAAATCAGCCAATGGCTCACAGAGTTATTTTTAAAAAGTGGCTCCGGTTTTTTGAGACAAGCTGTAGTAAACTCTGGAAAGTGGGCTTGCCTGTTTCAAATAAACTAAAAAGTCTGAGAGAGCGTTAGTCGATTATAAGTTTTCATAGACTGTCTTAGTATTATTATTATTATTATTATTATGCACGAAAATTATTACCGTGGCATTTAGTCTAAGTAGACTTCAAGGACACGTAACATAATTACACTAAGAGTCGACATGTTCGGCAAACTGAAAACTAGGAGAACTAGAATGAGTAATTATTGTCACTAACTGTTATACTTTCAGTTATTTTGCTCCAACTTAGCATGCTATTCTTCGATACTTATACTGAAAATATTCCACAAAATTATTGTCAAAATTGAGAAATTTCAAGATACAATCCAAGTACGTATTCTTGTTAAGCACGTTGAAGTACAAATTGCACTGTGATAAATCATACAGATATTCAAAAAATGTATCATATAATATTATAATTATATCATATAAAGTAATTAAGATAATGAAGAACCTGACCGTCGATCGGACACTGCTGAAGACATTCTTCTTTCGTCTCGAACTGGTTCGTGTTGCCATTGCAGCCGCCATACATAAACTGCAGACAGTCGCCGTGTTCCTGGTCGTAGTACCATCGAGAGACGAAATCCCTACATTGCCCGGCGTCCGCCCACTGACTGCATACACCTGTCCAACATGGCGGTTTGGTGATGTAAATAACGGTAGGGCGTCAAACTCACGATCGCGAGGTCGTGGGTTCGAGGCCACTATCAGGTGGTTACTACTTGGATGGGTGACTGTCTGCGGACAGGTGAACCATCTCGGTAAATAACAAACGCCAACGCAGACTCAGCTTTTCAGCCCTCCAGGATAAGTATCGACCTGTCTGGCTGAAGTTATAACGGCGGGCATTCACCTGCGTCGGGTTGCAGGTAACACTATGCAGTCCCATATGGCAGGTGACGCTCCGTAGTTCCGCGAAAAAAAGAGCTATGCACCACCTTGAACCTTTAGTTGAACCCTCTCTTTTGTGGTATTTATTGATCTTTCTACAACCTTGCTTTTAAGTCATCTTAGTCTATATCCCACCCACAAAGCCTCAGATTCGGCGGGTTTCCCGTTGACATTGTTTGCTATACAAATTTACTTACTTATTTACTTACTTACTTACTTACTTACAACGTCGGCGATCGTCTCTCGCTCGGTTTTATCACTTCATCTATATGTGGCTTGGTGGTCACAGTGAGTGTCTGTCTCGACAGGGTTCGAATTCTTTCCACAAGTGGTCGGTGGCGTCAGGGAAAGCAACAGGTTGGAAGTCAAAATATTGCACCGATGCTTTAGAAAACGTTTAATGTTTAAATACCAAACAATCTAAACAAAGGGGCAAAATCGCAACAAAGAGCAATTATAATTAATCGATCGGTTACTTAATCAATTATAATTAATTAATCGCGCGCTTACCAAGACCAGAAACGACCGGCTTGCTGATGCGGCAGCGGGCCTCACACGCATCCCTGGTACGGAAACGGTTTTCGTTGCCTCCGCAGCCGCCGTAGACGAACTTAAGACATCGATCAGTGGGCGTGTCATAGTACCATAGAGACTGATATTCCTCGCAGTCGCCAGCCTCCGCAGCCAAAGCGCACACGTCTGTACGATAACATTACGTCATTGTCATAATCATCAATAAATATTCGAAAGCTGAACAAATGTTAACCACTTTATTGCTAATTGTTCGCAAAATGCATCAACAAAAGAATTTTGAAAATCCGTTACCACTTGGCGCAGATATGGACAATAAAAAATGGCACAGTTTTTTGGACACTGTATATTTCAGTCGAAGATACACAGTTTGCACACGAGATATAACAAGACCTAAATTAATGCTATTATTGAACTGTGACTTCCGGCGTTACGTGTCGGATTTCTAATTGTAGTAAAAATCCAGGTCACATCAAAAACCTTCGATCACAGAGTAGAGAAAAACAAACGGTCCACCAAAAGCACATGACATCATCGTCTTCGCCACACATTTTTGCCACCCTGCCTTCGCATTATAACAAATACAGTTAGTTCTGCACGTCACATTTATCTCTTTCTGTGCTTTAACATTACATTAAAACTGTTATCTGGGTGAGGAGAATGGCTCAGCAATACTCAAACCGTGAGGCCTGGAGCCTAAACAGCAGTCATTTAGGAAAAAAAGTTACTCGTAGCAGCATCTGCGAAACTAAAACTGGAACTCTGTAGCCTACTCGTCTCAGTGCAGAACATATTTCATAGCAATCTCGCTAATAAAAAATATTCAGCATAAAAGACGAAAAAATTTGCAATTTATAACTAAACCCAATTACTTCTGCGAAAACGCGACAGCGATAGACAGCGACGCATCAAAATTCGTGAAGTGCAGTTAATCAGAATATGGCTTATCATTAATACTGCGTTTAACAGAAATCCATTATTTTTTCATAAAGCTCAACATAAAACTACTAGCTTACGTTGTCAACGCAAGCAAACCAACGCAAGCTGAGTCGCGTTGGAATGAAAATCGCGCCCATGTACCACGTGACCGTGAGACCCAATCCGCAAATAAATCAGCGTTGGCCAAAGTCTTCTATTAGGCCTATGTGACTCCGAATATACTGTTGGTATACTGATGTTTTGTTCGTAGGTGCTATAGAACTTGAAATACAATGTGGGGGTAATTTTACCCCCGGCTGGACATTCAAAGGTGTATAAAAATCCTTGACACTAAAGGGTTAATACTAGGCCTATGCTATTATGCGCCTGTTATTCGTATTATGTGTTATACATACGTTCATTCGCCACAAGAGCAAACAAGAACAACAGAAAAGATAGACAGGGACAGAAAAAAAAGAAAAAACCTACAAACTAAATGTCCGATATATACAAATGAGTCTTGAGCGATTAATTAATTGATTGATACCGACTGATGTCAATCCCTAAATCTAATCATTAGTCGCAGTATAACGTAGACAACCGACCGGTATGCGAGCACTTTCTGTGGCAGTCCTCGCGCGTCTGAAATCGATTCTCGTTGCCGCCGCAGCCGCCGTAGACGAACTGTTTGCACGTCTGATTCTGACTGTTGAAGTACCACTGATTGACGTAAGATGTACACGGCCCGGGCCCGGCCGGCAGCCGACACACGTCTGCAGTCAAACACAGTATCTCCGTTTTTACATAGGGTGCAATACGTTCTTCTTGTGACCGCCCTTTGCCCTTATATGATGATGTAATTTGGTGCAAGACAATAAAGCGGTAATTATACAATTAATATCTGCTGAGATATGAATCAGTCACTGCCAATCTCACAATAACCGCGTGTTCTTATAACTAATTTCTAATCACTGTTACAGTTAAATGATAACAATTTTCTAAAAAGTCTAAAACAGAATAACACTATAGAAATAAATAAATCAATGTACAGAGATAGCTCATAAACCAGATATAGCAAGGAGTATACAATCCTGTTACATAAAACTGCTAGATCAAACGAAACTAAGACGAGACGTTAGTACATCTCGAGATAATCTTAAAATTAAGGCCACATCTGTAGAATAAAACAAGACGATGATCGTTAAAAATTTGCGATGACCCACCACCGAGTGCTGGTGTTGTGACGGTCTCAGTGGTGGCAGCAGCTGTCGATGTGACTGTCTGACGAGTTGTGCTGGATGTCATTCTAGAAGTTGTAGTTGGGGAACTGGTCGACGGTTTCTCTGTAGGCAGGCAAGCCTTGTTACATAGCTCCTCCATCAAAAATCTACCATTCACAACCAACAAACCAGCACCTTTAGTTTCCGATACAGCATAAGAGTATAACATACAAAAATTAAAAAACCATAAACTAAATCTTTGTGGCATCACACTGTGATGATTTCGTGATCCTAGCTTGCATCGTTTTGATACAAAAACAGCCGTGTCCCGAACGGACTGTAAGATGCGCTTAGCATATCTGCTGTCGTGCGTAAAAAAAGTTAATAAAATAGTGGTATGCAAGGATAAATTATTTCATGAGCTAGCACTTCGTCATCTTATCTCTCACCGCTATGTTAGTAGTATTATAGCAGCCCATGGTAATCTCACTTCAGTCAAACGTGACGGTTGAAACGTGGCTCATGTCTATTTATCACACGCAAGTCCCACGCATAATACACCTAGACCGTGATAAAACGTCTCCATATTCATATACGATATATTCCTATTTCTAAACCTGTTGCGATTTCCTCCACAGCCGCCGTACTGGAATACGATGCAGCGTCGCTCCTCTTGACTGTAGTGCCAACGTAGCATCGAATGCTGACAAGGTCCAGGATCCCTTGGCAACAGGCAACGCTCTGCACAGAACAGTGACGATGACATTTGGCCGTTCAAATTGTAACTTCTTATCAAAATTTCCAGAAAAAAAGTGACTGAGGCGTACTACTTAAATCTTGCAAGAGTGTTTACCTGAAACACCTAACTCCATTTTTGGCGCTTTTAAAACTACAGTCGGCGAGCAAAACAGTTTAACCGGCAAAAATCATACCTTAATTTGCGTTATTTAACTTACTGGCAATATTATGTGTCTCAAAAAACATCTCTAGTCATTTTCGACTGTAACTTGAAAACCTATTATCAGATTTTGATAATTTTTGGTACAAATATTCCTGACACAGCTTGCCATCAAACGACCATTCAGTTTCCCACCTCACCCAATGTATGCTTCTGCACTACCTAGGGAAATCAGATAAAGCAAAATATCACTTTTTCCAATGCGATATAATCGCTTAATTAATATAATGCGTAAAAACACATTTTGTTCACAGTTCAAACACTTTGGCTGACATTTCATCCAGTTGTCCATTTTTAACTGCCTGCATTAACGTTGTTTGAAGTGTTGGCCCACTGTGTGAACACAGGCAAGAAGACGCTATTTGGACCTGCTCACGGTTTTTATGTTTACTCTTTTTGGTTTTTTCAAAGTTTTAGTTTTTATTAGTATTCTTTATTTCTTACCTTTTCAGTTTTTTTCTTATTTTAGTTGTCTTTACTTCAATCATTTTTTGAATTTTGTCATTTTTACATTTAACACAATTTCTATTCTCAGTATCTCTCATTTCATTTTTCTTTTAAACGTTTCAGTTCTTTTTATTTTATGTGCTAGATTAAACTAATAGTTTGTTTGTCAGTTTTTGAGTGCAAATTCCCCATTGTATTGTATTGTATTGTATTTTTGTTTCTCCATTCATTGACAGCAGTATCGATAATGATCTGCTCCAGACTAATCCACGCGGTACCAGTAGGCCTATCTTCTTGACTTCACAAACATTCCTAAACTTTATTTGGTAGAAACATTGCTGCACGACAGTCAAAATCTTGTGATGGACCTGCTGTTGGGGCCCTCAGATTAGGATAAATGGAATTTATCGACGTTTTTTCATTCATTTTAACACGTATTATGCTTAGTCTGATTTCCCCAGGTAGTGCAAAAGCAGACGTTGGGTGAGGTAGAAACTAAAACACGTATTTAATAGCCGTGGTGTCACAAATATTTCTGCCAAAAATTATTAGAATCCGCAAATCTTTCTTCACGTTACGATCCATAATGTCGGGGATGTTTTTTCAGGTTTTCTGTTTATTTCAACGCATATTTGGCTTTATCTGATTTTCCTAGGCAGTGCAGAAGCATACATTGGGTGAGGTAGGAAACTAAACGGTCGTTTGATGCCAAGTTGTGTCTGAAATATTCTTACCAAAAATTATGAAGATCTGGTAATTGATTTTCAAGTTACAGTCGAAAATGTCGGGGATGATCTTTTTGAGACACAGTGTATATCATACTCAAATGGTGCTATCTGTGTAGGCTTACTACACTGTGTCCCAAAAAAAACATCCCCAACATTTTCAGCTGTATCTTGAAAACCAATTTAAAAATTTTAATAATTTTTGGCACAAATATTCCTGACACAACTTGCCATCAAGTGATCGTTCAGTTTCCCACCTCACCCAATGTATGCTTCTGCACTACCTAGGGAAAGCAGATCAAGCGAAATATGCATTAAAATAAACAGAAAACCTGGAAAAAAACATCCCCAACATTATCGATCGTACCTTGAATATAGATTAG
>Ga0209671_1004251_pt1 | contig 14112 bp, 11 predicted proteins | sample WorMetHERISLAND2_2_FD_187401 | JGI IMG/M metagenome (GOLD analysis project Ga0209671, IMG submission 187401) | Marine gutless worms symbiont microbial communities from Max Planck institute for Marine Microbiology, Germany - Olavius geniculatus... | ecosystem: Host-associated > Annelida >... | reverse complement strand
GCATTATAAAATAGGGCCTATTACTGACCATCATGCAAAATTTCAAGCCGGTCGGCCCACGCATCTCGGAGATCTCGCGTCGGGAAAAAAAATAAAACATCATGCGTAAACAGGAATATGAACAAAAACCATTTCGTTAAAAACTAAAAATAAAAAAATTATGCAAATTTTGATAAGCATTAAATAACGATGAAGGCAAATAAAACGATGTAGGAAAGAGGGCTTGCAGCGAAGCTAATGCAAGTTCTGGCCGATCATGTTAAAATGTACTGATTAAAAAAGCACGCCAAAGAAACAAAAAAGACAATCAACTAAGAAAGATTCACATAGAAAAAATGACTACTTTAACCAAGCTGCCGAAACCTGTAAGTTCTTAAAACAGTTAAACTATATGATAACCTTGAAGTCGCGACACTTCGTCAGAAGGCACTGAATGTTGTAATACTACTGAACTGCCGCCATTGGCCAACGACATTTGAGACAATGTTTTCTGACAAAAAATACGAAAAAACACTGTAACTTGCTAACGTACAGCATATAAATACACATAAAATTTCAAACGTGAATTAACATTAACAACACTGCCTTACTCTTCTGTTTATTCATATTCAAATAATAAATGTAAAAATAACTTATAAATGAAACTGACACAGAAATTTATCAAACATTCACATAAAACATGTATAATGCTACCTGCTTATCAAAGCCATCCAGTTTCGTTGTTATAATTCTAACAAAATCTACAACAGTAAAATATTGATCTTGAGTCATAAATAAAACAACATTTTAAACAAAGTTTTGTTAAGTTTTTTTTTCTAAAAATAACTAAGTAGTGTTATAAAATAGTAAGTAAGTAAAGTAAATGTGAATTTATACAGTGCATATTAAAATTAACTTCTAATGCACTATAATACTGTACATGTTCATAAGAGTCGAGAATTCTTAATTCGAAATTTTCATGTTTGTCAATTATTTATAGTTAAAATTTATAGAAAATTAACTGTCAAAATTTGGCACACATGCAAGCAGTGCAATAACTGTCTCGCCCACCCTCCCAATTTATTAGAAAATTTACTGCAGATTATTACCGATTCCCCGAGTGTTTTCTATTTCCATGTAATACATGTCAGTTGTCACCGCTTATTTTTCATATCTCGTACAGCCGGCGTAAAGGTACCTTCATAGTAGATATGACTGCCGACAACGTTGGCATCCGTCATCATGCCACGCACATCATCATCGGTCAGCGGAATGCCGAGACCAACGAACGTTTCTTTGAGTTCTTCGGCATCAACAAAGCCGCTGCGGTCCTTGTCAATCAAGTTGAACATGTCACGGATCTCCTGATCGTCGGAAGCAGGCTTACCCTTACTGCAGCGTTCCACCAACAGAACGAACTCGCAGAAATCAATCGTACCATTACCTAAACACAACGTGTAACTTCGTTGGCTTTTCATCCAGTGCAACACATGCAACGGTGCAGGTGACGAAAGGCGATGCAAGAAAGCACGCTAGAAAGTACGCAGCGAATGCAACGAATGCGAAAAAGTAATGCGACAAACGCAAAGAACGCAAAACGCAACTGATGCAAATGACAACAACGCAAAAAACAAAGAGAATTCTTGCGTTAAGGACGCTTGCACAGTCTCTGCAGTAACAGGCTTAAACATAAATTTCCTAACATTCGTTTGACAACAGAAATGTTTATTAACGCAGTGTGAAAATGTTGAATATTTCAATCTGTGAATCTGGACTGTTTTGAGCAAGAAGTTGGCACTGCGTTGTACTACACAGATGCATGCATAAAATGATAAAACGTAACTTCAGCGGCGTCCATTCAAAAACGGATTCGTTTAAATGTACATCAAATCATTATTTTGATTGCAATAAAATATTCTAATACTGAACCTAGTTGGCAACAACTAAGTAGGATTAACAACATCAAAAAAAATTAATTCCAGCTGCAATTCCACTAACCGTCGAGGTCGACTTGTTGAAATATTTCGCGAATTGAATCCGGAGACGGACTGATGCCCATTGACAACAGGACGTCTGTAACTTCAGACATGGTGATGTACCCATCTCCATCTTTGTCAAACAACGCGAACACTGCTTTCAGTTCTGCCACAAAACAACGAAAACATGCTGCATATCATGTTCTGCTCCAGACCAATCCAGGCTGTACCAGTCGCTTCTTGACTCTTCAAACATTCCTATACTTCATCTGGCAGACACACTGCTGCATGACAGTCAAGCGTTGTAATAAACCGGCTGTTGGGGCGCACAGATTAGGATAGATGGAATTTATCGACGTTTTTCATTAATTTTAACACGTATTATGCTTGGTCTGCTTTCCCCATGTAGTGCAAAAACAGACGTTGGGTGAGGTGGAAACTAAAACATTTATTTAATAGCCAGTTGTGTCCCAAATATTTCTGCCAATTATTATTAAAATCTGGTAATCTTTGTTCAAGTTACGATCAATAACGTTGGAGATGTTTTTTTCAGGTTTTCTGTTTATTTCAACACATTTTTCGCTTGATCTGCTTTCCCTCGGTAGTGCAGAAGCATACATTGCGCGAGGTGGGAGACTGAACAGTCATTTGACGGCAAGTTTTGTCAGGAATATTCGTACCAAAAATTATCAAAATCTGGTAACTGGTTTTTAAGTTACAGTAGAAAATATTGGGGATGTTTTTTGGGACACAGTGTATACTGTGTTCAGAAAAAACACCCACTCACGTTTTCTTTTATATCTCCATAGAAAATGTTCAGATTTCCGCAAAATTTTCAGAGAATGTTTCGGAGAAAAACAAGCATTCTCACGTAAAAAAAGTTAGACATTATTTGCTACCGGTGACGTCATGCTGACGTTATATTTCCATCATGTGTTTTACCGTTGAAAACAGGCATTGGTGAAATGTTAAAACACACCAATTGGTCATTGTGTCCACTAAACTCAAAAATATGCTAATCTAACACACAATTTTCTATTGTGACCTGTTTTCGTGGTTTATCTTCTTGGCTGAGTGCGAGATTTTCAACTTTGCTGATGTTGGCAGGCGTATGCGCACTGTGTCACTGCATGGATGACCACTTGTCCACTATCAGTCGAACGGCTTGAAACTGCCGGTCATGTCAGTTTTTGTATTTAAACATTTTATTTCATCAATATTTTATTGTCTGTGTATTGTCCAGAAACATCTTGCACAAACTTGTTGTTCTATAACCCTTGCTGACTCGGAAACGTTTTATCAAAGGTTTGTCTTTGACGGTAAAACCCATAGTTTACACACATGGAAACGTCAGCATGACGTCACCGGTAGCAAAGAATATTTAACTTTTTTACCACTGGAATACTTGTTCACTTCTAAATATTCCCTGAAAATTTTGTAGAAATCTGAACATTTTCCACAGAGATATAAAACAAAACGTGCGCAGGTTTTTTTCTGAACACACTGTAGAATGTACAGTGTAGTCTTCTTTCTTCTTTCCTAACTCATTATCGATCAGCTCTTTCAAACGCCATCTCAACTAGAAAACATAAAAGTGCATATCTCCGCCAAGTAAAGTGATTTAAACATTACTACTGTAAAATGTAAAAGTTTACACAGGAGGGCGCCACCGTTCCTGCCGGTTGTGTATGACATGTGGAGATAATGATGAGTCATCGTGTACACACACAGAAACACAGAACGACGGACACACAGAACAACCAATCTCTTACGCTCCTCCAACGTTCACTTCGTTCACCTTGCCGGAGATAAAAACTGTTGTCGCTGCTTTTTAATACCCGCCATGTGCCGCCAGCGTCTGCCCACGCCTCTAATTCGGCCAGTTTTACTGACATTTTATGCATGTTATTCTAATTTGCTGAATTCACAGTGCAATGCATTATTTTTTTACATACTTGTACGTATTTTTAGACGAAAGTCGTTGACATGTGTTTTCGCCTAAATTCAAAGTAAACAATACAACATATAAACGAGTAATGTTACACAAGTGGTCGGTAATTAGGTAGAACAGGGTCGTAACATACAGCAATACAGACCAGCGTTTCTGTCCGGTTCATATTTTTGCGTAGATTCTTTGCGACCAGACTCACCAGGAGAATCTTTCTGCAATAAAACTACCCCATTAAACAACCATTCAAACACAGGGCTGCTGGCAGATCTCTTTTTGAAAACTCATTCTAAGTGACTCAATATAATCAACGTTCTGTCGCAATTAATGCTGGAATTAAAAAAGCATTGAATACACAACGTTCAGTCGTAAAGTAACAGAAAATAAGAAAAACAGCTTTGAGATATGATATATAAAGTTACGCACGTACATGCTTTGTCGTCAATCCCGTGAAAAAAAATATTTTGCAAAAATCTGTGCAACACAAACACACGCATTAAAAACAAGTTGATGCAAGTTCCATAAGTTCTGCTATCTTTTTTCCATTAATCAAGAAACTCAAGACAAGACACTGCCAAATACTTCACAAGTTCTCGCATAAAATTACAACAAAAAAGCTGCACACCATGTCCTGTGGCAAAAACAGTTAACTTTACAATTTATTATAAAACTTTTTGGTATGTGCTTGGGTCTTCCTTTGGCCAAAGACTGTAGAACGAAAATGTTTCCGCTGCGTCAAAACGTAGACACAGTGAGTGTGTGCCGCCTTTAAGACAGCCAAAAAAAGCGTTCCAAGTAGACGGAACCTATGCCGAACAACTATAACAAGTACACAGTGCAAGGTCGTACCATCAAATGTCACTTTTCCCCGTGGACCGACGCCGACTGATTTCATCATGGCTTGTACGTCGTACTCAGACAGAGACAAACCAAGCTGATTCATCGTATTCCTAAATTAACATATGTCTTCACTCAGCAAGGGTATTTCATTTGCTGTATTCAGCAGTCAATATGTTGCATTTTTTACTTTAAATCTCAAAGACCGATAGCCACTTAAGTGCTACTTCTACTGCTATTTCTACCTAAAACTGAGTGATAACGTTTTATTATTCAGTGTCGGCGCATGTGACACAAAGTTCAAAGTTTGGCAAGCATCTCCTTATTGTAACAAATAGAAGATATCACGATATTCAAAACAAATCACATAACTTCCTCACCATCATATTCCGCATGCTCAGATTTGTCCACAAAATGACGCAAGGATTTACGCAGATCTACACCGTTGCGGAAACGATAAGAACGTTTCGAATGCAGACTACTAATTCCCGTATAAGCCATATAAAGTTAAACGAAACAGTAAAATACGCAACCGGAGATCTTCAGCGTTTAGAAATCCGTCGTGGTCTTTATCGAAGATCTCGAACGTGTCGTGCAGCAAGGCGTCGGAAGCGAGGCTGTCGCAGCTCTGGCTCAGCTGGTAACTCTGGTAGGACCGCATCAGATTCGCAAACTCGTTGAAACTGATCGAACCGTCGCCTGCAACATGCACGCGGCTGACAATTACTCACAAACTCCAGACGACGGAGTCGGAGTTGCAGAAAAAAACCTGGGGATTTTTAAAAGCCCAGCCTAATCTATTTCTTCTACGCTTTGACGTTACAGTTTTGACGAAGGATAGCGCATGTGAAAAAAACAACCTCAGCGACCCACGAAGTTGCTCCTTTGGAAAGTTGGCTTGAGCTGAAGCAACCTGTAAGTGCAGACAGTAAACGTAAAGAAACGAAAGTGCTGACCATCAGTGTCGACTTGGTCGACCATGACCTCGATGTCGGACAGTCGAACGTCTATGCCGAGTGACGTCATCGTCTGTGCTACCTCTTTCACGGTTATCTGACCGTCGCCGTCCTTGTCAAACAACGAGAACGCCTCGCACAGCTCTACAGACCGACAAACAATTAGGCCCAGAGGGCCAGATCATCATACAGTAGTCCCGACTTTTACAAGACTGGTGCAGAGTGAGTGTCGATACTTTTCAATATTACCCCCATCCATCAAGCATCGGTCTAGTTGCCTCGGCCTGATATAAGGTACCGCGAAATGACACGATAGCTCTCGCGGTGGGGACTTTAGCAGTTTGGCTTTAACGGTTGACATCCACCGAGAACCTCAAGATGCATCAAATGCATTCTGCCGGCCGGGCTTTGCATCAGACCCACTAAAGAAATTTAGAGATGACATCATAATGCATGATGTCGATGATGATAATGATGATGATGATGATGATATTACAGACCCTGGACGAAGTGCTGAAAGAAAATGGAAAGAAAAAAGTGCAAAGAAAGCGAAGTAAAGTGTAGAAAGACGAAAATAGACGAAATTTGAACCTCCTTTAGTTACAAAATTCTGCTACAGGGTTACACTCTTCAACAACGTTCTCAGAAAAAAATGCTAATGGTATCTATCTACGCATGCGACATAAGAATAATTACATAAATTTACATTTTGTACAACAAATAGCCTAGGCCTATCAGTGCTTCTCAAATTTTTCTGCGGCAATGTTCAGTGAATATGAGACAAGGAATGTCGTGTAAATTAAAAAAATACAAATCGAATGAAGTACAAACTACGTACCACGCAAGTCGTCTCGGTCTTCAGACAATGACGTCGTAGAATCCTGCAAAGACATCGATTGATAAATTTAAATCAACTAGTCATAGAAAACGACACACCAGCTTCAAACGAGCATAAATCGTGCATTAATCATGTTCTCGTGATCAACGTTTTCTGGAAAATGATCAAGAAATAACAACCAAATGCAAAACCTGCGGATGACGTATGCCAGAGTTACTCAGTCAAGCGCAGAAATTGAATCCACGATAAAACGATGTCATTAACGTAGAAAACTGAACTGAACACTGTAGAAGCAGCTCGGTCATAAGCAGCTGCAGTCGACTTGAATGTGAGCTATGTGTCTAAACATTTACACACTACACCGCCTGTCAGGAAAAAAACATCCCGAACATTATCAACTGTCATTTTTAAGAATTTTTGGTACGAATATTTCTGGCACAACTGGCCATCAGATGACTGTTCAATATTCCACCTCACCCTATGTCTGTTTCTGCACTACCTGAGAAAACCCGAACAGGCAAAATAGGATAAAAATGCAATATTTCGTTGATTTTGTTTCCCCAGGTAGTGCAGAAGCAGACAATAGGTGCGGTGAAAAATTGGACAGTCATTTGATCGCCAGTTGTGTTAGAAATATTGATGTCAGAAATTATTAAAATCTGATGATCCTTCTCTAAGTTAGAGTCGAAAATGTCCGGGATATTTTTTTCCGGACACCGTGTATTATTGTGCGAGTACAACAAGCTGTTTCGTAATTAAGCCGTCGTTAAAAATGGGCGCAATGAAAATTATCAAAAAAGCAAAGCATTTTCCACGTTTTTAGTCATGTAGACAAATAATATTACAATTACACAAGACGTACACGAATTGCATTCACTGCATTTTAGTTTGCCGGATTTTTGTTTTCTTTTACAAACATGGGTATGTGCTGACATGCGCAACAAAAGTAGATTTTGCTTCAATACTTTGTTTTAGTTTTATCGCAGATAGAGGCACTGGTCTCTTCAGGCTCAAAGAGAAAGCCAATTAACCAATACCGTGCCTGGCACATTCCCAGAGGTGAATAAAGGGGACCCTGCGACTGTCCCATTTAAAAGTCAAAAAATAATAACGAAGGGAAAAAATCCATTATAAGAGAAAGTTTGGCAGGACAAACGCACGAATATATCTATTATTATGTGTAGGGGAGTATTTACTCCCCTGCACATTTTTATTATCGCGCTATGACATACCACGTGACTCCGTGAAAACTCTTTCATCTGATGCGTCATCATTTTCAGAAAATCTGCAACCATAAAAGGTAACAGCAACCCCTCAGCTCGCCTGCAAATCTCAGCGGCGGGTCACAAAAAGATGAGAAGTGACATTATAAGGGCGTGTGTGAGTCTCGCGACCAGGGTCTCTATCTCCATGCCCATATGCAGCTTGCACCCAGCGAAAAATAGGAAGGAGGAAGTTTTGTTAAAAATTTAGATAAAAACTTCTGTAACGTAAACCGGCTTTCTCGATCCGTGCTGGGACTGCATTCTGATCCGTACTATCTTTAAATAGCGACTGAGACTGACGGGTGACTATGCCGGAGCATACCGCTGCCGGTGCTACTATGTGATCCGTAGCTTGACGGCTGCTATCTGTCACTACTGCTGGGTTCGAAGGTTCGTCGACGGTATGTCGAGCTCCGAGCGAAGCGGAGGGTTTCGAGGCTGATCCGTCATTCACTATTGTTGCAACTGATTTGTTATATTTAACCGCTGATTCACTGCCTATCTGATGACTTTCTGCGCTTTCCATACTGACAGGTATCCGTATCTGGCTACCAGTTTCCAGCGATCCGTCGACTTTTTCGGTACGGTGCTACGGGTGCCAATGCCCTACGGATGAGCCCTATCAGTCCAAGGGAGATCCGTCGATCTGTCAGAACTTACGTGTTTCTGGTCTGATTTGCGTTCAGTAAAAAAATACGAGGACTGGAGACGCAAGTGACGGTGGACCTACGAGACGGTGCCGACCGGGCCTAGCGCGCACGCACTGCACCTGCTTGCCACGTAGCTCGCTGCCACGCTTCGTACGACTACGTCATGCTATTGTACCGTAGCATGTTAGTGCACCATCGCGCATCATTGATCCGTAGACTTCATCCGTAGATGTCATCCGTACGGCTTTTTGGCTACACTTCCTCCATATTTTTTCACTGGGCAACGAGAAAAGAAGAAGGGAAAACGTGGAGGGAAAGAGGAATAAAGCATAGGGAAAGGAGTACAAAGAAAAAAAGGAAAATGGTGGATAAAAAAAGAGGCAGAGAAGGAAAAAACCTGAAGGGAGACTTGAGCCTAAAGGTGGGAAAACTTGAGCCCGAAAATGAATGGGGGAACTTTCGCCCGATTTCGATTCCAGATTGGGGGGATAGAAGCCACTCTGGCCGACCATGCCGGACTGACAAGATCAGACGTATTAGGTAGGTGGTCTTAGTCAGTGGTAGCAGGTGCGACTGATCACGTGATAGATCACATGACTACTCAAGCGACACGTGCGACCATCGTGTTCTATCAAACCATCTGACAGAGATTAGCATATCCTACCTAGGCTGTGTGTGGATTAGATTATGTGCGCGTGACTCAACATATCATATCGCCATGATATCATATAGGTTTGCAAAGGGTTCTCTTAAACCACGGCTCAAAGATGCGGTACAATAAATCCATACAACGAAAAAAACTAATTATGAAAGAAAAAAACTAAAAACGTGTTTTGCCTTTTGACAAGAACTGATCGAAGTTCTGTTAGCATCGGACAAACATATTGACCTCTGGAGTCTGGAGAATGATCGCTGTTTATTTCATTTTAAAAAAACGCTATCTTAACTAACTGGCTACATTGATCTTGATAATAAGTGAATGGCAGTTCCTAACTCAGGAACACCCAACCATTGCAAAAATATATAAAGTAATTAATTAGTAACAAATAACTAAATAAGTAGACTAATAAAAACAAAAATTCACAAAATTCTATTTCTTACTGGCAAAAAGCAATAAACAAAACAATTAAAGTAAAAGAAATGATAAAAATAAGCAACAAAACTTTGCACAAAGTTCTATTTCCAATAATTGCCAAGAAACAGTTATTTATTGATTCGATTCGACTCGCCTTCGTAATAGATGCGTCCGCCTGCCGGCACGCCGGCCGCCGTCATCATCATCGCAACATCACGATCACTCAGCTGCAGACCCACAGCGGACATGGTCTGCCGCAGCTCGTCGCCGTCGATGTAGCCGTTGTTGTCCTTGTCGAACGCCATGAACAGCGACCGGAAGTCGCTGCCCGGCAGCTGGTCCTCGGCCGGAGATGCGAGCGACGACAAGCGGCCGTCCATCATCTCGCAGAACTCGTCGAAGTCGATCAGACCGTTGCCTGCATCCAGCCAACAGCAAACGGTGTTGTCTGGACGTCAATCCTTTATACACAAGAAATGGCATGTCCTCCTCAAAGTTTTAGGCCGGCGACACGAATGACACGCCAAACTTATTCAAGTAGTGCTGTATTCACTCTGCAGGCACGGCAGACGGCGGCATCCGTACTCGAATGCGCCCGCAGAAAATTTTCCATTTTCCAAGGTGAATAAGAAATCGAAGCACCGCGAGCGTCGAACTAAGTGGGAATAGGGAAAAAGTAGTTCCCAGGCGATTAGGGAATCTGGGAAGCGTCATAAGTTTCCCCAGCAAGGATCCCGAAAATGAATTTTGTGCATTTTAGCCATTTCCAGTGGAGAGATGACTACTCCAGTCGCCAACCTCCAAATGGAATTAGTGACACTGTCCCATTATAATATCGGAAAAGTCTTTTTAGGCGAGGAATGCGCTATAAATTCACTTGCAGTTGGCGCGCCGCCCCAGACCCGACTGTGGGAGCTTATAGGACGCTCTCGCAGACTCCCTATGAGCAGGGGAAGGGGTTATCCTCGTCGCCATCCTTTGTCTCCCATGCAGTTAAATATAGATGGACAGTTAGTGCCACCGGCCTGTAACGTTGCTCCTTGGAGAATACCCACGGCAGCTCCTAATTCCTACAATAAATAATGCCCTCAATCCGTCTCTGCATGGGCTCCGCTAATTACCTTTACCGCCGCCGGGCAAAGGAGGCCATGTTATATCTCTGTCTGTTAACTGTCTGTTTACTTAAGTTGTGTTTTTTTATTATTTGCATTTAACCTTCATTTGTTTCTACCACGTTTATGGTGAATAAAGTTTCGTGTGTTAATCCGTCCTCAATTTTTACGCGCGACAGCAGAATGCTTCGCGCGTCTTAGCCATCGCCGAGGTGTCCGTCTGTCTATCCGTCCGTACCCATTTAAAAAGTGGCTATTTTAAGAGATACTGGCTCGTTTAGCGTAAAAACAGTTGCAGAGAGACACAGACATAGGCCTACTGTAAGTTATCATAACAAGTACTAGTGACGAGCTTTTTAATGTTGTCAAAATCGGTGACCTTAAATGTCCTTGAACCCCAAAATATGGGGTTTTAATGTTTTAAAACTGTTTTTTGCAATTTTCGGCTGTGACGCACATTTCAAAAGTGAACTGCACTGACATGGCTAGAGATATACCTGGACAACCTGCGAACAGGTAAGGCTAACGCCGTCGCGCGTCTCATGAGCTTAGCTCAATTTACTTGTCCCTCCGCATCGATCAGACCCTTTCCTGTATCCAACAACCTGCACTAAAGCAGAATTACTAGAAATTATAACAGATTTTCGTAGAAATTTTGGGAAAGAGTTAGGCGTGATCTCAAGGTTCGTAAATAGCACTAATTTCTCAAGGTTCCCGGCGCCTGATAATTGTCAACGTCTGAGACGCTTGGAAACTGACAGACGGTCGCATATCACGTCGGCACTATACACTATGATTAGCATCTAGTATATACGTGGCGGAGGCATATACCGTCTTTATCGACGGACATGATCATGTCGAAGGCTTGTCGTATGTCGACCGGCTGACCGAGACTGTTCATCACCGACTGCAGTTCGGTCGAAGTGATGTTGCCGTCACCGTCCTTGTCAAAGAGACGAAATGCCTCTTCCAACACTGCACAACATCGACGCAAATCAACGAACGTACTTCATAAACGTTATTTTTAGCTGTTTTTAAGAAACAAACGTTTTTTACATTTTGTCTTTATTTTTCCGGATTTTTTTTGGTTTTAAATATTACAATAAACGTTCAGTATAAAAACTTAGATTAGGCCCTAAACCACCTCACGTAAGAGACAGACGAACGGACGGACGGGCAGAACACTTAATACGGCTCGTTAGGACGGCCGCGTATATAATGAGCGACAGACCCATACATCAGAGATGCGTTACCTTGTACGGAAAAAACATCCCGAACATTATCGATTGTCACTTTAAGAAGGGATATCCAATTATAATAATTTTTGGCACGAATATTTCTGGCACAGCTGGCCATCAGATGACCGTTCAATATTTCACCTCAAGCAATGTCTGTTTCTGCACTACCTGGGAAAAACAGAACCAACGAAATATGAGTTGAAATGAACAGAGATACGTCAAAAAGCATCCTCAACATTATCGATTGTGACTTAAAAAAGGATGGACAAATTTTATTAATTTTTCGTGCAAACAGTTTTGACACTACTTGGCATTAAATGACCATTCTAGTTCTCACCTCGTCAAATGTCTGCTTCTGCACCATCTGGGAAAACTTAACAGGCGAAATAGGATAAAAAAGGCAATATTTCGTTGGTTTTGTTTCCTCAGGTAGTGCAGAAGCAGACAATGGGTGCGGTGGAAAATTAGACAGTTATGTGATCGCCGGTTGTGTCAGAAATATTGGTGTCAAAAATTATTAAAATCTGTTAATCCTTCTTTACGTTACAATCAAAAATTTCAAGATGTTTTTTTTCCGGACACGGTCTGTTGGTTGCACGGATGGAGATGCTGTTAGGCCTATACCCATCAAATCATCTATAAAAAGCTATATCCTAATTGGACATCTATTGCATGGGCTACCATTTTGACTCATCTTTTGACAAATCAGTGGCTCTGTACGCGGTGATTTTACCCTTGGTCTGAGGTCGCGTGGCACCTGGCTGGCCCAGAGATCCATGCGCCATCGCTCGCCGCCACCAGTCTTCAACGATCTGTTGATCTGACACAGTTACGCCACCTTTGACCTCGTCGACCGTTCAGCCTTGCACTGCAACAACAATTCAGTACCACGTATGTAATTCGCAGTCAATCGACTGAAGTGTCTAGAAAGCTAGAGACAAGAAGCCCAGTTGTCGCTAGGATAGCCGACCGTACTGGTTGTCAGTGAAATTTAAGGTCATCCAAATTCAATGATTTTCAGGTTATTTTAAAGCCAATATGCGACTTCCTATTAGTGATTAATAGTAACTTTGGCCCTGTCTGTCGCCATTTCCGAGATACGACCACTTACCGCTTAAAACATTCCACTGAAAATTGCAGCCAAACCGCTGCGGACAGAGACATGGCTACTATTGACAGCCTATACAAACTTCAAAAACTTCAAAGCCAGCGCCCTATCCGATGGTACCATCGCCGACCTTCTACGACTTACCGTTTAGCCACAACACATCTGTGACAGACGGACGGACAGACCTGCGGACAGACAGACAACAACTCATGCCAATACCTCGACCGTTACTTAAGTGCGGTCGGCTAAAACACTAAACTACTTTATCGACATCATGTCAATTTCATCTGTTAGCAGCTTACCGCGAAGAGTTATGTTCCTTCACTGACGCTGTTGGTCGAACTTAACTGGCTATAGGCCCTAACGTCGAATTGTATTTGGTCTGTACAAGCTCTTAGCTCAGATGACTGTCGCGCTTTACGCATGTCGTGATGGTTATTGCGACTTACCGTGTAGCCACAATACCGCACGATTGGCACACCATAGTGCGTTCAAGGTCATCCAAGGTCATTGATTTTAATGTCATTTGAAAGCCAGTATTCGACTTCCTATTAGAAATCAATGCCAACCTAGGCCCTATCTTGCACCGTTTAGCTACAATACACCTGTTACAGAGGACGACAGACGACGACGGACGACAACCGTGTAAGACGCCTACAGCATTGCTGTTATCTGGCGCGCTTTGACTCGAGCCGGCGTTTCCAGCATGAAGGAACCACACGGGCTGGTCCGTGACGACGGCAAGCGGCCTGACGGTTTGACATTGCTGCCATGGAAACCTGGGGCAGTGCCACTTAGGCAGGCTTGCCGTGGATATGGATATCCATGGATATATCCATGGATATATCCATGTGTGGATATTAGACTTTAGCCATCCTATGGATATAACCATATATTGCACCTCCTAATTAAACTGAATACTTATATGCTTTGTCTCTACAATATTTCCTTGTCTGTCGTTCTTACTTTTCATTTTCTCGTTTATTTATGCTGTTGCGTCAAATGAATAATTGCCATATGACATTAGCACGTCATTATTTACTTAGCCAAAATTAATTAATTAGCACTATAGCAGTATCAAGTCATAATTTTCAGTGTTTTAGTGCTGTTGGTTTAGCAAAATATCTGTC
>Ga0209671_1004250_pt1 | contig 14115 bp, 8 predicted proteins | sample WorMetHERISLAND2_2_FD_187401 | JGI IMG/M metagenome (GOLD analysis project Ga0209671, IMG submission 187401) | Marine gutless worms symbiont microbial communities from Max Planck institute for Marine Microbiology, Germany - Olavius geniculatus... | ecosystem: Host-associated > Annelida >... | reverse complement strand
CGGAGTAGCTTACCCCCCTACCCCACCCTATCGACGGGTCTGCCAAAGAGCCAGACATTTAAGCTTAGGCCTACAGCTAAACTGAAACATTATGCGCTATATAAACTTACGTTGTACTTGCTTACTTGCACAAAACTGCTGCTGTATCTAATGGACAATGACAGTCGTGACATTCCGCATCAGCGCGCACTCAATATTGACGACATTATATCGGGTTGATTGGCTGATGAGATCTGCCAGTGTCGTCGATGGCTGTCAACAAAGGTATCTCACGGGCGGACAGCGTCTTATGCGGGCGGTTCGGTCTCAGCTGTGCCACGCCAGCTCAGCGTAACAATACTGTACCTACAGCCCATCGGCCGCCGACACGTTTTAATCCAGAAACAATTGACACCGGCGACTGACAGACCAGTGGCGCCGCCTACCGCGCAACAATATCAAGCAATATCATTGCACTCAAGCACCCTACAGCACTTTATGAGTATGAATATGAGTATCTGCTCCTTCCAGTTTCGCTGAACTCACTACATTAGCACGCTACGTAAGGCTAATAAAATCTTCACGGCCCGGCGGCCTCCGACAGTTCCGCGAACGTGGACAACTTGTTTCGTTTCATATGGCAGTCCACATAATGAATGGACTCACGATCTCAGCCTACCTCAAGAAGCTGATAGCTTTTATCATTCTCAACGTTTCGTTAAATAATTCACGCAAATTGTGCAGCTTTTGCACGCGCCACTTGCTTCGTTCTGTAGGCCCAATGTGACACGCTACCGCATTTTAATGCTCGACATTCTTGATACTATTTACAAAGCCGGTTTCCATCAGAACATCAACTTGTGAGCAGTCGTGCATGGTACGTCTACGCGCTGTCAAGGTCTCAAGGAAACAGTAACACTGAAGCACGCAATTCGCAAGACGAACTATAAATAATCCATTATCGAGTACGATTATTTCAAACGCTATTATACGCCTTATCCGAATCAGGGCGAAAATTTTCCCGCTTTTCCTAAATTTTCCCTTTTATGCAACATTATTGTCGTTTAGACCGCATGGTTGACAGATGGATAATATTAACGTTGTGTATTAAATTGAGTGCAATTAAATACTTAATTAGGCTACTTAACAGTCAAACGTAAACTGAGACAGCACACAGAAGTCAGTTGTCGACACACACCGTGTCACCATAGTTCTCTTCTTGTTGTATCAACCAGATGAACTATAACGGTGCCAACATAGACAAGAAATATTATTAGATTGTGACCAATCTAATGTAGGCTCTACGCCTCGCGCGCATCACTTTCTTTTGTATTCTTTTAAGAGCTTTTTCGTTTCTTTCGGTTGCTATTAGAGACCCGGCGCAGGGCGGCAGTGGGTAATTCTGGCCCCGAGAACATTCACAACAAATTTGGTTACTCTGTGCCTTTTTTGTTTCAAGTTTAGAGTCAATATTTAACAGACAGACATTATAGCTGGTTAAGGCAAGATCGGTTTTACGGCTATCCTATCAGAATAGAAACACAATAATACCACAAATACATACTTTATGCACACTACTAATCGCATAAGCTCCCATATTTTTCCTAGATATTCATTAATTAACCACTTTAGTCTTCGGCAAAAGAATTCACAGTAAAGAGTGTTAACAGGAACAAAACAATGCACTACTAGGTAAAGGTACAGGCCCTATGATTGCTAGTCCAATTTTCAATCTAATCCATATCACGATAGTATAGTTGTTAAGTTAACAATGAATAGACAGCTGCCAAATGTCTCCAAGACAACCTATGTACATTCACTGTCTTGACACAATTTATTAAAAAAATAACAAACAAAAGCTGTTTACAGTGAATTGCTACGTGATGCTCAATATCAAACAATGCATGCCCACCTTACCATTGATATTCTTTTCAAAACACTCTGAACAAATGTAGTCGATCAAAAGACACATATGGAAGATAAGACACTGCAGCAGCTAACACAATTCAACTGCATAGCTTCAAGTCTTACTAACACTCATTATCAATAGAGCCAACAGTTTTCTGTGGGTTGTGGAATTTCAAGCCAAGCTGCGGAATTTGCCCTTTTCCGCGGAATTTTGCAAAAGTTAAAAAATGACTGGCAATTAGTACAATTTTGGCTTGATAAAGTAGTTTTATCATGGAAAAATCAAACTAAACTGCTTAGAACTGTGAGCCTTACTAATAGCTATCGCAGTACAGCACAATCGTAAATAAATGCAATGCGACTTGACAGACTGCACATTTTAAAAAAATAAACCGATTAATAATTTTCTCTGTATGTTGCTAGCATAACTCAGCACCATGCCAGCCTTCAATAACTAAATAAAATTCTGAACAAAATAGAGCTCAGTTTACTCACAAATGGAAGGCCGTGGTGAGCCACAGAATTTGGTCGATTTTGCCGCGGTAAGCCACGGAATTTTGCAAACTCGCCAGCGAAATTTGGCAAAAATTTCTGCGGGCCCTAACTATCAACAAACTATTATCAGTTACTGGTTGATACCCAGAATACCAGCATCATGAAAGTAACGTAAACGTTTCCGCTCATTTAGCAGCAGCACGACAGAAGCTGATGCACAAGCATTAGTAAAATATATAGCTCATAATTATGCATTAGACATAAACGATTCATATGCAAAGCTACAATTCTGCCAGCATAAGCAGTGCAGAAAAAAATACCAGTAAAGTAAACGAAAATTTCCTAACAAAAATAAATTGAACAAATTTACAAATCACAGCAGCAGCAGGTGGAATGAAACATGCTGCTTCCATTGAAATGATCATCCAATGGCACTATATACAAACTAGTGATTAAATTTTCAATCCCGGGATCCGGGATTGAGAAACCTGCAATCCCGGGATCCCATTTTGGGATTAGGCTTAGAGACTGGTCGTCATTTTGATATCTGTAATTGACTTATTTCATGCATATGATGTAGTATAGGCCCCTACGAAAAGTATGTCCAAACTGCAGGAAGTGACAATGACTGTCAGAATACGAATTATTAGGCCTACAGCGCACATCAAAAAGTGGGACTCTAGCACACATAAATATTTTATTCACCAGATGGCTAAAATTCTCATTTCTATCATATAACATGCGAAAAAAGTACGATTTTAACTAATTTTTGTAATCCCAAAATCCAGCGATTGGGACACCGCCAATCCCGGGATTCGAGATTGGTGAAAACGGCCGGGATCCCGGGATTCAGGATCCCAAGATTGCAATCCCTAATACAAACAACGAAGTAACAAAAATAACAGGACTCAACAATTTAGAAGAATCATTTCACTCCAAACTACGTTCTTGCATATCACTATCGGTATGACCTATGTCACTGACGCTATGCTGTTCAGTAGCTGGACTGCCATTATTGTCATGCGTTTCAACCCTACCAGTAGAACTGACATTGCTATCATCTACACTTAACACAGTGTCAGTCCGGGCCTCCGTCGCTCGGTCCGTCATCGCGTGAGTTTTGAAGCTGCTCTGCGAAGGTCCAGCCACGGCTGCTGTCCGACACACGAGTCCGCTAATCTCCATGCCACTGCCCTCCAGTAGGCTGCCAACACTCGATGCAATACTGCTGTCGGACGCGACTCGCTCGAGGCCGGGGCTTAACAGATGCCATGCGGTGCTGCAGCCATTGCTGAGACTGTCAGAAGTTTCGGCAGCAGTGGCGGATGCGTTGATGGACACATCTCCAGTCTCCGGAGCGGATGCTCGACGCAATGCAGCATCGAACCCTGCCCCGGCTGCAGAGATACTCGACCTCTCCGCTGCTGACATAAGTTCCTCTGGCTCCGAGTAATTCACACCATCGGAGATCAAGTCCTTGACGACGTCATGCCCGGTCTCAGTAACGTCAAACTCACTTGACATGACGGTCTGGGTGGTCGACTCCGAGTCGTGGGAAACAGTCATCACTGACTCCGACACCGCAGCGTCTGCTACTCTAGGCACTGCCACGTGGATCTGTGGTCCGCCAAAGCTCGGCGGAATCAACGAATGCTGGTTTGTGAATGCATCGTTGTTCCTGCATATCATAACACAAGTTACACGTGGTGTTTCGCAGAAAGGCAACCTTTTTCTTTCTTCTGTGACTGAGCTGAATGGCTTACACAAAATTTTCAGCAGCTGCAAATGAAAGACTGTTAATTCAAAATGGCATGCTTCAACAAAATGTGATTGTTACTCAAACACTCATTCCTTGTTGTGATGTGACTGTGATGGCATGAAGAAATATTTCCAAGTAGCATTCTTTCAGCTACAGCTGCTAATCATTTATTGCCATTCGACTGAGCTGTGAAAGAAAGAAAAGGGAGTCTTTTTAATAAACACTGCGTACCGTGTAGTTGCAAATACTGCATTACGTTAAGTTCTTGACTGTTCCGCTGTCTCAGTGATAAATGGCCAAAAAGTAAATTAAGGATATAGGAATGCATACGAATACTTCCTATATAGCATTATGAAAAGCTGTACATCAATAAACTTTAACTCACACAGTAATGCCAAGTTTATCACAGAGCAGGGTGCAGACGTTTTCAAGTGTGTATCGAAGGTCGGCAGTCGGTATGCCGCAGTAGTGCCGCAGCTACAAAACAACACACTTCATTTGATATCAATGCTTGATCAAACTAATGTGCATTATCAACAAAGCGCACACATCAAAGCGGACTAAGCAGCGAGTGAGTAGTTACCTAACTTGTCTATGACACGTGAAGTCCTAGGATAAAAAAAATTAAAAGGATAAAACCTTAGGGAGTGGGTTACACGCCTTTACAGCAAAGCCTAAAATGATGTTAGTCTTCCCTATACATGAAATGATTAACATGCTGAGATGATCAACAAATGTTGAGAGACCATATTTATTACATTAACAGGTTTCAACAAATAGAGAAAATTATCAAAAAAACACTGAGAGTTGAATCTAGACCCATGATGGTGCATTCACATACAGCAAATACTCTAGACATTATAGCGTGAGACTACACAGAATCTCGGCATTACAAGTTATCATTAGTTACAAGAAATAAAAGCAGATGCATAAACAATTAACACAAATGTATCAGCACATCGGACCTGAGCAACATTTTTGTTCAAAAGGTAGACACCATAGTTGAACTGATATTTCTCTTTACCTTTCCCGAACAGTGGAAACCTGCAACCATTTACAACTAGCAGACATCAATAACAAGAAGCCCAGCTGCTGCTAGAAAATTTTGCCAAATTTCGCAGACAAGTTAGCAAAATTTTCTGGCTTACCGCAGCCTTCCGTTTGTGGGTAAACTGAGCTCTATTCTGTTCAGAAACTTCTGTTATTGAAGCCTGTCGTTGTGTTCAGTTATGCTAGTAATACAGAAAGGAAAATATCAATATTTTTTTCTTTTTAAAAGTGCAATCTGTCAAGTTGCATTGTGTTTGCTTCATACGATTTTGCCGTATTGCGATAGCTATTAGTAAGATCCACAGTTTTAGGCAGTTCAGTTTGAACTTTTCTGTCAGATTTCATGACAAAATTGCATCATCAAGCCAACGATCATACTAATGGCCGGTCATTTTTCAAATTTTTGCGAAATTCTGCTAAATTCCGCAGATATATCAAAATTCCGTGGAAAAGGGCAAATTCCGTGGCTCAGCTTGAAATTCCGCAGCCTGCAGAAAACTGTGGGCCCTAGTGATTAATAGTAGAAGAAGAGAAGAAACGCTGCTAGTATATAACTATCATAAGACCATAATGCAAATTTCTTCCCAAGTAATGAGGCCCTTTACGGTGGTGCTAATCTCCATTTCTTAAGCCTTCAGCCAAACACTGCAGGAACACAGATATGGGGCTAGTGCATTGCATGGAGGGCATTTATACCCCACCTTTCACTGGTACTCACTGTATCTACCACTGGAGGGATGGCCAGGCTGAGTCACAGCATGGGCCTGGGTATAAGTAACGATTAAAATTAAATCATAAACAATAGACTGGACAAAAGCGGAGCAGTACCAGATATCAGTGTCAAGCACATATGTAACGCAGTACTAACTCTCGTTTGCTGTCGGTGAGTTTGTCCATGATGTGATCGTAGATGAGCGATCGTGAACCACGGTGCAGCATGGGATAGCGCAGCGGAATGTCCAGGTAATTGCTAATCATCGCAACGAGATGACATGTGAAGCCAAGACCAACTGCCAGTGTCGTCTCGTCATAACCTGACCACACAGTCTCAACTAGTCACTGATCCAATGGCATATCCGCTGCTTCCCAGCCTATCTCTGGTATCTTGGTTGGAAAATTTATAAATTTGCAAAACAGATAAAGTAACAATATAACTAAAACAAAATAAAGCAACAACAAACATGAAGAGAATGAGATGATTAGCAGTCGATTCACAAAATCATTCCCTGTATGCCTCTGCCAGCGGGGAGCTTGACCTTTGACCTTTGCCTTCAAAATGCAATCAGCTTAACTCTGCCAAAAGATGCGCTGCTGTAAAGTATGAAGTCTATCCATGCATACCCGAGACGACATCACAGAAACAAACTGAATATGGCAGTTTTGGCACATTTGCTTATCCCATAACTCTGACCTTTTGACTCTAAGACATAATCACTTCTTTTTTGGGAAGGTACAACACTAGTACATGTTAGGCGAATATCCACCAAAACCAATGTACACCAGAGATATCATGAAACATGCATGCACAAGAGTAGGCAATGCAAGCACGCATGGATGACATAAAAGCATAATGCCTTTGACACTGTTTAATGTCCCAAAATTCGTTGCCATGGCAACAGGGGTTGTAAGGGGAAAAATTTACATGACACCATTGGATAGCCTGGGCCTGAAAATAGGGGGTAGGTGAAAACAGCGTGCAATTATCTTTTACGGCGACTGAGTTATACCGCTGTGAAATCTCCACTGGCTGTAATGCAAAATTCCGCAACTTTTGAACTGTTGCTATAGCAACAGGGGTCATTTGGGGGTAAATTTAAATAACACCATTAGATTGCCCGACCCCAAAAATAAGCGGGTAGATGAAAACAGTGCGCAATTATCATTTACTGGCAGAAGGCAGAAACAGTGTAAAACGAGATCAGTTAGCATAACCATAATCAACAGATAAGAGAAACACTGCATAAAGCAGATCTAAATCAGTAGTAAAAAAACTACTATGTTAACGAAGTTTTTATCCTGTGCTTTAACGTGTTAGAAGAACACATCACACACTCTAGAAACTACAAGCCAAAAAACATATAAGTGTATTATTAAACAACAAATATCAGCAAATTTACAACATATCAAAAACACAAAACACCAACCGGCAAAGTCTTCAGCATGAGGCAAACGCACACTGCAGATTGTGTGGAATGTTAAGTCACTCGAACACACCTGATGACACAACGCATTGAAACACATCACAATAACATACATACAAAGTAGGCCACAAAAAACGTGGCGCCATACTTTTGTCTATATCTCTGTCAATTATTGACCAATTTTCAAAATTCTTTCACTGGCACACTCTGCAGACAATTTGCAATAACACGATTATTATATATCCCACCATACCATAAATGTGTCTCTACACTACCTTGTGAAATATCAACGAAACATGCATACATAATGATAATAACAGACAAACATTTTTAGTAAAATTGGAAAAAACACTTCAGACCAACATTACAGTGAATGGTCTGAATGACACTTAACTGTGTGGGTCTAACACAGTCTAGTGTCATACAGATCATTCATCGCAATGTTGGTCTGAAGTGTTTTATTCATTTACCTAAAGTTTTGTTATTATCGTTAGTTTTTGCTTACATTTATATTCCACACGGTAGTGCAGACAAGCATTTACTGTGTGGTGGGATATATGATAATCCCATTATTGTAAACTGTCTGGAGAGTTTGCCAGTCAAAGAATTTTGAAAACAGGTCAATAATTGGCAAAGATATGGACAAAAGTAAAGTGCCACTTTTTATGGCCCATGGTGTACATGTGTAACTAATGAATAAACAGTATTACTGAGCGCTGCCTGTCGTGAACTGTTCAATCACATGGGCACCATTCCCAAAGCAGCTTTACTAGTTATTAACATCTAACTGATTTTCAACTGAAACATTTCGTCATACAATAGTTTTGCATTAAATGTAATTCGGCAAAATATTTTGAAATGGCACAGAAGCAGTTACTATAAAAACTTGTCTAAGTTACCTCCAAAATTAGTGCAACATATTGTCTAAATAGAAAATATCAAATTATAGAAACTACACAAAAACCTGTTCAACTGGATATATGAACATTAGTTCGGCCAGTAACTGCTTACGACGCAGAACCAGCTGCGCCCCAGTTTTTATCAGTTCATCTCTGTCAACACAAAGCCACACAGAAATCATCAAATTATTCATGTCACATAGCATTCAACAGTATAATACTGTCAACGTATCTCATATTACTAAACATTTCTTCACTTAACAGGCGAGTCAACTACCTGGTAGTAAGTTCTGTTAACGAAAACAATCTATCAAAGTACAAAAAAATCCTTCCTGAGCTATGAAGCCAAAAGGGTGGAGCTGATCTTTTTCCCGTAATCTTCAGCCAGACACAGGCTTACACTGCAAAACCATGGATACAGAGTTGGTGTATTACACGATGTGCTTTCGCTGGTACTCATTGCATCTGCCCACAGGGATGGCCAGGCTGAGTTATCACCCATCTCAGTACTAACCTGGCTTAGCATAAAGTGATGTTACTGAGGCAAGTTGACCAACAACGTTACCGCTAGACCTAGGTGCCAACGAAATAAAACGATAATCTGTCATGTAATGACTTATAAAATCACAAGCGCTCTCGGCAATAATATGACAGTGCACCTTGTCTGTTAGCTGTGATCAAGAAGAAATTACAGCGGCAACATGCAAAACTAACAAAAATCGAAAATAAAACGATGAGAATGCTAATGCATGTCATACCGGATATCAAAGTATTGCTTCTTCCTTTCGCGAAGCTCTTCATTTTCCAAGCCTAGACTCTCCCACTTGTTTCGTAGTGAAACTTCTGCATCGACAGCATTCCGCAACCAATTCACAAACACCAGTTACAACTTCAAATGCACTCACGGTTTACGTATTTGTTGAAAAATGGTCTAGACTCTTTCTATGGCTGTGGATAGTTAGTCATGTAGCCTAAACCTGTCAATCATTTGGTCATGCTTGCGTGCACCCAGTGCCACACATGAAGTTATTACCCAATATCCTGCTGTTGTTGTAGTAGCCCGCCCACCATCTTGCTCAGGTCAGGCACGTTGATGAACTCGGCGACCTCCCTGGGTCGCTGCCAGAAATCCACTGGTGTCAGGTCGATAAGGTGCATCGGGCATTCAAACAGATGAACAACACTGAGAGGTGTCGCGTTACAGTCCGCGCAGGTGTCAGGAAACGCTGGGTTCAGTCAGTGTTTGCAAAAAACAATAATGCTATATGAGCTAAGCCATGGAATACGCATATATCAAATGACATGTAATGTACCAAAATTCAAACAGCAGCCATAAACAGATAACAGTAAAATGCCTCATAAACAGTACCCAATGCAATCCTTGTCAACAGGAGGCAATGTTTTCTCAAACACTGGAAACATTCTGACAGTAAGCACTGAGCTTCAAAGATCCATCATAGCACATCACTTTGATGACCACTGATCAAAATTTAGCACCCACAAACCACCCAACCCTGGTACTTACTGTCAATATTACACACGATTATCACTAAATATTAAGAGACGAATATAAATGTAACATCAACACTGGAAATGGTTTGAAAAAACACTTTTTGTATGCACTTGTTCAACAGAGTAACTGACCTTTCTGGAGATTGCTAATCTGGGCTGTTTCTAAAGCATCTTTATGCAGTCGTAGCTGCATAAGGCGCCACTGTAGATCAGACCGAATCATATTCACTTTCAGCACCGACTGTTCGCACTGGGCACGCTACAACAAACAGTAAACACTCATTTATTATATCAACAAGTGCAGTGAATAGCTATATATCATTATATCAACCAAAAGAGACAACATTTCTATTATGAAATGCAGCAGAAAACTTTTTGAAATTGTTGGCCGGTCAGCCTACAGAGCACTAAGGTAGAATTAAATGTCGTGTGCACTGTGTCCAACTAACCTTGCGATCCATGTGTAGCTGGTCGCGCAGACATTGGCTGATGTCACGGCGTACACGTCGCACGGTACCCTGCGTCTGTTTTATTGCACACAGCACTGTCTGAATCCTGCCACAAACCACGCGATCCTTTAATCAAACTAAAACACTGCTAATTTAGCCTTTAACTGGCCTACTTGTCCACAGATGATTCAGTTAAATCTCTAAACATAGCTACAGCACCATTCTACAATTCTGTTTCCCAACCTATGGTGAACAAACACTCTAGAAAAGTGCCACAGTAGCTAAAGTTACTAGAATTCTCTTAAATGTCACGCTGATCTAGATATGCTCAAGATTGTCAAAGTAACACATACACTATTGCACAGCTCAATAGTTAAAGACAGCAATACTGTCTATTCACTGTTTCTCTAAAGAATCCTGCCAAGATTCTAAAGACAAATAAACTACTTATATAGCAAAATATCTTTTCTGGACTAACAATAACACTGACTGACTATTCAATTACTGCTACAATACATTCAAGCCAAGCTGCCAGCAACTAAGCCCTTGTTGCTGTGAAATCCTTGCAGCAGTGACATGTCAAGAAATGCAATGGCAAATCTTAGTTTGCAATTGACCAGCGTTAAAAATGGTCAAATGGTCAGTATATGCTATAGCTCTTCCTAGGAAACCCATCTCTGAGCTACAGAGCGTCACCCGCCGTATGGGATCACACAGAGTTACCTGCCACCCGACACAGGTAAATGTGCCCCACCTGATACTCGATTTACCTACCCCGAAGGGATGGAAGGCAGAGGCACTTTAGTGTGGGTAACTAAGATCACCCCCTCATGTAGTTCTCATGCTATTACTATCAGTAAACAAGCACAAAGGCCACAAAGAGCTGCTATGGTTACCGCTGTAATGTGCGTAAACTGTAAGACATCCGCACTGAGGGCACGTCTGTGCTTTTTGCCAATGCTGCCGGGACAACGTGTTCACTCGATGGGCCGAGCAAACTGCTTGACTGCATCAAAAAAACAATGAAGCTGCAGTAACTGCATAGCGGCTAAAAACAATATTCATGACGGAAGCTACAGACAATCCGTAACAATCAACTTGTTCATCCTACTACTCAGCAGAATTCATTTTTACTGACTTTCCTCTGACTTTTCCAGAAAAAAAGAATTATTTTCGATGACTAATTTGTTCATGCATAATACCAATGTCGGTTTTCAATTGCTTGCAATCACACTAGAAACAAGTGTGGTGGAACAAATTTAATAGTGGATATAAATAATCTGCGAGCGTAGCAGACAGAAAAAATTTTGAACTGTTGTACACCATCCGCATACAGCAGTTCATAATTTTTTCTGCATCTTTGTCAACTTTTGCACCCTGGTACTTCTACTTTCCGTGACTTTTCCCAACTTCTTAAATTTCCCTGATTGACTTCCCCTGACTGTAGAAACCATGCTTCATGCTTTTGCTGCATTTTTTAAAATTCGTGCCACAAAATGTCATTTATAATAATAATAATAACAATAACAGCTGCTTTGCTAACATTTCTTACCTCAACCACTTAACAACAATGCCAAAGACTCGAAACAAACAGCTATAGCAGCATCATAGAACAACAAATAATATAAAGTACTAAATTAATTATGGAACAAATGATGATATCACTGACTGCATCAAGTGGAGCTCCATAAAAGCCATTGTGTATTCCAAAAATTAATGTATTTGGAGATTCATGCAAACACTCGCTTAAACTCTGCAAAAATAAAAAAATATGCAACAGACAGACGATACAATATCAGCAAGCTGGTGCATAACATTAGTATCAAACAGCAATTTTGCCAACAATACCAATAATCACTTTACAGTAATAATATAATAAAAAAAATAAACAGAAAAGTTCAGATTGTAGTATTAAGCAGTTAAAACATACATGGGAACTAGAGCTGTTACTGGTCAGAAGATTCTTACTCAATTTATCTCCAAAAATCAACTTCAATTAATCGACTTATTCTGAACAATTCTTGCAGTCAAAGGGAAGAATCACAAAAACTGCAGAATTTAACTAGACCGGTAGCGAACTTTGTTACCTTTTGTAAAATAAAGCAAACACTGCAAAATCAGAAAAAGTGACAATGACACAGTCTGCACAATGTGCAGTTCTTTTATGAAAGCTTACAAAGTGTAAACTGCACACCTAGCACTATGCAATCAGTACAAAAGTACAAATCTTGATGACTTGTCTTGCGCAAAACATGCAGATTAATGGTGAGACTAATTTTACAAAGTAAAAAATTTTGTTTAAATTTTAATAAACTGAAAAGTTTTACTCAACCAATTTTTGACAATTAATAAATTAATAATCGTCAACTTCTGCAGCCCTCATATGAAACCCATAACAATGGATACCAACCTTGCCAGCAAGATAAACAAGGCCAGAAAAATGAACATCCCACACGATACATGGACGACTGTTACTGCTGCCGTGGCAACACCACACTCGAATGGTGACGGCTGGCATTTGAAGCAGAATGTCAAGTAACTCACAGCAGCATGTAAACATGGTAAAAAGAATTTATACTGCACAATGCCGGTAGCCACAGTATAGAGGAGCTCATCCCTTTGCAATATCCTTGAGCCAGGGAGTACAACTCAAGACTGCATACATCTCTGTTGGGTGGATTAGTCCTCAACAGAGGCTCTCTGTTACCTCCGCACGTTGTGCTACGCATTTTATCGACCAAGATGGATGAAGGGCTGAGTCGACCCTGACGGGATTAGAACCCGGGACCTTTCGATCCAAGGCTCAGCGTTCTACTGACTGCGCTATCCCGCCATACATGTAAACATGATCAGCAAAAAATATATACTACAAAAAATACCGTCATGTTTCTTAGTGCTCTGTCAGAGTAATAATAAAGAGGCCTCCAGCTCGCTGACTGTCCATCCCAGAAAATTCCTAATAAAGCATGTCCATCTGTGCACAAGAATGCAACCACAACTTTGGCCAAAACTACATAACATTTGTAACTTCGATTCCCATTAACATTCTTAAGAAAAGATTTCACTGCTCAAAGTGCCATCACACATTTGCAACAATTATTTGCCTGCAGCTATGATTCATTTTTAAAAAAACTAATAAAAAAACAACATTTTTCATAGCTTCAGCTAGAAACCAATCCCCAAATGAAAAAGCTAACTGATACATTTTGTTGAATTTATTTTCATAAATGGAAGTACACAATAATCATCAACATATGACTGACAGCCAGTAATAATCATAACAATCAACAAAAAAATAATAACCAGCTTTAAGAATAAACCTTAGATCAGGGGTAAGCAAGTAAGTAAAGTGTAAATTTATATAGCGCATACTCAAAAAGATCTCTAATACGCTGAATACATTTTGTCATCAATATTTCGCAAAAATGTATGTCTTCAGCTGACGTTTGAAAGTATCGAGACTCAGTTCTGGGTCACGAAGACTGTCTGGCAGGGGTGTCAAACTCGCAGGCCGCATGCAGCCCAGGAAGGCATTATTTGCAGCCTGTGACACACTATCTGAAATTTTTAAAAAACGAGATAAAATAAGTTGTTTTATTCATTTTACAGCATTTCTTCTAGTAACCCAGCGAAACTACTATATTTCTCACTTTAGCGGAGCCACATGCTGGAGCTGGCAGCGATCAACAGAGACAGGAAAAAATCTGAAGTTCTGAACTATACTGTAAAAGTAACTACACTGTGTCCCAAAAAAAACATCCCCGACATTTTCAACTGTATCTTGAAAACCAATTATCAAATTTTAATAATTTTTGGCACAAATATTCCTGACACAACTTGCCATCAAATGACCGTTCAGTTTTCCACCTCACCCAATGTATGCTTCTGCACTACCTAGGGAAAGCAGATCAACCGAAATATGC